>Ga0172372_10006768_pt1 | contig 15569 bp, 19 predicted proteins | sample LakKiv5m_2_FD_114544 | JGI IMG/M metagenome (GOLD analysis project Ga0172372, IMG submission 114544) | Freshwater microbial communities from Kabuno Bay, South-Kivu, Congo - kab_092012_9.5m | ecosystem: Environmental > Aquatic > Freshwater > Lake | place: Democratic Republic of the Congo...
AGAGCCAATCTTGTAAAACTGAAACGGCATACCAGTGTACCCGATAACATCTGTTGACGCTTTCTTTTCTCGACCTTGTGAATCATACACTGTGAATGTTCCATCCTGCGTAACCTTTAACGATTCGCCATGTGCCAGTGTGTAAGTCCCACCGATAACGAAATCAGCGCCACTCACGTCTTTCTGCAACGTAATATTACACGATGATGTCGCGTGTTTATTCGTTATGGTTAATAGCTTGACTTGTATTTGTTCACCACTCGACGGGGAACCTATTATTGTTGTTGTTGTTGCTGATGATATAGACCCTTGAGTTGAATCAATCGTAATTGAACTGGACGTTATCTGAGCCACTGCAATATAAAAATCTATGGTAGCCGATGATGATGTCACCAATTCTAATTGGTCGTTTACTGTTGATAGTACAATCATATTCCTATTGATGTTATTCGTAAAACTTCTGAGAATGTCAATCCACCTCCACCGCCACCTGCGCTTGGGTCGTAGTCCAATAGCACGTGCCATTCTTCACCGTCTGAATAAACCTCGTAAGAAGTGTATTGGTCGGTGATGTCCTTATAGTTAGAACCGTCAACTGTGCTGCCGTTATTTGAAGCGTTAATACGAACGTAGTTACTTGATAAATCTACCTTCTTAACGATGACAGAATACCCCATGTAATCTTCGGGCGCAGGTAGTTCAATCACAAGGTTAGAACTTGTTGCGTCGCATAGCAAAACACGATGCTCGAAGTCTCCTGATTTACCCGATGTGATATGCTCATGACTGAACTCACCATACATAGCGATGCCGTCAACGAATACGGTGTTGTTCACCCCTGTTACAGTTTTGTTGTTCGTATTAATCAGTGTGACGTTGTTCGATGCTAACACGATGTTGCCATCACCTGTGATGCTCACTCCTGATGATGAACCGACGTTGTTTCCTGATCCAGTGATAAACACTGCGTCAACACCTTCGCCGATTGCGTTGTCGTCACCGTTGATTGTCACGCCTTGCGCTGACTCCGCAATACGGTTGTTATTACCTGAAATGTTTAGGTCAGCGCGTTTACCGTTGTTGCCGTTGCCTCGGTAAGGTTTGGCGAACTGTGGCTTGTTGTCGCCTTTTTCTCCATCGACATTTGTGGTAGTTCCCGAAAATGGAACTCCGCCTATCAACTTCAAGAACTCACACTTGGTTAACTGTGGTTGTATCGGGTTGTAGTCGATTACCCTGTTTAATCGGAAATATTGCTTGTCGAAATAGTATAGCTTAGAAAAATCAAGCGATAAAATATCAAGCGGATGCAAGTTAAAATATGCCGTTACAATCTTACTGTTGCGGTCAGTTGTTTCGTCAATCTGCTGCTTCCAATATTTATTCACTAGGTTAGCATTGGTGTAAGCAATAGCACCCCATGCCGATGTCCAGTAAATTTCCGCAGGTACACCGAACGATAAGTCAATCGTTGGTGAATACGGGTTGTCTAAGTGTGCTGCGTATGGGTATTCTGTGTAACTAGATGACCCCGACGGGTAGTCAATCGCATAGCTACCATCAAGTGCTACAATCCCTGAGTAGTACAGGATCCTAATATTTACCGATGTAGTCTTAACCACTCCATTGTCGTCGATAGATAAGATGCGCGGGTACACCATTGAGTTAACCGTGTTACCTACCGATGGCGTTGCGCTGAATCCTACTTCGATTACTTTGTCGTCCCTTAAAAAATCATTGGTGACGTCGATGGTTCGTTGTCCGTACGTCTCCCTCCATTCGTCTTGGTACAGAGTGTTAAAATAGTCTTTGTCGTCTTTGTATCTGAAAATATAACGTTTACCTTCCAGCTCCCCCATAGGCTTGATGTCCATTGGATTGGATATATCAAGTTTGCCTGACCAGTCGGCAACGGTTGATGTATAGAAGTCGTCGCGGGGTTCGATGATAAGTCTGTTCTGTGTTTCTTCATCTTGCTTAATGTAAAGATTGAACATACGAATAAGCCACAGCAAGAAGTCCTTTTGCTTAACGCTCTGCGGCACTACCGAGTTCATGTTGATGGTGTTCCCATACACGTATTCGGCAGAATTGATGTTGTTCTTAAACTCACTGCCAGTCTTTACTGTGTAATCCTCAGCACCCGTATAGTATGTGCCTGATGCGTAGAAGTAATCCGTTATTCCCTTGCCGTTGTATATCGGAATAGTTATCGCAGGATTGCTCGATGGAATCTTAGTCACGGAAACACGCACACGAACATTAGCACCAGCGAATAGCGATAGGTTACCTGAGTTCATGCGTATGATGCCATCACCTACACCGTTAATCTGATTAATCCATGTTCCGTCGGTGTCCGAATCTGTTGATGTAGTGAACTGGTCAACGCGCCAAGTATTGAATCCTAAGTTAACGTTAGTGTAACCACTCCCTGTATCTGCTTGAATTATAGCACTAGCACGGTAATCATGCAGCGCATACATGGCCACGCCTGATGTTGCAGGAGTTAGAACGATGCGCGGCTGAACTTCAACATAGAAGTTGTAGTTCGCGTCAAGGCCAACGCCAACGGTGAATATACCTGTACCTGTGTTGTACTGAGATGATGGGTCGTTTGTTTCGGTGTTGAATACTACCGTCGCTGTGGTAGTGAATGACTGTGGTGTTCCTGTACGTGACGCGGCAAATAATCTATCAGCGATGTCGTCTGCACTGAGTTGGAACGTTCCGCCAGTAAACGGAACGACAAGCGATTCAAAGTCTGTTGAGGTTAAGAAGTCGGAATCGTATGTGAACCCTGCTGATTCAAAGATTTTGTCAACATATTCCTTTACGTAGATAGCAGGTCGGTAATTCAGGTAGGAAAAATTCGTTACCGATGAGCCAAAGCCATAGTCGATGTGCGGATATACATAACCATTACCAAGTGCGAACGCGGTTGAACCTCCATTCTCAACGATGGATGTGTCCCATGAGTTTTCGATGTTGGTTTGTGTCCAAGCGTGATTGAACTCAGAAAAATCCAAGTCGGTCAGGTATTCATCACCGATGCGTTGGAATAAGTCGATGAGTTCACCAACTAACTGGCAGTTGTACACGATGTCGAGGTTGTCTAATCGTGTAACACTCATCAGTTGGATAATGCCCCTGAACTGTTCGATGCCGTCGATGTAAAGTACGGCCGATGTCTTTAGGTTCGGGTTGTAATCAGGTGTAAAGTTCGTAGTTGTTGCATTCTCGATATAGCTATCAAGATTGTACAAATGACCGAACAAAGAATTGTTAGTCTTGCTTGATGGAAGACTAACAGTTTTAGAATAATTAGCCTGACGTTTCTCAGGCTGAGAAATATCGCTAACTTGATAGTTCAACGCCCAATTAAAATCAGGCATTACATCTACCAAGGTGTCGTTAACGTATAGTTCTATCTTGCTCATTAGTAACGTTGGCGATAGTTTGAAACACTCAGTTTAATCTGCACCTCTAAGTTGTACAGTTGTAAGTCGGTGTCGCGTTGTGTAGTGTAGGATGTGTTCACCACGTTAACAGCTACGGTAGTGGTCCAGTCATTGAACCAAAACACCTGCGGTGATTCCACCAACTCCTTAAGCCACTCGAACTGCTCTTCCTTAAGCCATCCTGAACGCAAGGTGATGACGTCATCTGATGCGGTGTAGTATGATAAGTAGCCACGTTGGTCTGCCGTTACCGAGTAACCGCCACCTGACGTTGCGCCTGTGTTTTTCTTATAGTCCTTGCGTGTGATGTTCGATGTAGTAGTGTTTTGTCTGCGGAACTGGAACGAATCGAATCCGCCTAATGCGTTTTGGAAGTGCAGTTCGTAAATATCGTAGATAGTACAGTCTTCGTCGATGTAAAATGTGAATACCTCACTACGCGCATTGTTTGAGTTGTCAACCAACTGCAAGGTGTAATAAGTTACTGATGATGTAATGATGGGTTGCGTTCCTGTTGATAGTGTTGCGTTGTTAAGGTTGATACCAGCGGCAACACGCAAGAATCTATCAGCGATAGTCGTGGCAGGATCGTTGTATGAATTATTGAATCTATAAGTGTCGATTAACGTACCTGAGTTATTGTAAGTCTTCACCTCGCACTTGTACACATAGTTCTGAAAGTGCGTGAAGTACAACCACAAGTATTGATTATCAAACAACGTAGTAGTACGCGGCATATTGGTTAGGAACTTACTAGTCGACGCACCCATCTGATACTCCTGAGAGTTCCACACTAAGTCATTGATGAAATCTAGTTGTTCAATCGAACTGTTAATGGCGTAGTAAGTAGTTCCCGTTGCACCTGCGTAGTATGTCGCACCTGTGGAGGACAGTCCGTATTCTTCACCAGCAATAACATACACCGTTGCGTATGATTCAGAATTTTTAACGAATCCATCCGTGCCGATTAGGTTAAGGTCATAGTTAAGATACGGTTCAACGACTCCTTTGATGTCGAATACGCCAACTCCGTATGTCGGATGTGGTGCTTTCTTCAATCGCTTAATCTTAGTGCCGTTCACATACACGTCCATGCAATACTGATAGTTAGGCTGCGTGTTCTGCGTTGAGGACACAACATAGTTCTGCTCATTGTACCCTGAAACAAGGTTGTAAGCACTAGCCCATGTAGGTTCTTGTTGTATCGTGTATGCCATTATTGCCTTAGAATTTGTTCGATGTCAATCTTCACGCTCTCCCCTAATAATAGAGTTAATTGCTCTTCTAATTGACTAACCCTTCCATCCTGCAACAAGTCGGTAAAAAAGCCTGAGCCTTTGTACCCGAATCGTTTAATGATACCTTTTTTGTGTATTGATTTTTTAATCGCCCATGCTAGTGACTTTTTAGCATCAGCGAATTTTACCTTGGACTTATTCGGGTTCTTTAGTTTTGACTTGTAGATAGCCAGTGGGTTTATGTTATGGGTGCTAATCCAATTCTCTAATGAGTTAACCATGCGCTGCCTATCCGCTGCCGTTCCTTTGCGCTTGGCCGCCCTAGTACCTTTGTCGATGTACTTCCAATAGTCGTCCATACTTAAGGTCATTTCGATAGAGTTTCCACGTATGGAAACTTTATACCTTACTGACCCAGCTAAACCCGATTGTCCCATCGGTGCATGACCTTTGGCCTTAAGCGATGTCATAGTGTCGGCCGCTAAGTCCTTACCGAAGAATTCCAGTGTATCTATGATTTGGTCTAGTGTTGCCATTTTAGATTTTTCTTGGTTGGTTAGCTTGTTCGATTAATCGTTTCACTCGGTTGCGGTCTTTGATGTAGGCCATTGTATTGAAGAACTTCGTTATCTCCCAGTCATACAGGATAGTGTCCCACTTACAGTAATCCCCTCCTGATAACTCATCCAACAGCGAAAACCATCCCCAACGGTTTAGAAATTTGCGTTCCGCAGATATTCGGTCAGTTCCTTCGTCAGTTTCGTCTGCGTCTTGATTGAATAGGTTCGGATAGCTTCGGGTAATTCCTGCCACACGGTCAAAAAAAAAGTAGCTAATGGGAACACTACCGACATCGGTAACTCCTTCCAAAACAACTGAGCAACTTCTTCGTTGTCCTGTGTTCTGAATGTCTTACCACGTTCGATACACCACACCGACATTACTCGGTGAATATTCTCCCAAAAATTAATGTTATCCTTAGTGTATGTCGAATGGCTTATGAACTGCGCAGGGCTTACGGCTGACATATCAGGGCTAACATCAAACCATCTACCACCGACAACAAATTCATTGATGAACTGCGTCTGCGGTGGTGTAGCAAGAAATGCCGTAGCCTCTAATATTTTCTTAATCTCAGGCATAGGGATATTGAACGCCTCATCTTCGGATATGCCACACAGTATTGATACCTTACGCCCGTAGTAATCATACACGTCTAGGTCGCCTTTGTGCTGCTCTAATTCATACAACTGAGCGTATTGTCCGATGCTAACCTGCATCCAGTTCTTAGGGTATTTCATATTAGGTGAATTTAACTGCTGCTGCTTGTTTCATTGTTTTGTATGCGTGGTAACCAATGGCCGAACCCATCACACCGTCGTCATGGAATCCTGCTGGTGCTGCGTAACGTACTGAGCGTGTCTTGGGATTGTACTCCCATGTCAGCATCTTAAGTTCGTTAATCAACCATGCTTCGTTCAGGAATGATACATCGGCATTACTGTTAGCCACGATTAATTCTTCAATAATATCCTGCTTCGATTTGCTTGTCGTTACAAATGGCTCAACACGTCCTATCTTGTACTGCCGTCTTACCAAGTCAAGAATAGGGTCGCCCACACCGTTCACCTCAACTAATAATTGTGGTTTAAATCGGTTTAGATGTTTAACTACGTGGTTAACTATATTCGTCCATTCCATTTGTCGCCAACGTTCGATAAAGACCATCTGACCGCGTTCGTTGTAGATAGTCAACACCGTGTAGTCGTCCGCACGACCAACGTCAAGACCCGCATAGTGCTTGTATAGGTTCTCAGGTGCATCATTGATATTCAACTCACCGAATACCGAAGCACCACCATCTAAGAACTCAGCCATGTACTCCTGCCTGAACACATGATCGGGCAGGGTTTTTCTCGCATCGTCAATCTCCGATGGGTTAATCAAAGGATTGTGATACGAGGTCATGGTAAACGACCTGTACTGCGGGTTTTCTTCTTGCAGGTTAAACACTTGATAGAAGTGGTTTTTACCCTTCGGTGTGCTTATCAATAACACTTTCTTTCCCTTTACCAATACCGTTGCGCGTAGTACCTCAGTCCATGCTTGTTCGTCCATGAAGGCAAACTCATCACATACCAAGTAATCAAAGGTAAAACCCCTGATGTTGTCGTAACGCTCCGCACTAAAGAACTGCAACGTTGACTTACCAATGGTAATAGTCAACTCCGATGCGTTCTTGTGCATCAAGTCGGTATCTGCAAAGGCGTTGACCATATCATCGAACACCTTCTTGCTTTGCTTGTAGATAGGACTTACCCATGCACACTTACAACCCTTGTCGTTAAACATCCAATAGAACAGTTGATTCATGGCTAACATGGTCTTGCCGAACTGGCGACCAATATTCAGAACGTAATACTTTTCCGTCCCTTTGGTGATAGCTTCATGAATCCTTGCCTGTTCTTCGTGTGGGCTGTAAAGCGTTACGTTCATTCCTCTTTCTTAACGGTATTACCGAAGTTGGCCACTACGTTAGTGACATTCTGATTCTGAGTAACCTCATCGCGCCATCCAGCCTTGTTCTTAAGCCAAAAGATTGCACCTTGTGTTGACCCAGCCCACTGTAACTTCTTCTCGTAATAATCCTCCATTACCGCCTCGATTTTCTCAATCAGGTCGGTGAATCCTTCACGGTTCTTGTAGTTACTCCATGTAGCCTTAGAACTCATGCCAAGGAATAAACGAATACCCGCTAAGGTGTATTTACCCTTGTCCTGCTTATCCGCCCACTCAAAATACTCAACGGCTTTCTCCGCAAGTTCTTCGGGTGTCTTGTACATCGGTGTCGGTCCTTTCCCCGTCTGAGGGCTTAACAGGTAGAACAGGTTCTTTGAATTAAACCTTCCATTGGCGTCACGGCCTTCCTGTGGTTTCTTTTCTTCGCTCATATACCTAATGAATCTTTAATGTGTTCAATCGAATCCAACTGTTTCTGCATTGAATTCAACTCTCGTATATTCTGTAACTCTTCGGGAGTGTATTCAGGTTCTTTCGGTACGCTGCATGACGCTAACACTACCGCTGCTATGATTAACTTTCTCATCTTCTTCTGCGTTTTTTCTTATTAGTAAATAACTGTTGTTGAACTGGCTTAACTTCTTCTGGTTCGACCACGACTACCTGCTCCAATCTCTCAAAGTACCATCTTGATAGTTTCGTTACAAGGTTCATGATGCAGTCGCGACATCCTAAGTTCTCTGCACCTAAGCCCAAGGCCATAGCATATTGATTGAACTGAATTAGGCACGACGGGTCAGCGAACCGCGCTGTGTTATCCTTGCGGTACTGGTCGAAAAGCGCATGGTGACGCTTAAGGTTTTCAAAGATTTCTTCGTGAATCATAAGTATTTAAGTGAAAAGCGTTCAACAAAATAAGCAGTAAAGCTAGTTGCTACCACGATACCTAGTGATGATAGTACACCTTGCCAATAGATGATAACCAACACCGTCGATGTCCATGTGGCTAAGCACAGGCAACAGTCGAACGGTTTAAGATTTGGTCTGCCAATCATTTGCTTAATATACCAAATGAATGGTAATACGTTAACCCATAAGTATGAACCTAATACACTAATCAGGATTATTAATAATGCGGTTGTATTCATTTTTTAGTTTATATTTTACTTCGTGAATTGTTCTATTTACTACCTCCCTACTGATGTTATATTTCCTACTTACTGCCGATGCGTTGTACTTGCACTCGACATAGCAGGATAGCATCTTAAGTTCCAAGTCTGTCAACGGTGCTGTCTTTAATGCTTCCAGTTGTGTGTTGTCGTGTTCGGCATCCTGCAGGGCAAGTTCAAACGCTATGATGTCAATCGACCGCTTACCATACTTCTTGTTGAAGCCCGAATACTTGTTAAACCATTCGTTACGCATAACCGTGTACATATACCACTCAGGGGCTTCGGGCTTATCCATCATCATCAGACAGACCTCCATTGTTAAGTCGTGGGCATCATCCTTGTTTTTGGTGATGCTTAACGCTGCCCTGCGTAGCTTATCGTATTTATCCCAAATTACGTGCATACTTCAAATAAAGTTCCCTGCGTGTCACGTTGTGCGCTTCAAGAGCGTATTCCTTTGTGACGTAATCATGGGCGATTAGTTGTCTGCGTTTGATGTCGTGCTTACCTTCTAGTATGAAGTGACGCATCCATTCGTAGAAGTCTTTATGTGCCTTACGCTCCTGAACAGCTACACCACCTGAGTTACGAAGGTCGTATTCATAGTTCAGCGTTGATGAGCCGATGACGAACTTACCCTTGAATCCAGCTTCGACTATCTTAAGGTTTGACTTACACACGTTGAAGCCTGTGTTCTTCAAGGGGGCTAACATGATGTCGCAAACATCGTAGTAATATGCGAATTTAGTCACGTCGGCAGCAGGAAGTATGATAAAGTCGTCCTGTGGTGCAACCTTGCCGTTGTCCAACTTCTTTGACTTACCTCCTGACAATATCGACGCAATATAATTGTGCTGAGGTTGTCCAGCAAAACCAGCGTACACGATTTGGAACTTCCCCTCTAATTCCTTATCGCTCCATAGTTTCCCCATTGACTCCCTCAGCAATGCAATATCTTCTAAGTGATGCACACCGCCAATCCAACCGAACACCACCTTGTCATCTATTGGCTTATGCACTAGGTTAAATTGTGGCTCACGTACTGAAATAGCGTTCGGTAGTATCTTAACGTTTGTATTGAACGGCATAACGCGTGAACCTAAGAACTCGTTGGTCGTAGTAACCAAGTCGGCCTTACGTAAGCACTCATGCACGTCCTGTGGAATCTTGTGTTCTTTGTAGTGTTGGTATAGTTGGTGCGTTTGGTCTAACTGCCAGTAATCATCGATGTCGAACACCACTGCAAGGCCATGCTTATGTGCCTTGTCAATGAATCCGTTCATGTCATTACGATTCAGATGAAACAGGTCAAAGTCATTGAACTGCTCATCGGGCATCTCGTTGATGGTGTTGATGTTGTAGAACTTGTCGCCATAGTCAACACTAAGCACACGATGGGGCAGGTGTTGGCGGTAGTACCCGCAACCGTCGATAACTCCTTTAGCCTCCTGCTTAAGTAGCGTTAGTACATTCATTGTTTGTAGGGGATATAATAGTTTCCTGTTTCGTCGTATAGCTTAATCTGCTCACCGAAGATAACAGCGTTTTTCTCCAATGACTTCCACTTCATCTGACGATATTCAGTCTTAGTGTGTACATCGTCACCTAGGTGGCTGGACTTCACGCTGTCAACGTAGTATTGCTTGTAGCCTAAACGATTCAGCCTGTGGTGATAGTCTGAATCTTCAAGTCCATAAGGCGCATACCTGTTGCAGAAGTACCCGACCTTCTCGAATACTTCACGGCTCATTAATGCTGTACCAAATGCGTTCCATTGTACTGTGGCCTTAACTCCGTTACGTTCGAATGGTTCACCCTTTTCCCCCGCGCAATGTGAGGCAACCCATCCAGTGTCAGGCAATACGTTGTGTGCGTTCACAAGATCACGCAGCCAGTTGTCAGACATCTTGATGTCGTTACCCATAACGCAGATGTATTCGCCCAAAGCATAGCGGAAGCACTCGTTGAACATTGGTGATACCCCTTCGTTGGTTGAGTTAATGCGGATGAATCTAGTGTTAGGTAGGCTCTTAATGTACTCATGCACACGCTCATCGGTACTGCCGTTGTCAACGATGGATAGTTCAAACGGATAACCCGCAACTGCTAGGTTGTGGTCAACGGCATCTTTGAGAATGTCGAATCGGTTAAGGGTTAAAAAACAGATTGTTACCATTTGCGGGATTCCTCGAATAGTGAAATGAAGTTATTGTGTTCGTGGATTGATTCCACGATTCCAAGTTCTTTTATGTCGGGGTGTTCGTTCTCTCCCAAATGCCTTGCAGGATTTCCAGCCCACTTACTGAACGGGTGGATGCACAACTTCCTAGGCACAACAGCCCCCATGCCTATCATGCAATAGCTACCGATAACTGTTTTCTGATGGATAACAGCATTGAGTCCAATGTTGGCTTTTTTCATGATGATTGTGTGGCCGCCTATTTTAACGCCACAGGACAGCGTAACTCCATCTGATACGTGTGCATCATGCCCAACGTGGCTATGTTTCATTAGAAAGCAATCTAAACCGATGTAGGTCGGTTGATATATCCCGTCGTCTATTGTTACATGACCAGTTAAACGCGTACCATCTCCGATAACAACTCCCTTGAAGTTCTCAGGGTAAAGAGTACGAAACTCAGCAGGGCTGCCGATGTTACAGTGTTCTCCGATGTACACGTTGTCACCAATCTTAACACCTTCATGTATCACAGAGTACGCGCCAATCGTGACATTCCGACCGATTATTGCATCGTGGTTCACTATGGCCGTTGGATGGATATTGTTATTTTCCATGCCGCCAAAGATATGCTATCGGTTTGGATTTTGCAATAGGTGGCCTGAGAATTATTCACAACGCCATACGTACTTGAACTGTGACGGCAGGTCAATAACCCTTTCGATGTTGTATTCTCCGCGTTTTTCGTCTCTGATGTGCTTAAGTGTTCCATCCCTGACTTTCGACATGAAAACTTCAAGTGAAACGTTTACAACCTCATCCAAGTGCTTTAGGTGTATAACTATTGGCGGCTTGTCTTTCAGGTTCTGATGCGTTGTCGCAACTACCGTCCATTCCTTGCCGAGTCGATCAATGTAAACCCTGTTCAGGAATACCTGTGGTGGTTCTAGTATCATTGCCATCCGTTCATCTGTTTTAGCTTGTTCAACTCATCGACGGTATCTATCAACGCTTGTTCATGCTTAGCCAGTTCTGTTTGACTCATCATGAATTGGTGTTTCCAAAACAACGTTTGGCTGTGAAGTCGGTTGATGTAGTCCGTAAGTTCAAACACCTGCTCAATCCTGTTCAATTGCGGTGCGTAGTCCTTGGTAGGGTTCTTTCGTTTAGCTTCGAGTAGAAGTTCTAAGAACTCTGCGTATAGCTTCATAGCCTTTGCGAGCATAACGATATTCTGTTCTTCGCTATTTCTTGGCATTTCGATTTCAGAATGGTGTGCTATCTTCATCATAGAGCGTATCAAAGTCAATGTTAGGCTTGATGTCTTTGTTTTTCTTATCAAACGGTGTCACGGTCATATCCTTGTCTTCGTAGTACCTGTTGGTCTTCCAATCCCAGTATAGCTTAGCAGTGCCAAGTGTGGCAATCCCTTTGGGCTTAGCTTTCTGCACGATGATGTGTGATACGTTCTCTGCGTGTGGTATTCCGTTCTCGTCGTTCAGAAACACGGGTGGTCGGTAGATGAGTGTCATCAGGTACGCACGTCTCCACCATGTGCGGCCTCCTGCCCATTCGGATGGTAGTGCTGCTGGGTAGTATCTTCGGTTGGTGTCTCTGTCGATGATTGGCTTTATGTCGCTGATGTGGTTGATGATGATGTTCAGTCTGTTCTTAACCTTGGCATCGCGTCGTGTTACCTTAAGCGCATCGGCCAGCCATAGGTCTTCACGGTTGCCGTAGTCCTGTGTCTCGTTGATTACATCGTTCCAAGGGTCGATGAGTGTTCCATCGAATTTTACTCCGAGTTGTTGTTCTGTTCTATTCACTATATCGTAGAACTGATTTACCTTGAAGTCCTTCACTGATGAATCCATCTCTTCAGTGTCTAGGATGTAGAAGTATTCGGCCACGACTTGTTCAGCGTATGTTTTTTCGGCCTGGCTCATGCTAACTACTCTACCGTGAATCTCTCGCTTAGCGTATGGCTTTCCAATAATCTTGTAACAAATCTCTGCGATGAGTTCAGCTACCGAACCTGATTCACCCATGTAGATAAACCACTTCCACTTCTTGTTCAGGCTAAGCAGCACCATTGCTTCGAGGATAAATTCAGATTTTCCAGAATGCGGAGCACCTGCAACGAACCAAGGGTAGCCTTTTTTGAGTGTCAGGATTTTATCAACTGGCGTCCATCCGATTTCAGTTCCTTTCTCAAAACCTTTGTCGTAAAGTTCGTTTAGTTCTTTTATCCTGTCGTTTACCGTGTAGAATTCCATAGTCTTAGTTGTAGGCATCCATTGTTCCGATAGCTGTTTTAGGTGGCTTACCTACCCATGTAACACCTTTCTGTTCGTCACGTGCTGCCCATGTCTCGGCAGCGGTAAACCAGTTTCTGTATTTGTGACCTTGTTCTGACCAATTGGATAGTGCTCGGTGGTAGAATGCTATTTTTTCTTTTGGCCAATCTTTGAAATGATTTTGGAAGTCTTCAATCGAACAATCAAAAAACGAGGGGGCGGTATTATTATTCTCCCTCTCCCTCTTTATCTTATTCTTATTCTTATTCTTATTCTTTATCTTATTCTTATCTGCTAGATTTTGCTTAGCACTTGCTTCCGTTTGCTTAGCATTGCTTAGCACCTGCTTAGCATTGCTTAGCTTGGCTTGAACACCTAGCTTTCCCGCGATAGAACGGGCTTTCGATGTTTCGTCGAGGTCGTTTAGTTGCTCGTTTATGAAGTCGATGGAGTAGTTGTCACCGTCTCTTTGGATGAATCTTAACTCGACCAGTCTATTGAATAGTTCTGTGGTCATGCGGTAATCTACATCTGATATTTTGAATGTTCCACCCTTCGTCCAGCAGACGCAGCACGCTTGAATGAATGCACCTTGAAGTGCAAGGTCTTGAAAGGATATACGTCCTGATAGCCAGTCCATCGGCTTGAATTTAAAGAAAGGTAGTTCCATGTGGTTAGTTTCTTTTGCGTTTAAATATTCTTTTGAACTCATGCTGCATACATGAAAACGGTGTATCGTCTTCTACAAAATGACCGAAAACAATATCCGAATCAATGATGTCAATAACGGCAGGTGCGTTTTCTTTTTTTGATGTGTACATTAATCGTTGGTATTTTCTTAGGTAGTATATTTTCTTGTTACTCATAAAAAGATTAAGCCCCAACATTTGATCGTGTGTTCGCGGCACACGGTCGCCTGTTGAGGCTTTAAGTATTATTGTGTAGCACCCGCGAAGTGCTGTTTGTTTCAGAATGAGCTGCGAATATAGGTAATAAGAATCACCTGCGCAATATCAAAACTTGTTTTTTTTGCAAGTTTTGATAGTTTTGTGTTATGGATGACTCAGTCATCCTTAGCGGGGAGTTAGCTGCAACCCTAAAAGAGCCGCTGCTGAGCCGTGAAGTTTTTAAAACGCTTTTCTTGTTTCTCATAATATTCTTGGTCTATCTCAAAACCTACAAAGTTGAACCCACCTTTATACGCTGCTATCCTACTGCTTCCACTTCCCAAATGGGTATCTAAAATCAAATTGCCCTCCGCACTATATTCTTTTAATAGCCACTCATACAACTTTACTGGCTTTTGGCATGGATGGATGTTTTCATGCAGTTGGTGGGGCATTATTCTATTCGTGATATACACCTTTTTCAATATTTTATCAAATGAAGTCCATGCCAATTCACCTGCTGAAAAGTTGTTTGTGTTCTCATATCCCTTATCCCAAAACACCCACCCCCTACTTATCGGCAATACATCAGCAAAGTAATTGCCTCCCCACACAATTTGATTTTTAGATACCCTAAACAGTTCGTTCCAATATTCTTTTTTTGGCGGTTCATTCCAATCTTTTGTTTCGTGCTTTTTTACCCTCTTATTCTTTCTTGCTTTAGGTGTAGCTGTTAAGCCAAAAAAAGCATCTCCCCAGCCATAAGGCGGGTCAACTATCGCCAAATCGAAGTGTTTATCTTCAAAGCGTTTTAAACCTTGCACACAGTCCTCCAAATAAACAACTGACGAAGGGCAGCGGCTAACACATGGTATAACCAATGGCGGCTGCGGTGGTGTGCTTATGTTCGTTTCTTCGTTCATGCTTTTATGTAGTTTGATAAATTTGTACTCGTAATCCGCCACTGGTCATACCATCAACGTTATAGGGCATTTAGTAACCCTTAACATAAACTTTCTCCCCACAATTAGGGCAGACAATATAATACATTTGTTCTCGACCACCTCCGTAATCTTCGTGAACGTGTCCTTTTTTTACTTCGTTTTGGAAGTAACCAATTACAGCCCCACATTCTTTATGGGTTACTTCTTTTTCTTGATTGTCGTCAATTTTAATTAGTCTTGGCATAATGAATAAATTTAAACGCCCTATAACATACGCTATACAAAAGCAGGGGCTTGGTCTGCAATTCAAGCGGTGTGCAACTATTTATCATTTGTTCAAGGCTGAAAGGGAGTGCATCTTAAACCCTGCCTTCGTATAGCGTCAGCCGTTATAGGCAAATAAATTTTACTCGCCACGTTCAGGTTTTGTAAATTCCGTATCTATTGGGTATTGTCGCAAGAACTCTACCGTTTCCATTATTGTTTCTTTGCTGTCGTTTCGGTGTATCATTTCCAAAACCTTATCTAAAATATGATACGACCTAAAACAACTTTCATGTATTTTTTCTAAGCAAGTCGGTTGTTTTTGAATTTGTTTAAGTTCCATAATCCGTAAAATTTATCAGCCTATAACATACGCTATACAAAAGCAGGGCTGTGTCTGCAATCGAAGCGGTGTGCATCTATTTATCATTTATGTAAGGCTGAAAGGGAGTGCATCTTAACCCCTGCCTTCGCATAGCCCGAGTGCCGTTGTATGGTTCATAACGGTTAATTAAATATTCGTGAATGGGGTTACTTGATAACTTTATTAATATACTCCCTCTGATCTTTATTTAAAGCCTTGGACTTACTGATGTATCGAAGGTAGTCG
>Ga0172372_10006769_pt1 | contig 15567 bp, 20 predicted proteins | sample LakKiv5m_2_FD_114544 | JGI IMG/M metagenome (GOLD analysis project Ga0172372, IMG submission 114544) | Freshwater microbial communities from Kabuno Bay, South-Kivu, Congo - kab_092012_9.5m | ecosystem: Environmental > Aquatic > Freshwater > Lake | place: Democratic Republic of the Congo...
AACGCTGGTGTGCTTCGCGCGGTCAACGTGAACTGGAACGACGACGGCTGGAACGTCAATGCGAACTCCGTCGAGAACCCGAACAGGTGGAATGATGGCAACCAGGTGTTCTCTCGAAACTGTTGGTTTTCTCCTCGGCTTACGGCCGGGGAGTTTTTGCTTGCATGCCTTTCTTCCATCCGCCAAGTTGTCGGCCAACTTCCTCAAGCATTCCGATTAATTCAGAATATTTATCTGTTGGAATGATTTTACTTTCCCATGCGAGCTGCGCAAAAAACTTCACAATATCAAGTTTTGTGATCGCTTTGTTTAGCATCGGTATTTTATGTTCGGGAGGAAGATAACTCAAACAGAGTGTGTACTCGAGAACATCCAGAAAAGCCTGTTCGATTTTGTTTCCAATTCCGTACCTCTCAACTTTCGGAAAATCACGATAGATGGCTAACCAAAAACGATAGGTGTCTTTCGATTTGAGAATTACCTGTGGTAATCCTCGGGGGGGGTTAGTATGATTTTTATTAGAATGATTCATGAATACAATAATATCATATCTATCAAAAATCTATGTGAAGCATGGACTGAATTTATACGTGGCAAGAAATCTAAAAAGGACGTTGCCGAATTTTCTCTCAACCTTTCTCAAAATATTTTCAAATTACATGAGGAGCTGCGCACAAAGACGTATCGGCATGGTGCATATGAGGCATTTTCGATAAGCGATCCGAAGCCAAGAAGCATTCACAAAGCTACGGTACGCGACAGGCTATTACATCATGCTATTTATCGGGTCCTGTATCCTTACTTTGACAAGAAATTCATTTACGATTCCTATTCTTGTCGGCAATTAAAGGGGATACATCGAGCGCTGAATCGTTTCAACAATTTTGTGCAAAAGGTGTCACAAAGTAATAGTCGTACATGTTGGGTTTTGAAATGCGATGTTAAAAAGTTTTTTGCTTCTATCGATCAAATAACACTCATGAATATTTTTAAACGTCATATCAATGATTCTGAAACTGTCTGGCTTATTGAGCGCATCATCGAGAGCTTTCAGAGTACTGGTTCAGGTAAGGGGCTACCGCTCGGTAATCTTACTTCACAGCTTCTTGTAAATGTGTACATGAATGAATTCGATCAGTTTGTAAAACACAAAATAAAACTGAAACACTATCTCCGCTATGCTGATGATTTTGTCATTATGTACCATGACAAAAAGGTATTGATGGACGTGCTACCAAAAGTGCAGAGCTTTCTTAATGACCAACTGAAATTATTGCTCCATCCTGATAAAGTTTTTATAAAGACAGCAGCATCAGGTGTTGATTTTCTTGGTTGGGTCCATTTTCCATATCATCGAGTGATAAGAACAACCACCAAAAAACGAATGTTCAAGAAAATTGAAACTTCAGGGCAAAAGTCAGAAGTAATTCAGTCTTACTTGGGTTTGCTCAGTCACGGCAATGCAAACACTCTTATCAAAAAAGTTACTGAAATACAGAAAAGCAAGGAAAATGTGGATAAATTATTGAGCTAAATGGGCAATAGTGGGTTACAATAGTAGATAAGTGGGATGATGTGGGAAATCACAAATAACCGCTTAAAATATAGATAAAATCATGCTGATCGGCGAATTCAAACACACAATAGATGACAAAAGCAGAGTTTCGCTTCCATCGAAGTTTCGAAAAGAGGTTGGAAAGAAAGTTATTGTCACTCATGGTTTGGATAATTGTTTATTCCTCTACACATTGAAAGAGTGGGAAACAATCGCTAAACAACTTGGCTCACTTGGTATGGGGCAAGCTGATACCAGAGGATTCAATCGATACATATTGGCAAGTGCTGCCGAAGTGTTAGTGGATTCAGTTGGAAGAATTTTGATTCCTGAAAATTTGCGACAAGCAATTGGAATAAAAAACAAAATTGTTTTTGCTGGTTTATATAACCGAATTGAAATCTGGGAAGAGGATGCATGGGATAAATACAAAGCTCAAGTAGTAAAGAATGCTGATCAAATGGCTGAAAAGCTAGGACAAATCGGTGCAATCTAAACTTATGAGACACGTAACAGTTCTTTTAAATGAAACAGTAGCAGGCCTCTTCTCAAATAAAGAGATGCCAAAATCTGGCGGTGTGTATGTAGACGGTACTTTAGGTGCTGGCGGACACACTGAAGAGATTTGTAGACTTGCACCAAAAAGTACAATTATCGGAATTGACGCCGATGCTGATGCAATAGAAAGAGCAAAGGTTCGTCTAGCTGGCATGCCTTGCACTTTACTTACATCTAATAATTTCAACGATAAACTTTCTGAAATTTTAGACGAATTTCAAATTGAAGAAGTTGATGGAGTGATACTTGATCTTGGTATGAGTTCAGATCAGCTAGATAGATCAGGAAGAGGATTCTCATTTTTACGAGATGAACCATTGAAGATGACTATGAAGAATAAAGTTTCTAGTTCTGAACTAGATGCATATCGAATAGTTAATGAGTTTAATGCGGAACAATTAGCAACAGTAATTTATGGATATGGCGATGAAAAATATTCTAGAAGAATTGCAAGAGCGATTGTAGAAGCAAGAGAAGAATCTCCAATTGAAACATCAGGAAAATTGGCAGAAATAATTAAGAGAGCAGTTCCTTTTTATTATAGAAATGGAAAAAATCATCCAGCTACAAAAACATTTCAAGCATTAAGAATTGCTGTGAATGACGAAATAGAAAGATTGGAGTCAACTTTGCAACAGGCTTACGCAAAGTTAAAAATTGGTGGACGACTTTCAGTAGTTAGTTTTCATAGCTTAGAGGACAGAACTGTAAAAAGGTTCGCAAAAGATAAAGCTCAGGATGGATTGGTAAAAATAATTACCAAAAAACCTATGGTTCCCACAGAAGAAGAAGTTAGATCTAATCCAAGATCAAGAAGTGCAAAGTTGAGAATTATTGAAAAGATTAAATAAAATGAACATGAACAACTACAGAAATCGAACAAGTGCAAGGTCAAAAGCAAAAGTACTTTTTGCCCCGAATTATATTTTTTGGTCACTTGTTGTCTTGATTGGTATGTTTGTTTTCATGTACGGATATTTTATCAATGCAACAGTTTTAAATACTGTTAGTTTGCAAAACACAGAAGAAGAAATAGTTGATACAAGATCTGAAATTAGTCAGTTAGAGTTTGCGTTAATTGAAGAAAATAAAAATTTCACAAAAGAGTATGCAGCTAGTCTTGGATTAGTTGATATTTCTGATACAGTTTTTATTGCAAGAAATTCTGCAAACCTATCATTTAATGACTAGTAATGGAGATATAAGAATAAAAATTCTTTTTGGAGTAATTGTTTTAGTTGCTGTCGTTTTAATATCAAGATTGTATATAATTCAGATAGTTAAAGGTGAAGAGTACCTAAAATCTGCAGAGCAAAAGTATGTCAGAAAGGTGCCGAATACATTTGATCGAGGTAGTATTTCTTTTACAACAAAAGACGGTGAAAAAATTGATGCGGCAACAATTCAAACTGGATACACTGTTTCTTTTGATCCTACTTTGATAAGTGAACCAGCTGATGTTTTTAATAAATTATCTTTTGTACTAGATGTAGATCCAGAAGAATTTTTGCAAAGATTTGAAAATCCTGAATCTAGATATGCAGAAGTCGAAAAGAAATTAAATGAGGAGAAAGCAAAAGAAATAAGAAATCTAAATATGAGAGGTGTTGTTGTAGATAAAGAAAGATGGCGCTTTTATCCTGGAAAAACATTAGCTGCAAATGTGGTTGGTTTTATGGGCTGGAGAGATGAAGTCTATAAAGGTCAATATGGTTTGGAAAGACAATATGAAGAAATTTTAAATCGAGATAGAGAAAAAAATTATACAAACTTTTTTGTAGAAATTTTTTCTGAGATTGGAAGTGTGTTAAGAAACCAGGAATTAGATGGTTCAATTGTAACAACCATAGAACCAACAGTTCAGTCTTTTGTAGAAAAAGAATTAAATGAAACTCATGATAAATGGAATTCAAAAATGATTGGTGCAATTGTTATGGATCCATCTACTGGAGCTATTATTTCTATGGCATCTTTTCCAAATTTTGATTTAAATAGTTTTAGGGAAGTTGAAGATGTTTCTTTATTTAATAATCCATTAGTTGAAGATGTGTATGAAATGGGTTCTATTGTAAAACCACTTACAGTAGCAATTGGTCTTGAAACAAAAGCAGTGACTCCAAATACAATGTATGAAGATCGAGGAAGTTTAACTATGGATGGTTTTACAATTTACAACTATGACAAAAAAGCTCGTGGAACTGTTGATATGCAGGAAGTTTTGAATAAATCTTTGAATACCGGTGTTGCTTTTGTGGTTGATAAAGTTGGAAATAAAACATTTGCAGATTATTTGAGAAAATTGATTGCCAATAAAACAGAAATTGATTTACCAAATGAAGCTACACCACTGATTGATAACCTGAAAAATAATCGAGATATTGAATATGTTTCTGCTTCATATGGTCAAGGTATTGCAGTTAGCCCAATTTCTATCACAAGAGCTTTGGCAACTTTAGGTAATGGTGGATTTTTAGTTCAGCCTCATATAGTAAAGCAAATTGAATATGAAGATGGTTCTATAAAAGATATGACTCCAGAAAAAGGTGAAAGAATTTTTTCGCAGCAAACTTCTGAAGATATTTCTAGAATGCTGACAAAGGTTGTCGACGATGCTCTTGCTGGTGGTACCGTTGCATTACCTAATCATTCAATTGCCGCTAAAACAGGTACTGCGCAGATTGCGGTTAAAGGTGGAAGAGGTTATTATGACGATCGATATTTACATTCATTTTTTGGTTATTTCCCGTCATTTAATCCTAAATTTATAGTATTTCTGTATCATACAGAGCCACAAGGTGCAGATTATGCATCACAAACTTTAACTGAGCCTTTTATGGATATTGCTAAATTTTTGATTAATTATTATGAACTTCCTCCAGATCGTGATTTAGAAAAAGACAATGAAAGAAATATTTAAAAAAATAATAATATTTATTTTAATACTTGAATCAAAGTTGGTTCTTTTAAAATTCAAACCAAAAATTATCACAGTGACTGGTAGCGTTGGAAAAACTTCTACTAAAGATGCGATTTATACTGCTTTAGAAAATAATTTGAAAGTACGAAAAAATCAAAAAAGTTTCAATAGTGAAATTGGTACACCTCTTACAATTTTAGGTTTAGAAAACGCTTGGAGTAATCCTTTGCTTTGGGTAAAAAATTTTTTTCTTGGATTGTTTGTGATTTTTAAAAAAGATTATCCTGATTGGTTAATACTAGAAGTTGGTTCTGATCACCCTGGAGATGTTCGAAAAGTTGGTAAATGGCTTAAACCAGATGTGGCAGTGATTACCGCCATCCCGAAAGTACCTGTTCATGTTGAATTTTTTGAATCTCCAGAAGCTTTGGCTGAAGAAGATCTTTCGATAATTAATTTTTTGAAATCTAATGGAACATTAGTTTTAAATGCTGATGATAAAATTGTTTTAGCTGCAAAGGACAGATTTAGTGGAAATGTCTATACATATGGAAGTGATGAAAGTTCAACTGTTTCTTTTTCAAATCAAAATATTGTTTATTCTGATGTAGGAGGTACCATTTTACCGAGTGGAGTTGCATTCAAGATTACAAATTCTGGAAATTCTGTACCTTTGTTTTTACCAAAAGTTTTAGGTGTACAGCATATTTTACCTGTTACCGCTGCTATTGCAGTGGGGCTATCACAAAAAATTCCATTTTTGGACATGATAAATTCTTTATCGAATTTCCAAGCTCCAAGAGGTAGAATGAATTTAATTCAAGGAAAAAATAATTCCATGATTATTGATGATACTTATAATTCATCTCCATTGGCAGTGCAAAAAGCATTAGAAGTTTTGTCGGAAGTGAAAACCAATGGTTCAAAGATTGCAGTTTTGGGTGATATGCTAGAAATAGGAAAGTACTCGGCAGATGAGCACAAAAAAGTTGGTGAGTTGGCTGCAAAATTGAAAGTCGATGTCTTGATTTCTGTTGGTATTCGCGCTCAGTCAATTTCAAAATCAGCAATTGATTCTGGTATGTCTGATAAGAAAGTTTTTCATTTTAAAGATTTTAATAACGTTGCAGATTTAATTTTGGCAAACTTAAAACCGTCTGATGTTGTTTTATTGAAGGGTTCTCAGGGTGTTAGATTGGAAAAGGTTGTTGCTGAGCTGATTTCTGACAACTTAAATAAAACTGAATTACTAGTACGTCAAGATACTCAATGGCAGAATAAATAGTATAATAATTCTCCGTGTTCTTAATTTTCGCGGAGAAGCTATGGATACTGAAAACACTGAAAAAGACATACTAAAACTTGAGAAAGAGAGGGAAAAACATATTACAAAATTGTTTTGGTTTGCTCTTGAAATAGCTATTATATTCTTAGTACCAGCTTTGATTGCAGTTTTTATTTCATTAGAATTTTTTAGTAGAAAGGTAGCGATTGTGTCGCTACCTTTTACTTTTATTATATCTTGGGTGATTGTGATTTTTAGATGGAAAAAACTAAATGCTTTGCTTACAAAATTAGACAAAGATATTTTGGAGTTAAAGAAAAATAAAACAAATGCTGGGAATAATTAGAGACATAACACCAATAAAATCTACAGAAGTATTTTCTTTATACGGATTTACTATTGCTAATTCTACATTGTTTATTATGTTGATAGCTTTGATCATCCTAGCATTTGGATACTTTGTGGTAAGGAAATTTTCTTTTTATAATCCAACCCGAACACAAGTTGCTGTAGAATCAGTTTACTTAGGTGCTTTCAATCTCATTCAAAATATTATTCATGATGAAGAAAAAACAAAGAAAGCATTTCCTGTAATTGGAGCAATGATGTTTTATTTGGTAATTGCAAACATAATTGGACTTGTTCCTGGACTTGAGCAAATAAGCATCAATGGAAAAGAATTATTTAGAACACCTACATCAGATTTCAATACTACATTTGGTTTAGCTTTGGCTGCAGTTGTAATAATTAATATTATTTCATTCAAAGAAAAAGGTATTTTTGGATATTTTGATCAGTTCTTTAAATTTAAAGGTATTTGGCAAGGTTTTAAAAAAAGTATTGGAGATGGATTTCTTGCGATTGTAGATTTCTGTATTGGACTATTAGATATTGTTGGTGAAGCCACAAAAGTTATTTCTTTATCATTACGACTTTTTGGAAATATGTACGCGGGTCAAGTTTTGGCAATAATTATAATGGGATTTGTCGCGTTTATTGTGCCATCAATTTGGTTAGCAATGAATCTATTTGTAGGAGTATTACAAGCAGTTGTCTTCGCCTCACTAGTGGCCTCGTATTACATGTTGGCTACTGCTGCGGCAGAAGAGTAATAGATATTAATAGTTTATTAAATAAATTTTATGGAATTAGAAGCAGCACGAGTTATAGCAAAAGGACTTGCAACACTTTCAATGTTTGGTTCAGCTATTGGAGAAGGTTACCTTATTGGTAAAGCGCTTGAAGCTATGGGAAGAAACCCTGAAGTTTCAGGACAATTGTTTACAAGAATGATTATTGGTGTGGCGCTTGCAGAATCAACAGCGATTTATGCATTCGTTGCATTCTTCCTAATTTAATTTATGGAAGCAGGAATACTAGCAAAAATTGGATTTGATATTGAAGTTGCATTGGCCAACTTTGTTAACTTTCTGATTATTTTTCTGCTTTTCAAAATATTCTTGTTTAAGCCAATTCAAAAAATAATTGATAAAAGGAAAGAAGAAATTAATTTAAGTTTACAACAAGCAAATCAAGCGCAAATTTCTTTGAATTCAGCAAAGGAAGAATCTGATCAATTGATAAAAGAAGCTAGACAAAAAGCAAATACCATTTTAGCAGAGGCCAAAAGTCACGCTGATGAAATAGCTTCAAAATCAACTGAAGAAGGTAAGAATATAGTGGCTCAAATGAAAGAAAGAGCAGAAAAAGATATTGTTCAGGAAAAAACTGCAATGAAAGAAGAGGTGGAAAAAGAAATGACAAATCTAGTTTCTTCGCTTGCAGAGAAAGTTGTTAAATCTGAAAAAAATTAATATGAGTATCGGAAAATCTTTAGCAGAAAAATATACAGAAAAAAATATTTCAGATTTTGAATCAGTTTTAAATAAAATTGATACTTTTCAAAAAAGTTTAAAAAAGATTTCAAAGGAAAAAGATTTTTATAATGTTTGCCATATTTTTTCTTCAGAAATTTTATCTCAAGATAAAATAAATGAAATTAAAAATAAGTATGGCATAGCTGTTGAAGTGAAAACTGAAAATCATCAAAACGAAAATATTTTGGGAGGAGAAATAGTTTATTATCAAGGAAAAAAATGGGACGGAAGTATGCGTGGCGTATTTAATCGTTTCAATGAAATGTAGAATTTATGAGTGATTCAATTGTAAAAAGAATAGAACAAAAAATAGAGTCACTTTCAGTTGATTCTCAATTCGACGAAATTGGAAAAGTGATTAGTGTTTCAGACGGAATTGCGACAATCTCTGGATTGTTCAACTGTCAATCAATGGAGCTTTTATCATTTTCAAATGGATTGAAGGGAATCGCTTTAAACCTAGAAGTAGACAGTGTTGGTGCTGTTATTCTCGGAGATTATAAAAGCATTTTTGAAGGTGATGAAGTGAAGAGAACAAAACAAGTTTTGTCTGTTCCAGTATCAGATGAAATTTTAGGAAGAGTTGTGAACCCACTTGCACAAGCAATTGATGGAAAATCAGAGCTAAAAAATGGGGAGATGCAGTTGATTGAAAAAGTTGCACCAGGTGTAATCGAAAGAAAATCAGTTTCTGTTCCAATGCAGACTGGTATAAAGGTAATTGATGCTCTTGTTCCAATCGGAAGAGGACAAAGACAATTAATTCTTGGTGATAGACAATCTGGAAAGACAACCATCGCAATCGACACAATCATTAACCAAAAAGACAAGGGTGTGAAGTGTGTGTATGTTGCAATCGGACAAAAGCAATCAAAGATTATGCAAATCATGCAGCTCTTAGAAAAAGCAGGTGCTATGGAATACACAACAATCGTGCTTGCTGGAGCGTCAGATTCACCAGCATTTTTGTACTTAGCCCCATACACAGGTGTAACAATCGCTGAATACTTTATGCAGAAAGGTGACGATGTTTTGGTAGTGTACGATGATCTTTCAAAACACGCTGCTGCGTATAGAGAAATGTCTCTTCTATTGAAGAGACCACCAGGACGAGAGGCCTTTCCTGGAGATGTTTTCTATCTGCACTCAAGATTGCTTGAGAGAGCATGTAGATTGGATGAGAAAGTAGGAGGAGGATCTATTACTGCACTGCCTATTATTGAAACACAAGCTGGTGATGTATCTACATATATTCCAACAAACGTGATTTCAATCACAGACGGACAAATTTTCTTGGAAACAGGATTGTTCAACAAAGGAATTCGTCCTGCTATCAACATTGGTCTTTCGGTTTCTAGAGTTGGAGGTGCTGCTCAACAAAAGTCTGTAAAGAAAAATGCTGGTAGTTTGAAACTTTCTCTTGCTCAATATCGAGAATTGGAAAGTTTTAGTCAATTTGGTTCAGATCTAGATGAATCAACAAAAAAACAACTAGAAAGAGGAAAGAGAGCAATCGAAATTTTAAAACAAGAACCATTTAAGCCTGTTAGAGTGGCTACACAAGTAGTGCTTCTGTATGCACTTAATAAGGGTTATTTGGATGGAATTGAAATTTCAAAAATTCCAGAATGGCAGTCAAATGTTTCTACGTTTGTGAACACAGATGCAAAGCTTTGTGAAATGATTGAATCTGACTGGAATGATCAAGTAGAAGAAAAAGTAAAAGAAGTGTTAGGTCAGTTTGCTGACAATAAATAAACATGGCATTGCAAACAAAAGTTATAAAGCAAAAGATACGCTCAGTAGGAAATGTGAAAAAAGTCACAAAGACAATGGAGCTTATTTCAATTGCAAAGATGCGAAAGGCTGTTGCAAAAAGACATGCGGGTGTGCACTACGGGCACTATATTATGGAGTTGATTACTCGTCTTTCTGCACAACAACACCTTGATCATCCTTTGTTTGAAGAACGCCTTTCAGGAAAGAGAATTTTAATTCTTTACACCTCCGATAGAGGTTTATGTGGTCAGTTTCATTCTCGAATTGATAAAAGAGTTAGACAGTTTTTGCAAAATCATCAAGGTCAAGAAATTGAATTGGTGGTTATTGGTAAATATGCAAATCAAATTGCAAAAAGATACAAACTTCCAATTGCATATACATTAGAAAATAATACAGAAATTATTTCAATAAATGATATGCGTCATTTGGCTCATTGGGTAATTGAAAAATTTTCAAAAAATAAAGATTATCACAGTGTGTCGTGTATCTTTAATCAGTTTGAATCATCTTTAGCTTTTAATTCTGTTAGAGTGAAAGTTTTGCCAATTAAAGAAGAATTGATGTCTGAAATTTATGGTACAGACTTTGTGGCGAGTCATGATAGAGGAAAAAAATTCCAGTATACTGTGGAACCAAGTGAAGAGGGTGTATTAGAAGAAATCTTGCCAGAACTTTTTGCTCTAACATTAAATCACTTTATGTTGGAGTCAACAGCTTCAGAACATAGCGCCAGAATGGTGGCAATGAGAAGAGCAAGTGACAATGCTGCAAGAATGCAAAATAAGTTGATTAGAGATTATAACCGAGCTCGACAAGAGGCGGTGACAAAAGAAATTATTGAAATTGTAAGCGCCGCGGAAGCGATGAATAAATTATAAATATTATGAGTATGAAAGAAGGAAAAATCACAAGAGTTGTAGGTCCAGTAGTGGATGTGGAGTTTGATGGGGAGTTACCAGCTCTCTTCAATGCTCTCGAATCAGAATTGAATGGAAAGAAAATTATTTTTGAAGTTGAACAGCACATTGGACTAAAAGAAGTTAGAACAATTTGTATGGACAGCACAGACGGATTAGTGCGAGGACAAAAAATTGTTGACACAGGTGCACCTATTTCTGTACCAGTTGGACCAAAAGTTCTAGGTAGAATGTTCAATGTTGTTGGTGAAGCAATAGACGGAATGCCAAATGTAACAGATGCACCAAGAGCATCAATTCACCAAAACCCGCCAGAATTTAAAGATCAATCTACAAAAGCTGAAATCATGGAAACAGGAATCAAAGTAGTAGATTTACTTTGCCCGTTTTTGAAAGGAGGTAAAGTGGGTCTTTTTGGAGGAGCTGGGGTAGGAAAGACAGTTTTGATTCAAGAGCTGATTCACAATGTGGCAAAAGGTCACGGAGGATACTCTATTTTTGCTGGTGTTGGAGAAAGAACACGAGAAGGAAACGATTTGTATCATGAAATGAAAGATTCTGGTGTACTTCCAAATACTTCACTTCTGTTCGGACAAATGGGAGAACCAGCTGGTGCACGTGCTCGTGTAGCTCTTTCTGCGCTTACGATGGCAGAACATTTTCGAGACAAAGAGAGAAAAGATATCCTTCTTTTCATCGATAATATTTTCCGTTTCACACAAGCTGGATCTGAACTTTCTGCTTTGCTAGGAAGAATGCCATCTGCAGTGGGTTATCAACCAACACTTGCAACTGAAATGGGATACCTTCAAGAGAGAATTACTTCAACAAAAGATGGTTCAATCACGTCTATTCAAGCGGTGTATGTGCCTGCAGACGACTTCACAGATCCTGCGCCTGCAACTACATTCACACACTTGGACTCAACAGTATCTCTAAACCGAGCACTGACAGAAATAGGTATTTATCCAGCGGTGGATCCACTAGAATCAACTTCAAATATTTTGACTCCGGAGATTGTAGGAAAAGAACATTTCGAAGTAGCAAATAAAGTAAAATTAATTTTGCAAAGATATAAAGATCTGCAAGATATCATTGCGATTCTTGGTATGGATGAGTTGACTGATGAAGATAAATTACTAGTAGAACGAGCGAGAAGAATTCAAAAATTACTTTCACAACCATTCCATGTGGCTGAGGTGTTCAACAATGTGCCTGGTACATATGTGCCAGTTTCAGAGACTGTACGATCATTTAAAGAGGTTATAGAGGGTAAATATGATGATTTACCAGAAGATGCTTTCTATATGAGAGGAGGTATTGATGAAGTGATAAAGGCCGCTGAAGAACTTAAAAAATAATCATGTCAGTCTTTTCATTACATATAGTTTATCCAAATGAGGAAGTTTTTGAAGGAAACGTTTATTCGCTTTCAATCATGACTGCGACAGGTAGGATAACTGTTTTGCCAAATCACTCTCCGCTTGTTAGTGTTGTTGGAAAAGGTGAAATTATAGTTAAGACAAAAGAAGGTGAGGAATTTAAATTCGAGTCACAACACGGAATCCTGGATGTAAGGCCAAGCAAGACAGTAGTGATGCTACACAATGGAGATTAACAAATCAAAAATAACAATAGGAGGATTGAGTGGTACAGGAAAAGGTACTGTGGCTATAATTTTGTCTGAGAAATTGAATTATAAATTGAGTTCAGCAGGAAACTTTTTTAGAGAATTAGCAAAAGAAAAAGGATATGAGTCTATTCTAGATTTTCAAATAGTTATTCACTCTGCAGATAATACAGATTTTAGTGTGGATATAGAGGTAGATGAAAGAACAAAGAAATTCGGTACAGAGAACGTTGATTTCGTAATTGAAGGTAGATTATGTGCTCACATGATTCCAGATGCATTTAAAATTCTTTTAAAGTGTGCAGATGAAGAAAGATTTAGAAGAGTTGCACAAAGACAAAAAGTTGATGTTGAATATGCAAAAAATGAAACATTAGAAAGAGAAAAATTGTATACAGATTTCTATAAAAGGTTTTATAAAATTGAAAACTATTTAGATGAGTCTCATTATGATCTAGTGGTAGACACTACAAATATAAATCCAGAAGATATTGTCGAAATTATTATAAATAAGTTAAAGTAATAGTGATGAAAAATAAAACAGCATTCATATTTTTTGGGGCTTCTGGTTCAGGAAAGGGGACACAAGCTAAATTATTGAAAAAATATTTAGAAGAAAATGATTCACGAAAAATCGCATATATTGAAACCGGAAATCGATTCAGAACTTTTAGTGATAAAGAAGGTTATTTGCCAAGTAAGATTTCTGAAACTGTAAACAGTGGAGGATTGTTGCCTGTATTTTTGTCCGTTTGGAATTGGGGCAATGCTTTCTTTGAGCAATTGGAGAATGATATGCATATTGTTTTGGATGGTTCACCTAGAAGACAGTTGGAATTACCGGTACTTGAAAGTGCTTTAGATTTCTTAAATTACGATGAAGTACATATCATTTCTTTAGATGTGCCAAGAGAGATACTTGTGGATCGTTTATCTAATCGTGATAGAAAAGATGACGACACAGAGCAAATCAATCGACGACTAGATTGGTTTATGAGCGAAGTACAACCAATGCTGGACTATTACAGTGAAAATCCTAGATATAAATTCCATGATATTGATGGAAGTAAAACGGTAGAACAAATTCAAGAAGAAATTTTGACAAAAATCAAGGAATAGGTTATTATCTAGTTTAAATATTAATCAAAAATACGCCACGGTGGCGTATTTTTGTTTATGAAATTCAACCCCTGAATATCAATGTTCTTTATCAGTCAACAAAGGAAGAAAAGGAAGGTATCACGACTTCCTTATTGTGTCGTGCCCATGCCGCGTCCTATTCAAAAAGCGCACAATCATTGTCATGAGCACGCGTATCTGCTCTCTGAGTTTCTTCGAAAGCACAGACTGCATGGGTATCGGTTTGAGTTCATTCAGAGGACTCATACCACTTATGAGATCGAAGGGAATATTTTCTTCCAGATCGAACTCATCACAGAGGAGCTTTCTTTGAAGTGTATCCTGAAGGTTTGCGGTGACAAGGGTGGAAACTGGGTTTATGTTTTGCGTCATGCAGACATTTCTCCCAAAGAAATCTACGACGTGCTCTTCATTGCTTTTGGAGGAAAGGGTAAGGTTTACCCAAAAAACCTCTTCAAGGAAGCAGTGTTTCGTCTTCGTAGCCGTCTCTCTCATTGAGAGAGGTTTTTTATTTACCAGTTTTCTTTGGTTTTTTAGTCTCTTTTCGTCGACTATTGTTTCCTTTTGCCATATGTGAAAATTATATCACAAGATAATTTCATTTTTTGGCCAGCTGTTTAAAATTATTTCCGCTTTCTTTAAATCTTCTGGGCAAGTTATTTGTATCCAATAATTTGTTTTAATAATTTTAACTTTTTTCTTTGTTGCTAATTTTAAAAGTGTCTGTGGAAGTCCGTACTCATCTTTTGTTTTTAATTTAACTGGTTTATATCTAAAAATATCTTTTGTTAAACAATATAATCCTGTAAAAAGAAAACCTGGTTCTTTATTTAAAGAGTATCCAATTAATTTTTTATTTTTCAAAATAATTCTTGACCCGTCTTCATTTTCTAATGTTGTTTTTACAACTATACTCAAAGGATTTTTTGCACATCCTAAAAGGGAAGAAGAGTTATAAAGATCATCTCCCATCATTACTAAAAATTTATCTTTCAAGATTTTTTTAGCTTGCCATAGTGCATTTGCAGTGCCTTTTAATTCTGTATCTTCTACATATGTAATTTTTCTACCATTAAAATTATCTTTGAAATATTTTTTAATCACTTCAGATTTATATCCAACAATTAAAATAACTTCGTCGACTTGTTTCGGTAGGGAATTAATTTTTAGTTCAAGTAGATTTTTGCCAAGAATTTTAAGCATTGGCTTTGGAGTATTTTTTGTGAGCTTACCCATTCTGGTGCCTAATCCGGCCGCTAATATCACTGCTTGCATATCGAAATAGATTATCACTTTTTAAATAAATAAAAAACCCGATTCACTCATCGGGTTGGAGAGGGTTTTGTTCCCAGTTTGCAAGGTTGAAGTCTGTGTTGTTTGGCACAAAGTCTTCATCCTCACACATCCTCCAAAACACATTAGGATATCGATCCAGATAAATCCGGAAAGCACCTTTTGTATTTTCAGGAATTTCGCCGTAGTGAAAGAAATCATACCTCTGACCTTCGCCGAGAATGATATTTTTCTTCTCTTTGTCTGTAAGACGTCCGAAGAAGAAGCAATTTCCTTTTGCAGATACTCCCAGAAGATGAATATTTTTCGGAATGATACCGATTTCTTCACCGAGCTCTCTTTGCATTGCTTCGAAAAAAGTCTCTCCGTATTCCACGCCACCGGTGACCGGGCACCAAGTGTTAGGGTTTGCGATTTCAGGTTTGTTGTCTCTGAGAATGAGCAGAAATTTATCCTGCCAAAGCAGGAAAATCATCACTCCTGCTGGAGTTATTGGTTTCAAATGCATGTTGTTCAAAAGTCCTTTCTAAATATGTTTTTAGCATAAATTAGAGTTGTTGTATATAAAAATAAAAATTAATAGTGTTATATTGATAATAGCTGTTGATGGTGA
>Ga0172372_10006770_pt1 | contig 15566 bp, 15 predicted proteins | sample LakKiv5m_2_FD_114544 | JGI IMG/M metagenome (GOLD analysis project Ga0172372, IMG submission 114544) | Freshwater microbial communities from Kabuno Bay, South-Kivu, Congo - kab_092012_9.5m | ecosystem: Environmental > Aquatic > Freshwater > Lake | place: Democratic Republic of the Congo...
AAGCGTCAAAATCGTGATTTTACTTTAGGCGCTATGCGATATATGATGTTCACATAATAATTTTTACGAATATTCTAATCGTGAGCATATATGGTCTCAGGCTTTAGCACTCATTTCCAGGGATTCCTTATGGTCTCAGGTGTCAGACTCCCTCTAGGAGCTGAGAGCATATATGGTCTCAGGATTTTCAAACGTGTCTCAAAAATGAAATTCATCGTCACAAATATGGTCGACAATTTAGTCGTCAAATTTGGCAGCATATATGGTCACAAACTAGCAGCACTGTTCAAAATAATTGTGACGCAACTCGGAAATACAGGGTAACCAAGGTCGGCACACAATGGCAACCAATTTTCTCTCTTATTATGGTTTACTAAATAAAAAATCATAATAATATTATTCACTCGATAACTTTTTCTTATACTCATCTGTCTCTTTATACTTATCATAGCCTCTAGCTTCGTCTCTCTTTGTTACGATTTTGTATCTTATCAGTAATGATACTACTTGAAATGTCTTTACATTGTTTTTATCTGCTATTTTCATTATGTCATCTTTGCCTTCCAAATATTCTTCTAGTATCCTTTTATCCAAACCATCTTCCGTAAAGTATGGCTCCACATCGCTTTTTGATTTTTTCACCTTTTTCTTCTCTGCTTTTACTTCTGCTCCCACTAATGTAATCTCTAACTTTGGTATCACCTCTGAAACACTCTCTTTCCACTTTATTCCAGCTATCTCAAAAGCACTATTTACATTCTTGTTTTTCAATATTATTTTTGAAATTGAAACCTTTGTTTTAATATACTGCTTAAATTTATCTGTTGTTACATCAAAATCCTTTATTGATAGTTTATTATCCTGCTTAAATTTTGTCCACATATCTGTTGACAATATTTTCACATCTTCACTCGTTTGCTCTATATTTGCTTCCCACCATTCATCAAATATGGAATAATTCGATTCTACTAATTTTTCTGTTTCTACATCTAATATTTCTTTTAACTGGTCGTCCACTAACTGTAACATATTCCTTGTTGAATTCAATGATGTATTTATTTCTCTCATTGTCTTTCTTATATTTTTCACCTTATCCATAAATTTAAACTGATTCTCTTTCAACTCTTTTAATTCAACATCATCTGTTAAAACCTCTACCGCTAATTTATATAACTCTCTACAAGTATACCACACTATTCTCAATATTTTTCTCGGATTCTCATTCTGAGACAAATTGTTTATATACACAATACACTGTTTCGTATTTATCCATTCATACATTATTGGGGATTTATCAAATTTATCTATTGAGGTATTTAATGAAACTAACCAAGCAAATGTTAAATGCTCGTTTTTTATTAAATCCTTTTTTATTTTCTCTCGTTGGTCAATTGGTACATTCTTTTTATAGTTTTTCGCATCTACCAACACATCAAATTCCTCAAAACGCATATGAAAATCACCTGAACCACTCTGTGTATGCTTATCAATTAACTCGTAACCCTTAAAATCCATAAATGTTTCATCCGCATAAATCTTAAATTCCTTTTCACCTTCTGAACCTTTATGTGCTGTGCTTTTATGTGTCAAATTTAACAGTGCTTCTTTTATCTGCTCATTCGTTTCCTGCATTTTCTCTATCCTTTTCTCTTTTGATTCTAACAAAAAATCATACTTTTCCTTCTCCTTTTTAATTACCTCATTTATTACATCCTTATTTTCTGTTTCATATGTTTGTATCTGCTTACGCATCATCTCCATTTGCTTTTTTAACTGTTCCAACTGACTCTCATATATCTTTGATACATGTGATTCCACCTTTCTCGTCATCTCCTTCTCTATTAACAAATCCATTTCCAGTTTTTCAAACTGCGTTTTTGACTCCTCCTTTATTTTATTGTAAATATTCTCTTTGGATAAACCTAATATTGATTTTTCCGCATCTTCTATACAATTACAACCAATACTTATTGCCAATATTGTCTTTTCTGGAGTAAATGTGCTTAGCACCTCTGGCAATATTTCACCATCTGGTATTGTTATTATTACTGTCTTTGGCATCTGTATACATATATCACTGTTATTTTATGTCATTTCATAATATATTATGTAAATAAAGAATTCACATAATACCTTTATAAAATCATTTAATTTTTACCTCTTCAAAACAAAACAATGAGAGAAAAAGTATTTTATAAATGTGTTTCTTTAAGTAGTTTTAATATATATTATTTTTCTTCAAATATTTTTTCTAAAAGTCAAAAAGGGAAATCGATTTTGGACATTTATAAATGTCCATTTTTTAAAAAGGGAAAGACTTTTGGGAAAAACATTTTTCTCACTTTTTTTAAAAATTTGTGACCATAAATTTTTTTAGCGTCTGGTCTCAGAAAAAATAATTTCAAATTTTGTGACGATATTTTTTTCTTTATTTTAAATATATCACATTAAAAGTATTTAGGCGTTTTTTTATTCTATATATATAGAACATATAGAATGGAAAAAACACAAAAAAACACTGAAAAACGCTATTGTATTATTTGTAACTTTACATGCTATAAAAAAAGTGAGTGGGATAGACATAATAATACAGCAAAACACAAAACTAGAACAAATTTGAACAAAATAGAACAAAAAACACCAAAAAGCGCCGAGTTTGTCTTTGTATGTCAAAAATGTAACAAAGGTTATAATGCTAGAAACAGCTTATGGTATCATAATAAAAAATGTAAAGTAAATGAATCAATAGTTAATGAAATGAATGACAAAATACCTCACGAAACAAATATAGTTAATGAAACAATTGACAAAGACCAATTAATTTTAATGCTTATTAAACAAAATTCTGAATTGATAAAAGAAACAACAGGAATTAAACATATGATGATGGAACAACAAAATATAATGTTAGAGGTTATCAAAAATGGAACTCATAATCACAGTAATAACAATACCAATTCTCTTAATAAAACATTTAATTTACAATTCTTTTTAAACGAGACATGTAAGGATGCGATGAATATTATGGATTTCGTTGAATCCATTAAAGTACAATTATGTGATTTGGAAAAGGTGGGGCAAATTGGTTATGTAGAGGGTATCTCTAATATCATTGTTAAAAACCTTAATTCACTTGATGAAACAAAAAGCCCAGTTCATTGCACAGATGTAAAGAGAGAAGTATTATATGTAAAAGACGAAGATAAATGGGAAAAGGAAAATAATGATAAACAAAAGTTAAGAAAGGTAATTAAAGAGGTTGCTTATAAAAACACCAAAATGTTAAAAGAATACAAATCAAAGCATCCAGATTGTGACAAAAGTGACTCAAAATTCTCCGACCAATATAACAAATTGATTATTGAAGCCATGGGTGGCAAAGGAGATAATGATTTGGAAAAAGAAGACAAAATCATAAAAAATATTGCGAAAGAAGTAACGATTGAAAAATAGTGTTTCTTTAAGTAGTTTTAATATATATTATTTTTCTTCAAATATTTTTTCCAAAAGTCAAAAAGGGAAATGAAATTTGGACATTTATAAATGTCCATTTTTCAAAAAGGGAAACACTTTTCAGAAAAACATTTTTCTCATTTTTTTGAAAAAATTGTGACCATAAAAATTTTTAGCGTCTGGTCTCAGAAAAAATAATTTTAAATTTTGTGACGATATTTTTTTTTGAAATATATAATTATACAATAAATATTTAAAATTATTTACTTAATATATTTTATGGAAACCGGAGGAAACCAAATTATGCCAAAAATATGCTCAAATTTTTATTGTAACTTTTGTCAGTATGGAACAGGCAAGAAAAGTAGTTACGATAATCATCTTTTGTCACAAAAACACTCAAAAAGAACAATGGAAACCAAATTGGAAACCGGAGGAAACCAATTATGCCAAAATTATGCTCCTTTAAAATATACGTGTGACAAATGTCCAAAAGAATTTAAAAATCGTTCCGGATTATGGAAACATAAACAAAAATGTAATGAAACTAATAATTTAGTCAACGAAACCGTAGACAAAGACCAATTAATTTTAATGCTTATTAAGCAAAATTCTGAATTAATAAAAGAAACAACCGGAATTAAAAATATGATGTTAGAGGTTATCAAAAATGGGACTCATAATCATAGCAATAACAATACCAATTCTCTTAATAAAACATTTAATTTACAATTCTTTTTGAATGAAACTTGTAAGGATGCTATGAATATTATGGATTTCGTTGAAACCATTAAAGTACAATTATGTGATTTGGAAAAGGTTGGACAAATTGGCTACGTAGAAGGCATTTCTAATATCATTGTTAAAAACCTTAATTCACTTGATGAAACAAAACGCCCTGTTCACTGTACAGATGCTAAGAGAGAAGTATTATATGTAAAAGATGAAGATAAATGGGAAAAGGAAAACAAGGATAAACAAAAGTTAAGAAAGGTGATTAAAGAGGTAGCTTATAAAAACTCCAAAATGCTAAAAGAATACAAGTCAAAACATCCAGATTGTGACAAAAGTGAGTCAAAATTCTCTGACCAATATAACAAATTGATTATTGAGGCCATGGGTGGCAAGGGAGATAATGATTTGGAAAAAGAAGACAAAATCATTAAAAATATTGCGAAAGAAGTAACCATTGAAAAATAGTTGTTCTTTAAGTTGGATTATTTTGAAATGTAAAAGATTATGGTTTCTTTTTATCTTTATATTCTGAACCTTTATAACCACATCTTTTCTCGTCTAGTCTACACTCATTAGCATAATCGTGTTCTATTAATCCAGTTACCATATCAAGCTGACCAAATATTTTACATTTGCCATACTTTTTGTCATTTGGAACTGGGTCATAAGGATAATTATTTTTATGTCTAATAAAATGTAAACAATCCGCGCAAACTGGTAAATTTTCATTCCTTATAAATTGTTTCCCATTAGAAAATGTTTGTTTTAATATTAAAAAACCAAATTGTTTACTCATCTATTATATGATGTAAAATATATCTTTAAGTATTTTATATCATTATTTACTTGGAACTAATAGCGATTGATTCGGAATTATATCCTTGGAATGCTGCTGGTTGGAATTTTTCTAAAAACGAAATCAATGACATTGGATACCAATCCATAAAATTTTCTTTATCCTTATTTAATGTGCTACTACATTCAGTATAAATTTCAAAAAAAATTTTATTTTTATCTTGTAATTCATTATAAAATAAATATGCTTCCCTCATTTGTTCATGGCTCATTATTTCACAAAATTTTTCTTCAAATAATGTGTTAATAATATCGTCTTCATCAAAATTATATATTCTTAATCCAAAAATGCTACCTTTACTATAAATTCCCATTTTATAAGTAATTCTATTACAATGTTTCTATATCCTTTTTTCATTTACACCTTTTAACATTTCCTCGTTAGTGCCTTCGGTAAACACCTAAAAATATATAAATAAAAATAACTTAAATACAAATGTATATACATACAAAATGCCTATTAATTCAGATGATAATAAATATTATGATTTTGAAGAATTATTTTTTGAAAAAAATCGTGATGTTGATACTATAATAACTAGTTTTTTTATGAAATACAAAGATGACATTAAAGGAGATACTGAATATATTACCTATAAAATTAAAAAATTAATTGATGAAGATAGAAGTTATCTTATGAGATAATGATTTGGAAAAAGAAGACAAAATCATAAAAAATATTGCGAAAGAAGTAACGATTGAAAAATAGTGGTTCTTTAAGTAGTTTTAATATATATTAGTTTACTTCAAATATTTTTTCCAAAAGTTAAAAAGGGAAATCGATTTTGGACATTTATAAATGTCCATTTTTGAATATAGGAAATACTTTTCAGAAAAACATTTTTCTCACTTTTTTTCAAAATTTGTGACTATAAAAATTTTTAGCGTCTGGTCTCAGAATAAATAATTTCAATTTTTGCGACTATATTTTTTTTATCATGTATTAAATTATAATATTATAATATTATAATATATGATATGACACATGCTATTTGTCTTATAACTTTTATACCCAATAAAATCTGGTGTAATTTTTTAAATTCATTTACTAAATATAAAATATTTATCATTGTAGATAATAATAATTTTAATTTATCGGAGTTTATAAAAAATTATAATAATATAACATTTATAAAAATCAAAAATGTAAAATGTTGGTTAAATGGTTACATAGATACAAATTTTACTTTGAATAAACTTATAAGTGGTTGGGATAAAGCGTTATATTATTTTGGTGTTGAGAATCAAACGTTTGATTTTATTTGGTTTATGGAAGATGATGTATTATTTTATAATGAAAATACTATTATACAAATTGATTCTCAATATATCGATGATGATTTATTATCAAACTGTTTTAGTGAAAATAGTAATGTTGATAAAAATACTTGGCTTTGGCATAGAATAAATGTGTGTTATCCGCCGCCTTATTATGCTGGTATGATGTGTGCTGTTCGATTTTCAAAAAAAATGATGAAATGTATAAATGATTATGCTTATAAAAATAAAACATTATTTTTTTTAGAAGCATTATTTCCAACAATTGCTGTTAAAAACAATTTAAAGTATAATAATCCTATTGAATTTAATAAGATATACTATAGACATAATTTTAAAGGAGAAACAATAAATAAAAATTCTTTATATCATCCTGTAAAAAACTTAAATAATCATATTTCTTTTAGAAATTAAATAATTAGCTTACAATTTTTTTTACACCTTTGGATTGTTGAATCCATTAAAGTACAATTATGTGATTTGGAAAAAGAAGATAAAATCATTAAAAATATTGCGAAAGAAGTAACGATTGAAAAAATAGTGGTTCTTTAAGTAGTTTTAATATATATTATTTTCCTTCAAATATTTTTTCCAAAAGTCAAAAAGGGAAATCGATTTTGGACATTTATAAATGTCCAATTTTGAATATAGGAAACACTTTTCAGAAAAACATTTTTCTCACTTTTTTTCAAAATTTGTGACCATAAAATTTTTTAGCGTCTCATTTTTGACACAACTTTTTCTAATTTTGTGACGATAAATTTTTTATTTATTTAAACAAAAAAAGTATCAATCTTATAATTATCTTATAAATTTTAAGATAAATATAAGATAATTATAAGATATTATAATAAAATATATATTTATATGCCAAAAACTGAAATTGATTATTCAAATACAATAATTTATAAAATAACATGTAAAGATTCTAACATAACCGATGTGTATGTGGGTCACACAACAAACTTTGTTCAAAGAAAACACACTCATAAACAAAACTGTATAAACGTTAAAGCACCTAATTATAAATGTAAATTATATGAAGTCATAAGAAATAATGGAGGCTGGGATAATTGGAAAATAGAAATAATAAACTTTTTTAATTGTCTGAATCATTATGAAGCAAGAAAAAAAGAACAGGAATACTTTGTTTCATTGAATGCTAATCTAAATAGTATTGAACCAATGCCAAAACAAAATATCACCTCTGTAAATAAGACAGAACCGAAAACAAATAACATATTTTATTGTAAAAAATGTAATATACATTGTAATACAGCAAAATTATTTGAAATACACAATAATACAAAAAAACATAATGTTAAAATACAAATAGTAACAAAAGAGCCTTTAAAACCCCCTAAAAAACCCCTGAATTATATTTGCGAAAATTGTAACTTTAATACGTCTAATAAAAAAGACTACTCAAGACACTTATTAACCGATAAGCATTTTTCACTATCAAATCCTAATTTAGAAAACCCCAAAAAACCCAAACCTATTATTTTTAATTGTATATGTGGTAAATCATATAAACATTTATCCTCTTTATGTGGACATAAAAAAAAATGTAATTCTATCAAAACGCCAAATGAAACCGAAATTATTAATAACAATTACGCAACTAATAAAGATGAAACTAATAAAGATGAATTAATAAATTATTTAATAAAAGAAAACCAAGAGTTTAAAAACTTAATTTTAGAAATTATAAAGAAGGATACATATAATAATAGTAATAATAACAATTCACACAATAAGACATTTAATCTACAATTCTTTTTAAACGAGACTTGTAAGGACGCGATGAATATTATGGATTTTGTTGAATCCATTAAAGTACAATTATGTGATTTGGAAAAGGTCGGGCAAATTGGTTATGTAGAAGGTATCTCAAATATTATTGTCAAACACCTTAATTCACTCGATGAAACTAAGCGTCCAGTTCATTGTACAGACGCAAAGAGAGAAGTATTGTACGTAAAAGATGAAGATAAATGGGAAAAGGAAAATAATGATAAACAAAAGTTAAGAAAGGTGATTAAAGAGGTTGCTTATAAAAATTCCAAAATGTTAAAAGAGTATAAATCAAAGCATCCAGATTGCGACAAAGGTGACTCAAAATTCTCAGACCAATATAACAAATTAATTATTGAGGCCATGGGTGGCAAGGGAGATAATGATTTGGAAAAAGAAGACAAAATCATTAAAAATATTGCGAAAGAAGTAACGATTGATAAATAGTGGTTCTTTAAGTAGTTTTACACCTTTTTACATTTCAAACGCTGATTTTTAATTAATGATTATTTGTTGTTATCTTCAAATGGTGAGATTTTTAAATATTCATAGAAACGTTCTCTTACAATATACATTAAATATGTATTAGGGTCCCAATCGCTACACCAATTTTTATGAGCATTTAATGAACGCATATGTGGATTAAACTTATCATAATAATCACTAGCTTCTTGCTTTGTTTTGAATACTTTATTAATGTAACCTATATGTTCGCTTTTTCCATTCCATTCTGGATAAGCATTATGTCCATCGATATTAAATCGTTGTACTTCTAAAATATACGGCATTTTATATAATACATTATATTGTATCTAAATTATTTCAATTTTTTTGAAAATAATCGGCATTTGAAATGTAAAAAGGTGTAATATATATTACATAAACAGTAACATTCAGACTAAAAGCTTCACGTCGGTGCAGAGGGTGTTCCTTGAACCATATTAGACACCGAGCCAAGCCCATTCACCGTTTTTGCTTGAATTATAATACTATACATTTGTCCATTTGTAAGCAATGTTGTTCCATCGCTAGACAATGTAGTGATAGTTAGCGGTGAAGTGACGTCCGGGGTTGCGAGTGCTCTAAATGTAGCGCCATTATCGGTAGAATATTGATAGTTGGTAATCGTTAGACCCCCAGTTACTTGTGTAAAGTCCACGCTGAGGGACTGAGAGGATGGAGTAATTCCGGTAATCACCGGGGCGGCAAGAGATATGGGAGGAGCATTTTTGTATGGCTGGGTATTCGGCAGGTTGGCTTGAAGTCCCCATTTCCAGGCCAAATAACCTTCCACTTTTTGCCTATCGCTATCACTTAATCCAGAGGGGTATGTGACAATTTCGCCAACATATCCTTTGAATGCGCCAGCAGAAATAGCCCATTCGAGGATATTATTCAAAGATAACACGCCACGCGGAATGTTATTATTTGTTTGCGTTCCATTCACGTAAATATCCGCGGTTGAAGTGGCGATGACATCAATGAGCGCAATGGTTCCTCTTATATCAATACCAGTAGAGTGTTGTGTTCCGATTCCAATATTTAAACTTAATATTCCTGATGAGTTCGTATTACTGAATAAATCAAAGTAATTATAATTATTTCTCGTATAAAATAACTCGCTATTGCCCGCGCTATTTGTGACGTGATTCACAACCATAAATAAGGAAAGCTCATTTGCCGGCGCAATGTTGAACGACCTGGATAAATAAGTTGAAGTTGGTGCGGAGGTTTCAAAATGAATTGCCGGACGATTATTGATGCCAGACGGTTGGCTATAGGTTATGGTGCCATTTGGGCCAGACGTGAAATCATTTGTTGCTCCCGACTTATCGTTCCAACCAGTAACCTTGTTCGCAGAAATGCTCACAGACGAGGGGTATTGCCCATCTAGCCACAAATTAAGTCCATCTATATTGGATGGAGCAAAGCTGCCTGGAACCGGAGCAATATTAATTTGCGAAGATGCTGCGCTTGAACCAACCGCGTTAACCGCTCGTAGCGTAATATTATATACAGTTCCATTGGTTAACCCAGCAATGGTTACAGGGGAAGATGTATCCACTGGGCTAAAGGATGTCCACGAAGACCCCCCATTTAAAGAATATTGATAATTGGTGATAGGAGAACCACCATCCGACGGTGCTGTAAAAGTGATTTCAACGGAACCATCTCCAACAATTGCGCTCAAATTAGTTGGCACACCGGGAACAGTAGAGTTGGTTGTTGGAACAGTTGTGGGAACATTTGTAGAATCACTTGTGGAAGCCGGTTTACTTTGACAATTAAAACCAAATAATGAACAAAAAGGTGTTTGGCTTGTTCGGGCTAAATAGTTGTATTGTCTGGTAATAGAACCAATCGCGCAACGATTTCTTCCTAAACCAGCAACATATTTTGGTTGGGAAATATTAAACCTAAACCCTGACATATATATTTTTGCGATAAAATATAAATAATTTTATTGTTTGTATAAACAATAAATGACCGATATTCATAATTCGTGGCAAAAACTGTTCGATAAATATAATTTTGAATTAGATAAACTGTATAATTCAGATAACATTATTTATCCATCCAAAGAACAAGTGTTCAGAGTATTTGAAATGGATGTGAAAGAAATAAAAATATTATTTCTAGGACAAGACCCGTATCATGGTCCAAACCAAGCAAATGGATTAAGCTTTTCTGTAAATGATGGGGTTAAAATACCACCGTCGCTTAAAAATATTTATAAAGAAATACAATCAGAGTTTCCGGAACGTGGCTATGTATTTACATCAGGTAATCTAGAACGATGGTTTACAGAAGAAAAAATATTTCTGTTAAACGCGTCTTTAACAGTAATAAAAAATACACCAGCGAGTCATATGAAGTTTTGGGAAAAATTCACAAATGATGTAATCAAATATGTAAGCGAACAAAACAAAAATTGTTTATTTGTTTTATTGGGTAATTTTGCGAAATCGAAACAAGAGTATATTTTGAATAAAGATAATATAATTGTTGGAATCCATCCATCTCCCTTGTCAGCAAACAAAGGATTTTTTGGTTCAAATATATTTAAAAATATTGAAGAGAAAATAGGAATACATATTAATTGGAATATAGACGATTAATCATAAGAAAACATTATAAAATTAGTTTATAATGTTTTATAATATTGTAATAATATAAGTTAGATGAGTATAATATCATCAATAACAAACGACATATTTATTAGGACGCTAACAAATATAACTACATCACTTATAACTACTCATAGTTTGTTTGTATGGTTTGTGGATTATAATAATAATGATTATAATATTTACAAAAAAGAGATAAAACTAACAGATATTCATAATAAATTATTGATAATTTCTTCTCTAATCAAATGTATTGTGAAAAAATATTATACAAAAACTTACGAAAATATTGATTCCATGATTCAAATTTTTATTGATGAAACGACCGATAAAATAACAAAGGAAAACTTTATATTAATCGATTACAGTGAAAAAATAGATGTATTTACTGAAATTCCTGAATGTATTAAGTTAGCGCTAATATCAACATTGGAAATAATAACCATATTAAACAATGAAATCAATAAAGTACACAATAAAATTCAAAACCATCACAAAAGATGGATAAGTTATATTTACAGCATAAAAATTCAACAAGAAATGGATACAATTTTAGAACATAATATTATTTTTGATAAAAGATTAAAATTATTATTCCAAGTTTTACACGCTTATTAAGATTATACGCTTATTAAGATTATACGCTTATTAAGATTATACCCTTGAATTGGGACAAATAAATAGTTAATATTATAAAAATATAATTATATATTATATAATGACTGATTCTAGTAGCAAAAAATGGCAAATTAGTATATTTTCTGCGTTTATTTTTATTTTAGTTATAAATCCATATACATATCAATTTACACAAAAAGTATTTGGTAGTTTTTTAGGTAAAATCGCAGATATAAATGGTTGCCCCACTACACGTGGCTTAGCACTTCATACACTTGTGTATATATTATTAGTTCGCGGTTCTATGGATTTGAATTTGTTTTAAGTCCTTCTTTTCAGGTGTTTCTTTAAGTAGTTTTAATATATATTATTTTCTTGAAATAATGTTTCTTTAAGTTGTTTTAATATATATTATTTTTAGTTCAAATATTTTTTCCAAAAGTCAAAAAGGGAAATGAAATTTGGACATTTATAAATGTCCATTTTTCAAAAAGGGAAAGACTTTTGGGAAAACATTTTTACTCATTTTTTTCAAAAATTTGTGACCATAAAAATTTTTAGCGTCTGGTCTCAGAAAAAATAATTTCAAAATTTGTGACGATAATTTTTTTTGAAAACATATATATCTAAAAATAAATGTTTAAAATTATTTGCTATTTCCTATATATGGAAGTATTTGGAACAAATATTAAGCAAAAAACAAGCAAAAAATATTGCTGTAATTTTTGTAACTATAATACCGAGAGGAAAAGTAATATAGATAACCATAATAAGACATCTAAACATATAATGGCAACAAATGGAAATAAAAACAAGCAAAAAACAAGCAATAATTTTGAATGTGAAAATTGTAATAAAATATATCAAACATCTTCTGGATTATGGAAGCATACAAAAAAATGTGGGAACGAAGTAAATAATATACTAGATAATGGAGCTGTTAATGGTGAAATTAAAAATAGTATAACTCCTGAACTAATAATACAAATCATTAAACAAAATCAAGAATTACAAAAACAAAATCACGAATTACAAAACCAAGTTTTGGAATTATGTAAAAATGGAACATATAATAATAATAATAATAACACAAATAATTCACACAATAAGACATTTAATTTACAATTCTTTTTAAACGAGACGTGTAAGGATGCGATGAATATTATGGATTTTGTCGAATCCATTAAAGTACAATTTTGTGATTTGGAAAAGGTTGGACAAATTGGTTATGTAGAGGGTATCTCTAATATCATTGTTAAAAACCTTAATTCACTGGATGAAACGAAACGACCGGTTCATTGTACAGACGTAAAGAGAGAAGTATTGTACGTAAAAGATGAAGATAAATGGGAAAAGGAAAACAATGATAAACAAAAGTTAAGGAAGGTTATTAAAGAGGTTGCTTATAAAAACACCAAAATGTTAAAAGAGTTTAAGACAAAGCATCCAGATTGTGACAAAGGTGACTCAAAATTCTCCGACCAATATAACAAACTAATCATTGAAGCCATGGGAGGCAAGGGAGATAATGATTTGGAAAAAGAAGACAAAATCATTAAAAATATTGCGAAAGAAGTAACGATTGATAAATAGTGTAAGATACAAATTTTTACCGCAATCACAGTAATAAGAAACCTCAGTTTCCGGCATTTTTACTGTTTTTGTATCCATTTATATCCTACTGAAAAAATTTTATTTTTTGTCCCATAAAAAAATAAAAAATATATAGTAACGTTTTTTTCGTAAAATCTGAAAATGACAGCATAATGCTCACAATCCGGGGTTTATACACTGTTTTTCGAAAAAGTATTTAGATTTTTAAATGTCCAAAATCGATTTCCCCTTTTACTTTTTGGAAAAAAATTATCATTCTTTTAATATATATTTTAAAACAACTTAAAGAAAATATAAGCAAATGCTTATAAATATGTTTAAGTTAAAATAACGCTACTCATATTTCAAGTGCGAATATTTACTCATAAATATTTGTATTTTACTAAGTAAATAAACATTATTCCAGCATTTATTTAGGAAATTATTTTTATTTTCATAGATGCGTTAATTTTATATGATAATATGAATCATACCCAAAAAAATCATTTAAGTAAATATTTAATTATTTATTTATTTATTTATTTATTTATAACAAATTTTTTATATTTTACTATGTTATAAAGATGTCTAGTTCAAAGATTTTCTTAGGTACAAAAATCAACGTTGCTGGTTCTACCATGACCATCAATTCTGGAGCAGTTATTAACGCTTCCGAGGCCACTTTCAATTTTGGAACTTCTACGTTAAACTCTAATGGCTCTACACTCCCCAACAAAGTTTACGTCGATGCTGAGGTATCCAGCCTTAAAAGTTTTATCATTTCTAATGTTAACGCATCAGCTATTGATTCATTCACAGAAGTCATTAATGCTTTCCAATCTAATGACGCAGGATTGACAGCAACCATCTCTAATTTGGGTTCAACCTTAACTTCTAGTATTTCGAGAGAGATTTCAACCCTTTCATCAACCGCATTGACTGCTCAAGGTATTACAGGCTCATCTCTAGATACACGTATTTCCACTGAGGAAGTTCGTGCTACAAGCGCTGAATCATCCTTGACAGCCCGTGTGTCCAGCGAGGAAGTCCGTGCCGATAGCAAAGAAGTATCTCTTCAAAGCCGTATTTCCACTGAGGAAGTCCGTGCTGATAGCAAAGAAGTATCTCTTCAAACTCGTGTGTCCACTGAGGAAGTTCGTGCTGATAGCAAAGAAGTATCTCTTCAAACTCGTGTATCTAGCGAGGAAGTCCGTGCTTCAGGTGCTGAGTCCTCCCTAACAACCCGTGTGTCCAGTGAGGAAGTTCGTGCTTCAAGTGCTGAATCATCCTTGACAACCCGTGTTTCCACTGAGGAAGTCCGTGCTGATAGCAAAGAAGTATCTCTTCAAACCCGTGTGTCCACTGAGGAAGTCCGTGCTTCAAGTGCTGAATCATCCTTGACAACCCGTGTGTCCAGTGAGGAAGTCCGTGCTTCAAATGCCGAATCCTCCTTGACAACCCGTGTTTCCACTGAGGAAGTGCGTGCTGATAGCAAAGAAGTATCACTTCAAACCCGTGTGTCCAGCGAGGAAGTCCGTGCTTCAAGTGCTGAATCATCATTGACAACCCGTGTTTCCACTGAGGAAGTGCGTGCTGATAGCAAAGAAGTATCACTTCAAACTCGTGTGTCCAGTGAGGAAGTCCGTGCTTCAAATGCCGAATCATCCTTGACAACCCGTGTTTCCACTGAGGAAGTGCGTGCTGATAGCAAAGAAGTATCACTCCAAACCCGTGTTTCCACTGAGGAAGTCCGTGCTTCAAATGCCGAATCATCCTTGACAACCCGTGTTTCCACTGAGGAAGTGCGTGCTGATAGCAAAGAAGTATCACTTCAAACCCGTGTGTCCACTGAGGAAGTCCGTGCTTCAAGTGCCGAATCATCATTGACAACCCGTGTTTCCACTGAGGAAGTGCGTGCTGATAGCAAAGAAGTATCACTTCAAACCCGTGTGTCCACCGAGGAAGTCCGTGCTTCAAGTGCCGAATCATCCTTGACAACCCGTGTGTCCACCGAGGAAGTCCGTGCTGATAGCAAAGAAGTATCTCTTCAAACCCGTGTGTCCACTGAGGAAGTCCGTGCTTCAAGTGCTGAATCATCCTTGACAACCC
>Ga0172372_10006774_pt1 | contig 15563 bp, 9 predicted proteins | sample LakKiv5m_2_FD_114544 | JGI IMG/M metagenome (GOLD analysis project Ga0172372, IMG submission 114544) | Freshwater microbial communities from Kabuno Bay, South-Kivu, Congo - kab_092012_9.5m | ecosystem: Environmental > Aquatic > Freshwater > Lake | place: Democratic Republic of the Congo...
GCCGTTGGTGGGTTGCGGCGGCGGGGGGCTGCATGCCAAGGCGCGGGAACGGGGCATCCGCAGCCGCCCAGCCGCCGTCAGTTTTCTCCCTGACCCCGGCGCTGAGACCACCGCACCCATGAACCTCCCGGTAGCAGCCGACGTGAGGAGGCTCCATCTGGAGGTGAGATTTATCCCGAATTCCGAAATCCGAATTCCCGAAACCCGAAAGAAGCCCGAAATCCGAAGGCCGAAGCGAGCTTTAGCCGTTCGGCTAAAACAGTGCTGGTCGGCCACCTGCCCAAACACCGCGTTTCGGGCTTCGGACTTCGGATTTCCTTCGGAGCTCGGATTTCGGATTTCGGACTTCAGGTTTATCCGAGCCTCCTTACGTCGGCTGCTACCAGGTTCATGGTTCCAATGCGCGGCTTTCGGGCCGTGGAGGCCGTGGGGATCGTGGGGGCTACCCACACGCGATGGCTTCTGTTAGCTTTGGGCGTGATGCTGCGTGGCATGGTGAACCTGCTGTTCCGCCGCTCCGGGCGGGTGACGCTGCTGGCGTGCTGCTGGTGGCTGGCGGCGGGTTGCGCGCCGGAGAAGGACCGCGCTTACGGCATCGCCCGAGAACGTATGTTCCAAGACCAACTCACCGGCCCCGGTCGCGGGATTCAGGATGAGCGCGTGCTCACCGCCATGCGCGCGGTGCCGCGCCACGAGTTCGTCCCGGCGGAGCTTCGCCCGCACGCCTACGAGGACCGGCCGCTGCCCATCGGGCACGGGCAGACGATTTCCCAGCCGTTCATCGTGGCGTTCATGACGGAGCAACTGAAGCCGCTCCCGACGGACAAGGTGCTGGAGATCGGCACGGGGTCGGGGTATCAGGCGGCGGTGCTGGCCGGGTTGGTGAGGGAGGTTTACACCATCGAGATCGTCGAGCCGCTGGCGCAACGGGCGGCGGCGGACCTGCGGCGGCTGGGCCACACCAACGTCTTCGTCCGGGCAGGGGACGGGCATCAAGGCTGGCCGGAGCACGCGCCGTTTGACGCGATCATCGTCACCTGCGCGCCGGATCGCGTGCCGGGGCCGTTGGTCGAGCAGTTGCGGGACGGCGGGCGGATGGTCATCCCCGTCGGGCCGGACGGCGGCGTGCAGGAACTTTTCGTGCTGGAGAAGCGCGGCGGCGAAGTGCGGCGCAAGGCCGTGCTGCCGGTGCGCTTCGTGCCGATGACGCGCCGGCCGTGAGCCGGTGGCGCTTGAATGGCCGGACGCGGCGCGCGTCGGTAGTTCATGCTGCTCCTCCAAAACGGCCGCTCGTCGTTCACCTGCCAGGGTGTGTCGCGGCGCTCGGCATTGAAGGCGGGGTTTCTCGGCGCGCTGGGCCTGAGTTCGGCGGACCTGCTGCGCTTGCAGGCGCAAGGCTCGGCGAAGCGGAAAAACAAGTCGGTCATCCTCCTCTGGCTCGATGGCGGGCCGAGCCAACTGGAGACTTACGATCCGAAGCCCGAGGCGACGACCGCGTATCGCGGGCCGTGGGGCGCGATGGAGACGAACGTCCCCGGCATCCGCATCTCGGAGCAGCTTCCGCTGCACGCGAAGCACGCGGACAAGATGGTTTTCCTCCGTTCGGTGCATCACAAGACGGGCGACCACTTTGCGGGCGCGCATTGGATGCTCACCGGTCGCTTCGGCTCCACGTCCACGAGCAAGGAGCAGATGTATCCGTCCGTCGGCTCCATCGTGTCCCGCCTGCGGGGCGCGAACGCGCCGGGCATCCCTGCCTACGTCGGGCTGCCGGCGGCGCAGAGCGTGTATCTCTTCCCCGGCTATCAGGGCGCGGCGTATCTGGGGCCGGCGTTCAATCCCTTCGATGTCAACACGACGCAGAAGTATCTCGCCGCGAGCCAGACCGCGCCGGTCAAGCCGCCGCAATGCCTGGAGAATTTCTCCGGCGACACCGCGCGCACGCAGTCGCGCGTGGACCTGCTGTCGCAGCTCGACGCCTTCCGCCGTGACCTCGACCGCGGGCAGTTGATGGATGCGATGGACCGCTATCAGCAGCAGGCCGTGGACATGGTCACGGGCAACCGCGCGCGCGCGGCCTTCGACATCGAGAAGGAGGACGCGAAGACGCGCGACCGCTACGGGCGCGGGCCGTGGGGGCACTACACGCTGCTCGCGCGGCGGCTCGTGGAATCGGGCGTGAGTTTCGTCACGGTGGACATGCCACACTGGGACGACCATTCCAGCATCGCGAAGGGCCACGGCTACAAGCTCCCGGTGCTCGACCGCGCGGTGGCGTCGCTGATCGAGGACTTGGGCGAGCGCGGGATGCTCAACGACGTGATGGTGATGGTGATGGGCGAGTTCGGGCGCACGCCGAAGATCAACGAAGGCCAGCCGGGCATCCCCGTTCCCGGCCGCGACCACTGGGGCGACGTGTTCTCCGTGATGCTGGCCGGCGGCGGCCTGAAGACCGGCCAGGTCGTCGGCGCGTCGAGCACGAACGCCGAGTTTCCCGTCGAGCGCCCGCTCACGCCCGGCGACGTGCTGGCGACGGTCTATCACTTCCTCGGCATTGACCCGGAGCACACCTTCAACGACTTCACGGGCCGCCCCGTCCCCATCCTCGACGGCGGCCAGCCCATCCGCGAAATCATCTGAGCGAGGGTAGGAGACGCGGTGACGAGTCTCTGACTGAACAGGCCGGAGGTTTGTGCCCGCGAAACACGCGAAAGGAGACGGGGCAGCCTATCGTGCGGCAGCGTCTTGGAGTGCGGTAGTCCTCTGCTGCTGTGTGCTCCGGTGCCAAAGCGCCAGGGGACTGGCGCAGTCCAAGACGCTGGCGCGAGGCCCGGAGCACGTCTGAAAGCGACACGCCTCCCGTCGCCACCTACGCGGCGGGGGGAGAAGCGGGCCGCGTCCTGCTCATGTTCACGATGCAGGCTTTTTGTTTGCCGGGACTCGCGCGCGTCTCTAGCGTCGCCGTCGCTGCTGGGCGGCATTCCAAACCCCGGTCTCCCCGTGGCACCGCTGCGTTATGAACCACAAACCGCTGACGACCGCTGAACTCGCCGAACTGACCGCCGGGCTGCACCGCCTGTCCAAGAACCTCTGGTGGACCTGGAACCAGGAACCGCAGGAAATCTTCCACGACCTCTCGCCGCGCGGCTGGACAAACCTTTACCACAACGCCGTCGCCATTCTGCACGAGGTGTCCGACTACGAGCTGCGGATGCGCCTCCAGGAGCCCGAGTTCGCCGACCGCGTGCGCACGGTGCTCAAGAACTTCGACGCCTACCTGAAGAGCACCGACACCTGGGGCGCGCAGCACGCGCCGGAGCTGCTGAAAAATCCCGTCGCCTACTTCAGCGCGGAGTTCGGCTTCCACGAGACACTGCCCATCGCGGCGGGCGGCCTCGGGATGCTGGCCGGCGACCACGCCAAGGCGGCGAGCGACCTCGGCCTCGGCTTCGTCGGCATCACGCTCTTTTACCGCGAGGGTTACTTCCAGCAGACCGTCAACGCGGACAACTGGCAGACGGAGTTTTACTCGCAGCTCAAGCCGGCGAACCTGCCCATCGAGCCGGTGCTCAACGCCAACGGCGACCCGCTCGTGTGCTCGGTGAAGGTCGCCACCAGCACGGTGAGCTTCAAGGCGTGGCGCTGCAACGTGGGCCGCTGCCCGGTTTATCTGCTCGATGCGAACCTGCCGGAGAACGAGCCGCACCAGCGCGACCTGACCCTCCGCGTTTATGGCGGCGACAGCACCACGCGCGTGATGCAGGAGATCCTGCTGGGTGTCGGCGGCGTGCGGCTGCTACGCGAACTGGGCGTGCAGCCCTCGACCTTCCACATGAACGAAGGCCACGCGGCGTTCCTCACGCTCGAACTCGCGCGCGAGAAGATGGCCGAAGGCAAGGCCTTCGCGCCGGCGTGGGCGGAGACGAAGGCGCAGTGCCTGTTCACCACGCACACGCCGGTGGAGGCGGGGCATGACCGGTTCAGCAGCGATCTGATGAGCTTCGCCGCGACCAAGTTCAGCGCCAACCTGAAGCTCTCACATGAAGAATTGATGGCCCTCGGCCGGGTGAACCCCGCCGACGAGCGCGAGCCGTTCTGCATGACGGTGCTCGCGCTCAAGGGCAGCCGCGCCGCCAACGGCGTGAGCGAGCTGCACGGCGCGGTGAGCCGCGAAATGTGGCAGTGCCTCTATCCCGGCAGCAAGGTGGACGAGGTGCCCATCGGCCACGTCACCAACGGCATTCACGTCGCCGGCTGGATGAAGGGCACCGTGCGCCGCTTCTGGCGGAAGAAGTTGAGCACCGCGCACGAGTTCCCCGACACCTCGACCAGCGAGACGACGCGCTTCTGGAAGAGCAAGCCGTCCATTGACTGGGAGCGCGAAATCAACCAGCCGGAGTTCTGGAACCGCATGGCGGACCCGGGCTTCATCTCCGACGAGGAGCTGTGGTCGCTGCGCTACCGGCTGCGCCGCGAGCTGATTGAATTCTCCCGCCGCCGCCTGCTGATCCAAGGCCAGCGGCTCTCCCAGGGCGACTTCATCACGTTCGACCACATGCTGAATCCCGACGCGCTGACCATCGGCTTCGCGCGCCGCTTCGCCACCTACAAGCGCGCCCCGCTCATCTTCCAGCAGTTCGAGCACATCGTGAAGCTCGCGCACGACAAGCAGCGCCCCGTCCAGTTCATCTTCGCCGGCAAGGCCCACCCGCGCGACGACGAGGGCAAGCGCTTCATCCAGCACATCATCCACCTGAGCAAGTTCAGCGACCTCAAGGGCCACCTGTTCTTCATCGAGAACTACGACGTGCATGTCGCGCGCCAGATGGTCTCCGGCTGCGACGTGTGGCTGAACAACCCCCGCCGCCCGCTCGAAGCCTCCGGCACCAGCGGCATGAAGTGCGGCTGTCACGGCTGCCTGAACATGAGCATCATGGACGGCTGGTGGCGCGAGGGCTACGACGGCACCAACGGCTTCTCCATCGGCGACGACACGCATCCCGCGAGTGTTGAGGAGCAGGACCGGCGCGACAGCGCGAACACCTTCAAGGTGCTCACCGAGGAAGTCATCCCCTGCTTCTACAACCGCGACGCCACCGGCATCCCGCGCCAGTGGCTCGGCAAGGTCCGCCGCGCGATGACCACGCTGGTGCCGCAGTTCAGCACCTGGCGCATGGTGCAGGAATACACGCGGAAGTATTACCAGGCGAAGTAGGCTTCAACCGGAGCGATGCAGTTGGATTGGGGAGTGCGCCCGCCCCGGGCGCGGCGAACCGCGCCCTCGCGGATCGCCCGACGCGGAGGAACCCCCGCACCGTTTGGTTGCTTCGTGAACGGCCGAGTTCGCTGCGGGGGCGCGGCGAACAGCAGCCGGGGCGGCTGCGGTCCCCAAGTCCCGCAACTGCATGGTTCCGGTTCACGCGCCGGCGTTCAACTCGCGTTCTGTCTTGAGCCGCAACTGGCCGCAGGCGGCGTCAATGTCCCCGCCCTTCTCGCGCCGCAGCGTGGCGGTGACGCCTAGTTTCTCCAGCGCGGCGAGGAACGCCTCGCAAGCCGCCTCCGGCGGCCGCACCCACGGCAGCCCTTCCACCGGGTTGTAGGGGATCAAGTTCACCTTCGCGCGGAGGCGTCCGGCGAGCGCGGCCAGCGGGCGCGTCTGGTCGAGGCCGTCGTTCACCCCGGCGATGAGGATGTATTCAAAGGTGATGAGCTGGTCCTTCGCCCGCTGGTAGTCCGTCAGCGCGGCGGCTAGTTCGGCGAGTGGGTATTTCTTGTTCACCGGCATGATGCGGGCACGGACCTCGTCGGTTGCGCCGTGCAGCGAGACGGCGAGGCGGAACTGCTCCGGTTCGGCGGCGAGCTTGCGTATCTGCGGCGCGAGGCCGCTGGTGGAGATGGTGATCTTGCGCGCGCCGATGCCGCCGCCCCACGGCGCGTTCAGGAGGCGGAGCGCCTTCAGCAGGTGGTCGTAGTTCGCCAGCGGCTCGCCCATGCCCATGATGACGAGGTTGTTCACGAAGCGAGTTTCGGGTTTCGAGTTTCTAGTTTCGAGTTGGCCGACGGTGGCCGTGCTTGAACTCGAAACGCCAAACTCCAAACGCGAAACCCGCTCGACTGCCAGCACCTGCTCCACGATCTCCTCCGGGCCGAGGTTGCGTTTCCAGCCGTCGAGGCCGCTCGCGCAGAACTTGCAGCCGTAGGCGCAGCCGACCTGCGTGGAGACGCAGAGCGTGTGGCGGTCGCTGGCCTCGCCGTAGAGCGCCGGGTTGGCGGGGATGAGCACGCTCTCGATGAGCGCGCCGTCCGGGAGCCGCCAGAGAAACTTGCGCGTGGCGTCGTGCGCGCCCTGCTGCCGGACGAGCGCGAGCGTGTGGAGGCTGAAGCGCCCGGCCAGCTTCGCCCGCAGCGGCTTGGGCAGATTCGTCATCGCGTCCCAGCCCGCCGCCCGGCGCGCGTAGAGCCAGTCGAGCACCTGCCCCGCGCGGTAAGCCGGCTCGCCCCACTCCTTGAGGCAGGTCTCCAGTTCGGCGCGCGTCAGCGACTTGATGTCCGTCGTCACGGGCGGGTTATGGCGGCGGCCGGCGGGAAAGCAAAGCTCTACCTACGAACCCTCCCACGAGAACCCAAAGATTTGAGGCGGACAAAGATTCTTAATACCCCTCTTTGTCCGCCCCAAATCTTTGGGTTTCCACCTCCGGTTCAAGGGCTGAAATCGCGGGACATGGGCCGTGGCTTCCGCCGGGCGGAGGCAAGGCGGGGCGCGAGGCTACGGCAGCAGCACGATGCGGTAGAAGCGCAGCACCCGGCCGGCCGCGCCGCTGTCCGTGAACGTGGCCGCACCGCCAGAGACGACGTTGGTGACCACGGGCGTCCAATCCACGAGGTTGGTGGAGGATTCCAGCCGGTAGGCGCGGCCGTTGTCGCCCGTGGCGGTGAGCTGGAACAGGCCACCGAGTTGGAACGACGCGGCGCCCACGCTGAAGGGATTGAACGCGGTCAGCAGCGCGTTGGAGCTGGTGAGGCTGCCCAGCGGCGAGTCCACCACGCAGGTGTAGCCGCCGGAGTTGCCGAGAGTCACACCGGTCAGGCTGAGAGTGGGGCTGGTCTGGCCCGGGAGCGGCGCGCCGTTGAGGTGCCACTGGTAGGTGAACGGCCCGGTGAACGCACCCAGGCCGGCGGCCCCGACCGTGAAGCTCGCGTTGCCGCCGACGGTGACGGAGACGTTAGTGGGCTGCGGCGTGATGCTGAACGGCGGGAGCACCGTGAGCGCCGCCCCGGCGCTGAAGACGGAGGCAAAAGTATTGCCCACGAGCACATCGTATATGCCCGCCTGATTGGTTTGCGCACCGGCGACGGTGTAACTTTGGCCGTTGGCTCCGCTGATGGGCACGCCGTTGCGCCGCCACTGGTATTCAAACGGCGGGGTGCCGGTCGCGGCGACCGTGAAGGTCACATTGGATCCGAGCGTGACGGCCTGGGTCTGCGGGTTGGCGATCACCACTGGCGGGGCATTGACGAATAGCGCGGCCTCCGCGCTGAAGTTGGTTGCCGCCGGGTTGGCGACGCGCACCGAGTAGAGGCCGGCGGCGGAGGCCTGCACATTGGTCAACGTCAGAATGCGATCCACGGCGTTGAGGATGTTAGTCCCGTTGTAGAGCCACTGGTAGCTGACCGGTGTCGTGGCGTTCGTGCTGACACCGACGCTCATGATGACCGTCGAGCCTTGTGTCACGGTGCGGCTGGTCGGCTGCGAAGTGATAGTGGGAGGATTGGCGGGACCTTGGTTCACGGCCCTAAAAGTGCCGAACATTTCCAGCCGGACGCCGTTGAGAATGCCCCCGTTGCCGCCGGAGCGGTCATTGATGCGGACGATCCAGTTGCCATCGCCCGGCTCGCCCCAGTGACGAACGGTCATGAGCGCCCAGTTGGAATAGTTGGGGAAGAAATCATTGTGCGGGTTCGCCAACCGGCTGACCATGCCCGACGGGGAAATGAGGAAGATCTCCAGATCGCCACGACTGGGATGCAGGATGTCCACGACGAGGTTCACATGTTCAAGCCGGAGGTTGGAGTTGCTGACCGGCACCGTCAGGATGACGCCGTTGGTGGTGTTGTCGGGGATGGCGATGTTCAGGTTGTTCTGTGCGGTGCTGAAAGTCAGTTGTGTGCCGAGGTTGACCCAATTGGTCGCAAGCGAGACGGCCCCGCCAGCGTTGACCATGCCGGCTCCAAATTCGTGGTTGAAGTGGTAGCCGGCCGAGTTGGTCGCCCAGTCCGGGTTGGCGGGCTGGTTCACTGTGGCGGAGCGGATCAAAATTTCCTGCACGTCGCGCCAGCCCAAGCCCGGGTTGGCCTCCAGCATGAGCGCGACCACACCGGAAACGACCGGTGCCGCTGACGAGGTGCCGTTGAAGCGCGAGGTGTAGTCGCGATCCGTGTATTCCCGCGGATCCACGGTGGCGGACGTGTTGTAGCCGTTGTCGCCGACCAGGTCGGTCGTGGTCGTGCCTTGCGGGCGGGTCGCGTCGTTGCCGGCCGGGGCGCTGATGACCAGCGGCGCTCCCGGAGTGCTGTAGGAGGCGCGGGCCAGCCGGTCGTTCAACGCGCCGACGCCGATGGTGAAGATGGAATTGACCAACTGGCTGTAGTTGCCGTCGTCGCCAATGTCGCCGGAGTTGCCGGCTGCAAACACAAAGATGCTGCCCCGGCCTCCCCGCCCGTTCAACGCGCCCTGGGAGAAGGCGTTGAGGATCGCGGGGGGAGCCGCGCCCAGATTGAAAGCAGCGCCGCCGAAGCCCCAGCTGTTGTTGTAGACGTGGATCACCTGGTTGGAGTGGAGCAGGCATTGCGCAACATCCAAGTCGGTCGCGGGTCCGCCCAGCATCCGCAGGCCGGCCAGCGTCGCCTCGAAGGCCACGCCCGCGCCGCCCAAATTGTTGTTACCGCGCGCCGCCGCCACGCCCGCCACCGCCGTGCCGTGAAAGTCATTGGTCACGTTCGGGCTGGGGTCGCTGTCCCCGTCGTTGACGTCCAGACCCAGGCTGGCGTTGTAATTGTTGGTCAGGTCGGGGTGCGAGCCTTGCAGGCCATCATCCACGATGCCGATGGTGACACCGCCGCCTCGAAACCGGTCCCACACATTCGTGACGTTGATGTCCACGCCCGCGAGCGCGCCATTTTGCCCGGTGTTGACGAGGTGCCACTGATTGGCGAAGAGCGTGTCGTTTGGGACGAGGAACTTCGCCCACTGCCGGGCCAGCACGGGTTCGGCACTATGCACGCCGGCCTGGGCGGACAAGGCCACCGTCAGCGGGAGTGAACCACCCACGGCGGAAGCCTCGAACACATGGTAGCCCGGCGCATAGCTCAACCCACGCCGCCAGACCGCGCCGTGGATCGTGGCGATCGCCGTCGGATCCGTCCCGGGCGCGAGGTGCGCCAACACCTGACGCGTCAGGATGCGACGGGAGAATTCATTGCGCGGCTCTCCCGCCGGATACAGCACCAATTCCACCTCGCGGCCGAGCGTCCGGCCGAGCAGCTCGGCGTGGGTGCGAACCGCCTCGGCCGAGGTGAATCCTGACACGGAGGTCAGGGCCGGATTGCCTCGCGTTCCACCGACGCTGATTTCATTGACGGCGATCTCGTAGGTGGTGAATCGGCCACCCGAGGCAATCGGGTGCGTGCCCTGAAGCTCGGCGGCTTCGGTCCGGCCCAAGATCGCAAGCAGCGTCAGTAAAACCCGAAAGCTGGCCGCTCCAACCCATCTGGGCACGCGAACCGGGTCGCAGAGAGTAAGTCCGTGCATTTGGTGGCGGAGGCTAAGGGAGAAGCCCGTCACTTTGCAAGCGAGGGAAAGACCGTAGCCCGGATTCCCGGATTCCGAAGTCGAGATGCCCGCCGCAGTAGCGCAGGTTGGCAACCTGCTGTGCCCGCCGACTGGCAGTCGGTGGTTCATCCGGCCATCCCAAACAGTCAGCAATCTGCAAGCGGCTGCGGGTTGCCAACCCGCGAAACAGCAGGCTACCGGCAGCGCGTTCAGCCCAGAACCCGCTTCTCTGCGTCCTTCCCGCCTCTGCGGTGCCCACGCCGAGATTTCACCGCAGAGGCGGGAAATTCGCAGAGGTTCCTGGGGAGCCGCCACGGCTCGAAAGCCGGGCATCGGGACCATGAACGAGACATAGGCGAGGGCAGGAAAATTATGGGCAGGAAGATTTCCGCTCCAATTTTCCTGCCCAAAATCTTCCTGCCAATTTCCTGGCTCATGGAACGCCGCCACGGCCCGGAAGGCGCGCCTTGGGATCATGAACCGCGTAGCAGCCGACGTAAGGAGGCTCTGATAAATCCCACCTTCAGGTGGAGCCTCCTCACGTCGGCTGCTACCGGCGGCTGCGGGTTGCCAACCCGCGCTACTACCGGCATTGCGTTCAGCCCAGAACCCGCTTCTCTGCGTCCTTCCCGCCTCGGCGGTGCCCACGCCAGGTTTTCACCGCAGAGGCGGGAAATTCGCAGAGGTTCATGGAAAGCAGCCACGGCCCGGAAGGCGCGCCTTGGGATCATGAACCGCGTAGCAGCCGACGTAAGGAGGCTCTGAGCTGGAACGATGCAGTTTTGAGACTTGGGGAGCGCAGCCGCTCCGGCTGCAGTTCGCTGCGCCCTCGCGGCGAACGCGGGCGCGACCGAGCGAACCAAACGGTGCGGAACCCTGGCCCCGCCCGGCGAACCGCGAGGGCACGGTTCGTTGCGCCCGGGGCGGGCGCGCTCCCCATTCCAACCGCACCGTTCCGACTGAGAATTTCCACCTTCGGATGGAGCCTCCTCACGTCGGCTGCTACCGGCGGCTGGGGGTTGTCAACCCGCGCGTCACGCCGCCAGCGCGGCCGGCTTCTGGCCCAGTGCGTGGATCATGCTCTCGAAGATGAGCCGCCCGTCCGCGCTGCCCAGCAGCGGCTCGCAGGCGCGCTCGGGGTGGGGCATGAGGCCGGCCACGTTGCGGCGCTCGTTGCAGATGCCGGCGATGTGCTCCAGCGCGCCGTTGGGGTTGGCGTCGTCGGTCAGTTCGCCCTGCGCGTCGCAGTATTGCCAGAGGATTTGGCGGCTGGCCTTCATCTGCGCCAGCGTGTCGGCGTCGGCGAAGAAACAGCCCTCGCCGTGCGCGATGGGCACGCGCAGCAGCTTGCCCTCGGGAATCTGCGACGTGAACGGCGAGTCGTGCGCGACGGTCTTGAGGAAGACGTGCTCGCAGCGGAACTGGAGCGAGCGGTTGCGAATGAGCGCGCCGGGCAGCAGGTGCGCCTCGCAGAGCACCTGGAAGCCGTTGCAGATGCCGAGGACCAGCCCGCCGTTGTCGGCGAACTGCTTCACCGCCTGCATCACCGGGCTGAAGCGCGCGATGGCCCCGCAGCGCAGGTAATCACCGTAGCTGAAGCCGCCGGGCACGATCACCGCGTCGGTGTCGCCGAGGGAATTGTCCTTGTGCCAGACCAGCCGCGCGGCGTGGCCGAGCACGCGCACGGCGTGGACGGCGTCCTGGTCGCAGTTCGAGGCGGGAAATTGGAGGACGGCGAAGTTCATGGGGAAGGTGACACGTGACGGGTGACAGGTGACACGGGGCGGCTCCGAACACGCGACTCCTTGTCACATGCCACCTGCCACTTGTCACCCTCTGGCATCATTCAATTTCCAGCTTGTAGTCCTCGATCACCGGGTTGCTCAGAAAGCGGTGGCACGCCTCGTCGAGCGCCGTCTGCGCGGCGGTGCGGTCGGTGCCGGGCGCGAGGTCAATCTCCACATACTTGCCCACATGGACGCCCGCGACGCCCGCGTAGCCCATGTGCTCCAGCGCGCTCTGCACGGTCTTGCCCTGCGGGTCGAGGACGGCCTTCTTCGGCGTGATGATGATTTTGGCTTTCATTACGATGCGGGCGAGGCCCGCGAAAACGAGGCGGATGGTGGGCAACGCCTCCGGGCGAGGCGAGTGTTTTCTGCGGCCGGGCGAGCGGGCGAGCGTCGTGTGTTGTCAGCTACACGACCAACTCGTGGCGCAGGCTCGCAGCCTGCTGTTTCCTCCGACTGGCAGTCGGCAGTTTGCCCGATCATTCCTGACGTTCAGAAACTTGCGCGGCGGCTGCGGGTTGCCAACCCGCGACACAGCAGGCTGCCAGCCTGCGCTACGGCAAGGCCGCCGTCCGCCACACACTGGGCTGGCCCGGCGTGGACTCGGTCCAGAAAACGCGGTAGCCGCCGGCCACGGCGACGACGCGCGGGTAGGCGGCGGTGACGCCTTGGGGGGAAAGCTGTTTTGGCTCGGACCAGGTCTTGCCTCCGTCCGCCGAGCGCACGGCGTGAACGGTGCTTTCGCCGTCGGCCACGCGGTCCCACACGGCGGCGAGGCTTTGGGCGCCCGCGCTGGCGAGGTCGCCGCGCCGGGCGTCGGCGTCGCCGAGCCGTTGCGGGGCGGACCACGACTGGCCTTGGTCGGGCGAGGACAGGTGATACGCGCCGCCGTGGCCGGTCGCCCCGGTCCAGATGAGCGCGTGCAAGCTGGAGCCGCGCACGGCCAGCCCGCCGCCGACGTGCGGGCAGCCGGCGAAATCCCAGTTGAACCGTCCGACTTTCGCGGGATCGCCCCAGTGCGCCCCCCGGTCGGCCGAGGAAATCACCGCCATGTCGCGCGGGATTTTGTCCCGGAACAGCGCGTGGAGGGAGCCGTCCGCGCCGACGGCGAGGGTGTTCCAGCAGCACTCGCAGGTTTCCGCCTTGAGCGTTGTGTTCCTGCTCCAGGTTTTGCCGCCGTCCTTGGAGTTGGCGTAGCGCAAGCCTTGTTTGCCATCGCGGCTGTCGAGCCAGACGAGGTGGAAGGTGCCGGCGGAATCCGCCGCGATGTCCACGAAGCCATGGCCGGTGGTGAGGCCGTCATCGGCGGGGTTGGGGCCGGGCCGCCACGTCGCGCCGCCGTCGGCGGAAAGCGCGGTGGCGAGGGGGCCGCTGCCGAAGAGGCCGGTGCCCGCCGTGCCCCACAGCGCGATGACTTGCGAACCGCGCGCCGCGAGCTGCGCGTCCATGCCGCGATGCGGGGACTTGGGCGGCGTCGCGCCGGCATCCACGCGGACGGGCGGAGACCAGTTGGCTCCGGCGTCCATCGAGCGCGTGTGCAGGAGGACGGGCGGTTGATTGGTGGCGGGATAATTGGCGACCAGCAGGTGCAGCGTCGCCCCATCCGCAATCACATCGAGGCTCTCCACGCCCAGCCTGGCGACGCTTTTCATGGCGGGCTTGCCGGCGGGCGGAGCGCCGTGGGAGGTATGGCCGCCGTGTGCGTGGGTGTTCGTCGCGGGCGCGGAGACTGACAGAGCGGAGGCTGCCGGCGCGGCGGGCGGGGCGGGTTTGGGTTGGGGATCGCAGCCGAGGCAGAGGACTCCGGCCAGCAAACCAAGCGGAAGGGGGAATTTGTAGTTGTTCATCGGGCGGGAGATTGGGGAGTGGCGAGGCCGGCAGCCTCGGCCAGCTCGTCGGCGAGTTCCGCAGCCTTCCAAGTGTTGCCGTCGAACTGGCGGTGGATGCGGCCGGCGGGGTCAAGGACGACGGTGCGGAGGTTGTGAGAGATGCTGCCGCCTTCGCGGGCATACTTCAGGTCGAGCGGGCTGGCGATTTGGGCCAGCGCGTTCGTGCTCGCGGCTGCGTAGAGCCAGCGGTCGGGGTTGGTGCCGCGATAGTTCCGCGCGTAGTTCGCGAGCACCGGCGGCAGGTCGTTCTCGGGGTCGAAGGAGATGCAGAGGAACTGCCAGTTGGTCGGGGCGTTGGGCCGGTTCAGGAGCAGTTCGCGGGCTTCCTTGAAACGGTTGCCCATGCGCGGGCAGAAGTCCGGCAGCGGACAGCGCGTGAAGATGAAGGTGAAGGCCAGCGCGCGGCCCTTGTAGTCCGAGAACTTCACGGGGCGGCCGGTCTCGGCGAGCAGTTCGGCGTCGAGCATGAGGTCGCCGGGCTGGAGCTCGCGGAGCTTGGGCGTGAGCGCAGCTTGGCGGGAGGTCGGCGGCTCGACGACCAGCGCGGAAGCGGCTTTGACGCGGCGCAGTCCTTCAATCCAGTGCGTGTCGGCGTCGGCGAAGAGCGTGAAGGTGATTTCGTCGCCTACCTTGAGGCCGGCCAGTTCGTTCGTATGTCGCACGGTCAGCTCCATCGTCATCTTGGGCATGTAGCCGGGGATTTCTTCGTGGCGGATGACGGCTTTGTCGCCGCCGGGCAGCTCGCGGATGACGCCGCGCGTGGGGAAGGAGCGGGCGGCCGAGTTCGTCGCGGCAACCGACTGCTGGCTCGCGGCGGTCACGGGATTCGCCGGTGGGGCCGGCTTCTTGCAGGCGCTGGCGCACAGGGCGCAAAGCAGGAATACCCAAGTGAATGACTTCATAATGCTGGCCGCGAAACGCTCGCGAAATCTGCCTGTCCTTGGCCCGAGGGGCAATCCACTTCCGGCGGGGGCACTACTTGGCCGAAGCTCGGCAACCGCGCTTAGGGTTGCACCAAATCGAGCAAGGCCCGGCTGGGCCGGCAGTGCTTGAAGACCATGCGTGGCGTGACTTTCTCCGCTCCTTCTTTCGGCGTGCTGGACTCCACGCTATCCACCATGCCGATGACGGCACCGAACTCGTTGAACACGGGGCCGCCGCTGGCCCCGGGACCAAACTCCGCCGTGACGGCGAACATGGGGGTGGGCTTTGAGCTGGCTTCCTCCTGTCCGGTGAAGTGCCGAGAAATCAGGCCCTCCGTCAGCGTGTAGTAGCGGTTGTGAGGATGACTGAGCACGCGCACGGGACTGCCGGCGGGGCCGGGCAAAGCCAGCGGCAGCGGGACAAAGCCCACGCCGTCGAGCTGCACGATGGCCACATCAAGGTTTGAATTGGCGGCCAGCACGCGCTTCACCTGGTGGACGGTGCCGTCACCGGTCATGGCCACCAGAGCAAGGTTTCCTTTGTCGCCCGCCACATGGAAGCAGGTGGCGCACGCGCCGGAGGCGGAGAGGATGAAGCCGCTGGAGGTGTAGAGGTGCGCCTTGGGGCAAACCTCGCACTTCCGAAGTGCCCCGAACACGACGACACCCGCGCGGCTGGAGCGGACCAACTCGCTTCCGCTCATGGCCCGCGAACGGGGCGTGGGCCGCTTGATTTGGCAGGTGCCAGGCGGAGCAGGATTGAGCAGCTTGGCGGTGTCCAACGCACGGCCATCCGCCAGCAGGGCTTCGCCAGCCGCGAGCAGTCGGCTGCGGATTTCCTCGTCATTGATGACGTCGCCGAGTTGGAACGGAGGCGGGGCAGGCGCTGCTTTGGAACTCCGTTCGGCCATTAGGCCGCTGACCACGACCCCGAGAATCACGCAGTTAGTCAGCCACGCCGCCCAAGCAAACGGCCGTCGCCAGTAGTGTCCGGTTAAGGGTTTGAAAAATACAATAGGGCTATGCACTTGATTCCCCTTGTCGGTTTCGAGAAGCGCGATTGCGGACTGCCTGCAAACGCTTGGATTCTCAGTTGGACGTGTTTTTCCCGAAACAGAGGCAAAAGGGGCAGGCA
>Ga0172372_10006777_pt1 | contig 15558 bp, 14 predicted proteins | sample LakKiv5m_2_FD_114544 | JGI IMG/M metagenome (GOLD analysis project Ga0172372, IMG submission 114544) | Freshwater microbial communities from Kabuno Bay, South-Kivu, Congo - kab_092012_9.5m | ecosystem: Environmental > Aquatic > Freshwater > Lake | place: Democratic Republic of the Congo...
AGAGAGCTACCTAAATTTAATAATAGTGCTCCAACTGGTATAATTCTAGCAAGTCAATTGGGAATCGGTACTTATGAAATAATAAATAGAGGATCCTGTTTTTTTACTATCGAGAAATTAGGTACCTATAGTTATCATAATAGAACATTTTTACCAAATATGCCTTTAGATTATAAAATTAATATTACTCAAGAAGATATAAATAATAATATGACTATTAATACCGATATAGCTTGTAAAGGTATAAAAAGAGTTAGCTAGATACTAGCATACTTTGAAATAATTATTAAAAAACCTATTTATATTTTTGTTTGTTAGATTTATTGAATCTAAGTTATTAGATGTGTCCTCTATTCCAATCTGTACTCTGCTACCGATGAAATCAATTATATCATTTTTAGAGTTTTTTAAGATTAATAAATTATTAATCATATCAATCTGACCGCCACTTAAATTTGGAAAACCTTTATATCCTAGGATGCCAGTATTATTTTTATCACTGCTATCACCATTCCAGATACCATATAGATGTGTTGAGTTCTTTAAGGTGAGAGTTATCTTAGATCTAATATAGTCAATAAATAGAGCATCATTATTTTTACCACATAATTTAGCAGACTCAGATTCTAGGATAGTAAATTTTGAGTCTATCTCCCCAGGAATGCAGATTGCTAAAACGCCGCAACCAGTAACAGGTGACGAAAGATATGTTAATATACTATCTGATAAAGAGTCTAAATCATTTCTAGAGAGATCTCCTAGACCTCTATATAATGGTAGCGAGAGAGTTGAATTAAGATTATTAAATTTAGTTATATCCTCAAGAGTAGGGGTCTCCCATCTTTGTTTACCATCGACCCAGAGTGGATTATTTTTAAAAAAATTACCAAAAGCGTAATTATAAATAATAGGCTTATTTTTACCTTCCAAAATATTATTATTTAGATCTGGAGTTCGGATAGAGTTTATTTCAATTAGTTTATCTTTTGGTGAGATTAGGGTGATTACTTCACCTTCATTATAAGGAATGTCAGCGTAGTATACGGCGGAATTAATCTTATATCCTTTATAAATTGTTGAGAAATCATTGTTATTGGTTAAATCAGCTAGATTTAGTAAGTTAAAATTTTTATTATTTATTTTACATAATAAAGTAGAGCAATCTACTTTTTGATTTGTCAAAAGATAACTTATTAAGTTCTCAATAATTTCTGGATTATGAGATAATAGTATGTTATACTCCGTAGCTGGAAGTTGATTAAATTTAAGTTCACCCTCTCTTAGCTCACCATTTAATTGAGTCACATAATACTTGATTGGGCTTTTTGGTAACGATTGGTAAGACCAACCATCAAGATAGAATTTGTAATTTAATTTATAAACAAAAATCTCTTCTTTCTGGGTATTATTTATTTTAACGGAATCACCAAAATTTACCTTATTATTACTTCGGTTTAGGTAGGTCAGTATCATGGTAATTATGATAAGAAAAGATAAAATATATAGGATTTTTGTTTTATCTTTACTTTTTCGCATACTGATATTATAATTATAAATATAGTTATGACAATTATTATAGATAAGATATAATAAAATAAAGAAAAGAGATAAATTTAATGAATCTAAAAGATTATGATACTCAGGATATAAATAATATAAAATCAGGTATATATTTATATGTAATTGAAGGTGACATCGATCGTAGAGAGATAATTGCTAAGATTTATAATCAATTTGTAGATTTAGATTTTGAAATTTTTAGTTATAAAGCTGAGAATAAATGGAGTATAAAAAATTTCAGAGAAATGACATTTGAGTATTCAAAGCTTGTAGGTTATAAAAAAAAGGTTATATTTATTGAAGATATTGATAAAGCTGAGAGGAGAATTTATTCAGTGCTATTAAAGAGTTTCGAAGAGAACTCAAATAATAGTATTTTTATATTGAGTGCTAAAAACAGAGAACTTCCTGATGTAATATTATCAAGAGTAACTAGAGTATACCATTACAATACTAAGAAGGTTGACAATATAGATTTGATTTTAAAGAAAATAGGAGTAGCTAAAGATAGTAGAGAATGGCTAATAAAAAGTAAATTACCATCTGATTTTATCTTAGATGAGAATAATAAAGCTATAATTAATAAAATTATATTAATTGATAAAATAATAAATGAAAAAAAATTAGATGTTAAAACAAAAGCAAAAGAGATATATTCAATTATAAAAGAGGTAAACAAATATAAAAAAAATTATGATTTAATCTTAGTAAAATGGTTAAATGAATACTTAAAGGATAGATCAGTAAGATATTTATTTAAAAAAGATTTAATTACCGGTTATGAAAAGATAAAGATAATTGAAAGACATGAAAAAAATTTAACTTATAATGTAAATTTGGAGTTATATATATACTCATTACTACTAACTTTAGCTAAATGACCCTATTATTATCAAAAATAAATATTATTTTATATTTCTGGCTGGACATCCAGGGATCGAACCTGGGACCTAGAAGTTAACAGCTTCCCGCTCTGCCTGCTGAGCTAATGTCCAAAAGATTAATAAAACCAGTACTTGTAAAAGTACTGGTTTTATAGTATTATTTTAATTGATCTATACTAGATGTTGTATCGGTATAGTACATATTTAAGATTGTAGTAGGCGTTTTATAGCCTAGCACTTTTGCGATAATTCCTAGATCAAAACCTTTATCTAGCAAATTCTTTGTATAAGCATGTCGTAACGAGTGAAATGACCAGATAAAATTATTAGTATTATCTAGAGGCCAATTAGCATTACTCTGTGCTGGAATTCTGATTCGCTTTGTGAAGTTCTGCTTAGACCACCAGCCACCTTTAGGTGCAGGAAATAGTAGATTTCTAGGAGCGTCGCTTCCATAGAAAAATCTAGGCTCTTTTTTAGCCTCACGAACTCGTTTAGCTAAATTTTTTGAAACTTCATATCCCCAGGTAGTTTTAATTGGATAAACTGTAGTACGGGCAATTCCATATTTAGGAGCACCACGTTCTTTTTTGCTACCAGTTACCTCATATACCTGCGATTTTACTCTTATCTCTCGTTTCTTTAAATCTATACAATCTGTATCAAGATCTAAAATTTCTGAAAGACGCATTCCTGATGAGTATGATAAAATAAAAATTAGCGGATAATACCACTTACCATTTGGCAAGTTCGTTACTTCTGCTATCAAATTCTTAACATCATTCTCAGAAGGAATAAGATTAGGATCTATAAATTGATGACTCTTTGCATCTTCATCACGTTGAGCAATTTTAAATTCTTTACTTAACCTTTGATAAGTTTTTTCAAAATTAATTTTTGAATATCCTTTATCTATACCAAAAGCTAGAAAACCATGAATAATTCTTAATAAATGGTATCTTTCGCTTGGGGTTGAAGATGATAAGATTGCTTTTCTTAAATGATGGAATCTAATCTTTGATGTCTCAATATCGCCTATTGTTTTAAGTAAATGTTTATTTAATTTACGCTCAACTTCTTTTTGATATCCTTTACTCCAAATCTTTTCATTATCTCTAATAAGATTTTTATCGGAGTATGAGTCTATCCAATTTTGCAATGTATTAACATTTTGATTATTTTTTATTACTAAGTATCTTTTACTATTCTGATTTTTAATCGGAGTAATAGATACAGATTTATGTTTAACTGACATATTTCTCCATTTAGATAGTTTTTTATATATAAAATAAACTATAGTGGCAAAATTTTATATATATTAATTATTTTAAAATGCAGATATAGTGATAAATAAGAAATATACAGAAAGGCACTAAATGGATATTACAGATGGTTGGATATCATTTATAGTACTTGTTACAATTGGTGTTATTATTGGGAAAATAGTTCACAATCAGATTAAAGCAAATAGAGAACATGATCGTTTTATACAAAATATAAAAAGAACACAACGATTTAATGATAAGTAATATGAAAGCCACCTTACAAGGTGGCTTTTTTTATAGTAAAAATAACTTATCTAGATTTTCGAAAATATTGGTATACTCTAATAATATGATATATATTGACCAGCCTAAAGCCAGGTAAGGTCCTAATGGAAAAGGTGTAGTGCTAGTGATTCGGTATTTCTTAAATGGATATCTAATTATAAATACAAATATCGAGAAAATAAATCCAATTAAAATTGAGTAAAATAGCGACATGTAATCGCCGGTTACCGCGACTAGAGGTGCGGAAGTTAAGAATATAAGCATTAAGTCTCCATCCCCCATACCAAGTTTACCCCTTACAATAAAATAAAAAAGTATTATTAATTTGAAAAATACTGCGGCAAAAAAAGTATATAATAATGATTCTGTAAAGTAGAAGTGAAAATCAGTATTGAAAAAAGCTGTAATTGATAAAATAAAATAAACTAAAAACAAAGATACAAAGAATATTAGAAGGTCAATATACATAGTATTTAAATCAACTAATGATAACACTAATGAGCCGATTGATAGAATAAAAAATGCAGAAAATAAAAGATTAAAGTGAACTAAATTATCTGAAAAATTATCTGCAATTATATATGAGGCATGGATAGAAAGTAAATAGAAAATTGTAAATAGAAAAGTAAGGCTTTTAGGCAGAGTTCTTGTTTTTCTAATTAATGGGCGATCAGGATCACTATTTTCAACTATGATAGATAACCCATTCCAAGTTAATCTATCTTCGCCATTGAAGTAACAAAACTCTGCTACCTTATAAATCAAGAAATCATCAAAAGAACATTTTGTAAATTCTTTAATAAATTTTTTAAAATTTATATTTGTTTTAAATTTTCTAAAAAAGTTTGAACTTTTTATTTTTAAATTCTCTTTATCTAGCCATTCTCTATAAATTACTAAATATTTTTCTATAATAGGGAATTTATCTAAGGTATCTTTTTTTTCTTTGGTAATTAAATTAGAGTATATATTTCTATGCTCAGGAAATGCAAAATGGTCAGGAGTTATCTCTTTTATTATGTTTTTATAATTAGGATTTAAATAAAGATGTGCCAATAAGAGTGCCTCTGATTGGCTACTATAAATCAATGGTTGTTTATCTGACCTTCTTATTGAAAGATTCAAAAAGATTGGTAAAAAAAATAATGGTAAAATATAGTAAAGAAAACTCATATATTGTAATGTTACTTAATAATGCATTTTGTCATTAAAAAAACCCCTCTTTTCAGAGGGGTTTTGGTTATAAAGTAGAAACTTTACGTTTTACTAATCTGTTTTGGAAGATAATATCCCAAAGATGTAGTATCTCTTCATAATTATATTCGTGCTCTATATCATCAGCATTACGTATATTTTTAGAGAATTGAGATTCAATTTTCTTTCTTATATAAGCAGAAAATGTTATATCATCATTACCATTCCAAGAAATAAAAGCATCAAAGAAAAATAATAATACAAGTTCTTTATCTTTTTTATCTATAGATTTGTTATTTGATATGTTATTTATTATATCAAAATAGTAATTATAAATAGAGGTTACGAAATCAATACCAAAGTATACCCACTTATTCTTATCAAAAACATTATTATTTCTCTTTCTAAGGTATCTACTATGTAGATCGATGAAAGATATTTTACTATTAGTTGATAATTTAGAGATATCAATCCCAGTTAGGGAAGATAACTCTTCTTGAGTAGGAAATCTTTCTAGTTTTGATACTAGAAAGTGATAAGCAAGTGTAGTTCTGGCTTTTGTCTCAGCTCTTCTTGCAATCTCTCGACCAACTCCTATATCTTCACCAATTTCAAGAAGTGATCTTGAGTGATCGCCACCAAGTGATTCTAATTTTTGGGTCATAACCCAGAACTCTAATTCTGAAAGTTCATCGATAATATTATCTACTTCAACACTATCGTAAATTGAGGAGAGAGCATCATTTCTATCTTCTTTTTCAGAGATTAAATCTTCTAGCGTACCACCATCCTCTGAAATCTTGGTAAATAAACTTATATTACTACCGTAGATTATACGTTCAGTTAGTTCTTCGGTAATCTTAACGTATTTTGCAATTTCTGATATTGACGGTTCTCTTCCTAATTTTTTATTAAGAATATCTTTAGCCACTAGTACATCTCTTCGTTTAGCAAAATCATTCTGAGTAAGGTGGCTATATTCATCACTTCTTACAGCACGTTGAGTTCTTCCTTTAATATACGCTCTTGAAAAAGTTGAGAAGTTAGCTCCGTTTACTGGGTCCCATTTTAAGAAAGCTTCCCATAAACCTAAAGCAGCTGCTTGCAAATAATCATGAGTTCTATTATCATTATTTATAAAAAAAGTTTTTGCTAAATTATAAGCAAGTCCTTGATTTAGAGTATAAAACTCTCCACCAATTTGATCTAATTGTGATTTATAATTTAGGATTTCTTTTTTATTTTTATTATCAATTGAAGATTTATATTTTTCGTTGATCTCTAGCCATTTTTTCTTTAAGTTAGAGTTTGCATCGAGCCATTTATTATCTTCTTTAAATTCTTTTACAACTTTAAAAGTTTTTGTTTTCATAAATTTTACTGTATTCGCTATTATAGGTTATTTTCTACCATGTCTAGCTAACTTCCTCCTGGTAACAGGATGGAGAAGTTTAGAGAGAGCTTTAGCTTCTACCTGCCTTACAGCTTCTCTTGAGAGACCGAGTATATTACCTATGGCAGAGAGTCTCTGAGCAGGTTCGCCATCAAGTCCAAAACGTCGACCGATAACAAATAACTCTCGCTCATCTAAACAAGAGAGGCCAAAAGCCTCTAAATCACGGATATCCTGTCTAGACATAGCGGCATCTTCAACTCCAGCATTAATATCTTCAATAATATCGTGAAGCGATGTATCATTATCTTCGCTAATCGTCGCATGTAGCGAGTCAATAACAGGGGCATTTAATACACGCTTTACAGCTTCAACTGTAGTATTTGCTAATTTGGCAATATCTTCATAAGGAGGCGTAAAATCTTCATTACCATCCTGGAGAGTTTTTACTGCTCTAAGAATTTCAGGACGTCTTTCGAAATCGCCGGGATTTAATTGTTTGAAATCAGCATCTCTTACTGCCTTTAAAATCTCGCGTTGAATGGGTTTATAAGCCCAAGTAGAGAATTTGGTACCTCTAGACGGGTCGTATGTAGTAACGGCTCGCATTAGACCTACAACACCAGCAGCTTCAAAATCGGAACCATCATCAGAAGAAGAGGAGAATTTACGACTATAGTTATTAACTAAACCTAAATTAAAGAAGATAAGATCGCTTGTAACAACATCAAGCTGAGATTTTAAGTGAGCCAACTCTCTGCTCTCAAATTTAGATAATTTTTTCTTTTTAGTAAGCTTATCTATTTCTTTAACTAAATCTATTCTCTTAGCAAATAGAAATTGATTTTTATCATTATACTGAGTAGAGGTAATCTGAGATGATAACTTCCATCTTTCTTTTAGAGGTACTTGGTCAACTGAGTAATCTTCGTCTAGAAGTTCTTTATTTAAAGATATAGGCTCTTCATCTAATTGATCATAAATTGAGAGATCAATAGCAACCTCTTGGTCGTCGATAAGTTCGCTAGGGTTTATTTGCTTTGGAATAGAGTCAATTTTTAATCTATCAGTTTTAATGTTATTATTTACATGTTCGTAGATAAGATCATCGTCAGTGAGAGCTTTTTTATCACTTTTGATGATAGCTACTTTTTTATCTAAAGTAATTTTTTTATTTAAGGTTTTATTTATATTTTTTAGTTTTTTATCTACCTTAGTTAATTTATTTTCTTTGTTATTAGATATTTTTTTACTCATAAAGAACCTCAGATATCATAATAAAAATGTTAGCAGAAATAAATAATATACATATAAAATTAACTAAAATCATAACTTCCCAATACATCTTGTAAAATCTTTCTGGGATTACGACCTGTAGTAGAAAGTCTAGTACCTGCTTCGCCAAGAATAGCATCAGAGAGATCTGCCTTATTACCAATAGCTTGTAAAATTCCTTCTTCTAATGTCTTTGCTAGCGTTAAGTTAATTACTCGATATCTTCGATTGGGATCACTATCAATTCTATGGATACGATTAGCTCTCTGTATCATAACAGAAGGTTTAAATGATAAATCAAAGTTTACAATAGTTGAACATTCTTTACCCAAATTTAGCCCTTCCGCAGCTGCATCTGTTGCTATAAAGACTGTAGGATTATTCTTTGCATCATTATCTACAGTTGTAAAAGCTATTATAGCTTTCTCACGCTCCTTAGCGCTACTTTCTCCAGTATACAGTACATAAGGTATTGAATCTTCATCTAATCGCTCTGCAATTAATTTCGCCATTTTTCTAAAAGATGTAAAAAGTAGTATACGCTCATTATTTGCTTGATAATCCTTTGCTAGGGATCTAAAATAATCTAATTTAGGACCATCAATATCAGGTATCAAGCCAGCTTCACATAGTACTTTAGCTGAAATAGAATCAGAGAGGTGTAAAAGTTTAGGACTTGAACACATCAATCTAAGCATACTAGTGGCGGTCATCGCAGCACCTGACTCATGATTATCGGTATTTGAAAATTCAGAGGTGATAGATCTTTCGAATGCTTTTTCTTCAATTTCATTTTTAGCGTCACGATGAGCTAACTTTAACGCATTAGCGTACTTCTCATCTGGGTCTAAGATTTGATTATTTACTTGCAAAATAGGTAATTGGGTAGCTACATCTTTTTTTAAGTTTCGAATATAGTGCATTTGTGATCTTGCTCTAAGTTCATCAAGATTTCTTGCTCCTTCAAAACCCCCAAATCTACCTGGATAAGAGTAGCGATTTAAAAATTCAATAGGTGATCCAAAAATGCCAGGTACAACGAAACCATTCATAATAGTATACCATTCAGCAGGGTTATTTTCAATAGGAGTTCCTGAAAGAGCTAGTCTTCTCTGAGCTTTTAGCGATAACGCCCTCATCGCAATTCCTCTTTTTGATGATCGATTCTTAATTCTATGTGCTTCATCGGCAATTAATAATTGACCATTTACAATAGCAAGTATATGCTTATAGTCTAAATGAAGAAGATCATAATTTAAAATAATCCAACGATATTCTTTTGCTTTTGAGTATAGTTTTTCACGATTATTTTTATCACCATCAATAACAAGCACATCTTCATGTCCGGTAAAATTGTTTATCTCTCTTTTAAATTGAGTCTTAATTGAGCCTGGCGTAACAATTACAGCTCTCTCAGCAGACTTTAAATTTATAATTAACTCATAAGCCCAACCTATTGCTTGAGCAGTCTTACCTAATCCAGGTTGATCCCAGATGGCAAATCCTGATCTTTTAGTAGCGATGGCAACTGATCTAGCTTGATAATCAAAAAGAGGTTTTAATAAACCAACAGGATTTAATAAGTTACTTCTATTGAGTTCACCATAATAGATTTCTTCTGAGAGAGGGTCGGCAAATGATACTTCAATATTCTTATCTCGCCAATATTTTACAATGTCGTTGTTAGGATATTTTAAATGAAAAGCTTTATTTGCTCGTGGATCGCCAGATACATGGAATGTTCCAAATCTAGAATCAAAATGAACCGTTAGCATACTTGGGGTTAGTAGTTTAGATGGGTCTGATAATATTCCTTCATTTACCAATTCTAGTAAAGCTACGCTTGCGTTAGCCGGGTAAGTAATACCTGAAAATTTCTTATCCCATTGAGCACCAAATATTGACTTAAATCTAGCATAAAGGTTCTCATTTCTTGTTGCAAAAACGACTACAAAAGGTCTCTTTGTTGAACCTGCCCTGATAGTAGCTAAACCTGCAGTTGCAATATTCTCATTTTCTTTTATTAAATTATCAACAGATTTATCAGTTAATCCTTCCTGAATAAACCATGTTCTCAATAGTTCAACGCTCTCAATAGTTACTTCACAACTCCATGATCTTGTCTCAGGATCAAATTTTACATATGGCAATTCCTTTACCTTATTTACAAGTTCAGCAGAGTACGGAAATGTTAATTTGAATATATTGCCTTCTCTAGATAAAGAAATTTTCCTCTCTAAGATAAAATTGGTCATGAATAAAATTGTTATAAGTAGTAAAAGATATGCATTAAGGATAAAAAGTACCGAAAATTTAAAAATGAAGAATAACTTAGATCCGAACTCTAGAGCAAATGAATTATTATTATACGCCGCGATAGAAGGTTTTGGTTCAGAGAGCACAGAGTTTGATCTTGTAACTGGAATAATTGGTGCATCTTTATATAATTATCAATTTAATTCAAAAAATTTATCTCAATGTAACGAATTAGGCAAGGTAGCTATAAATTTATCGGCTGCTATACTTACAAGAACTACTGGAAATTCTTTATTATATAAGAAACCTACTTATCAAGATATTGATATAGATGAAAATTTAATTTTATTGATTGAAAAAGAATATAATTGGGCTAAAGAATATATAGGAGATAACGCTAAAATTGCTTTAGAACAAGTTGCGGCTGATTTCTCGGTAGAAATTAATGACGAAAAAACATATAAGACAATTATGAATTTATTATTTTATGTTGAGAACGTAATTATCTAAATCCATTCTTTTAAATCATTTCTGAGTTGTAACATTGCCCTATCTTTTCGTATTCTTACTTTTCTTATGTTCTCACCTGTTATATTTTCAATCTCAGAGGGCTTTTTTCCTTCAAAAATGTATAACATAATTATCTGAGCATCTATAGGATCTAGCCTAGAAATTGAATCAATAATTTTTTTATCAATTTCTGCTCTAATAAGGTAATCTGCTGGATCATTATTTGTAGAGAATGTAGTATTTGTTTTTTCGCCACCCTCTTCATCAGATAGCATATCATCAAGTGAAGCGGGTGTTTGTATCCTATTTAGGATAGCAAGATCAGTTTTATCAATACCTAACGATTTTGCAATTTCATCTACATTTGGTGATCTACCTAATGAATTCATTAAAGCTTCTTCAATAGCTAATACTTTTCTATTAAAAGTAGTCAATCTCTTTGGAACTAAATTCTCAGTTCTAACAAAATCTCTAATTGTTCCTGATATCCTAGTGCAGGCATAGGTAGAGAAAGAAAAACCTAAATTTGGATCAAATAATCTTAGTGCAGTTCTTAAACCTATCCAACCCATAGATAATAGCTCTGATGATGTTCTGTTAGGAAAAACTTTTTCTAATTTGTTTGCTTGATGCCATACTAAATTTATATGTTTATTACTTTCATAATTAATAAAAGTTACTCCTAGCAACTCTATATTAAAATATTTTTTATATTTGTTTACTATTTCTTCATAAGATAGTAATGCAGGTTCTCTAATCCAAAATTTTTCAGTTTCTTTTTCTAAAAAACCATTATTAATTTTATCTATTTGACTTTTAATAAACCTCAATTTTGAAATTAAATTTAGAATATAAACATTATAATTTGATTTTTTAATATTAGAGTTTTCTATTGCTCTTAATATTGATTCATGTCTTAATAGATCAACTCTATATTTTGTTTTTTTAGATAAAGTAAGTTTATATTCTTTAAACTTCTCTTCAAATAATAATTTCATGTAATTATCTGTATAGTCATTAGTTATTTTTTGTAAATTGGTATCAACCGAAAAGCTGAAATTTGCATTATTGGAAAATTTATTAAGGTAATCATACTTATCAAAATCTAAATCTTTATATATTTTACTTAAATAATTTGAAATATCGATTACTGTCTGTAGATGAGTAATAATCTCAGGTCTATTTGCCGCATTGGAACAATTTATTTTCATACCTTAACTATAACTGATATCAGTAAAATATGAAGAAAATATATTTGATATTATCAACAAATTGATTTTATATGTTGATCTAAAATAAAAAGACCGTAATCTGGGTATTTTTTTATATATGAATCGATCTGGAAAAGTATTTTAACCATTTTTTCATCATTTTTTGAACTTGTCTTAGAAATTTTATTAATTGCAATTCTCTGAATATATGTTGCTAGGGCAATAGGGTCTATATTTTTATAATTAGCGTAGTTTATCTTATTTTGTAGGTATATATCGTTTGCTAATTTAGAGAAACTATTTACTTCTTTATTAGAGATAATATTACTTAATTCTTTATTATCTACATTATTACCTGTGATATATAATAATTCTAAAATATGCAAAATTGAAGAAAGAAAATAATCAGTAGTATAGTAGTTTTCAATATTAATTTTAAAATTACTATCTAATAAATAAAGTTCAAAAAGCAATGCTAAATTATTTTTAATATTTACTTTACCATCTAAATTAATAAAATTATTATAAGTATTGACATCATTATTATTTGTAAAAACAAAATAATTATTAGCGGGAATTTGTGGTAGTAAACTAGATAGCACTACATCACTGCAGTAGATATAAAAAATATATTTTTTATTAGTAAATAAGGGGATATTTCTAAGCGTGCTTTCTAATTTTTCATATTCCTCATGGGTTGATATATCTATTATATTACAATCGTACAATCTACAGAGTTGCCTGATTATTATCCAAGCATTATTATTATCGATTTTAAAAAATAAAGAGTTACTATCCACTAATATATTATATAATAAAAGTTGATTTATACAAATATTGCTATAATGATAATGGTTCGGAAGAAAACTCTAGATTCTCAAGTCGCCTTTTTATAGTGCTATTTTTGCTCTTTATGTAAGCTAAACCATTATCTTTATTTATTAGAAAACCTAATATTCTATTATTTCGTTTATCCCGAACCAAAATTTCATCAGATAAAGAATTGACTTTATTTTTCGTAATATTATCTTGATTTAAAAATAATCTGATCCTTAAACCGGTAAGTTTACCCTTTAGAATATATATAACCTCACCAGATATTTTTAAAGAATTAAAGCGTTCTGCCACCTTCCTGGGAAGATACCCTAGCTGTTTGCCATTTTTATATACTGCTAAAGCACCCGGATCGTAAGGATTTTCAGGCTGAGGGATAATATCTAGTTTATCACCAATAGATAAGTTATCTAAATTATCCTGGTAAAATGATATACCTGCAACAGCACAGACGAGAGATTTATTCATAGAAAATATTGTTACTAATATTTGATATATAACATAAAATTATGCCGATATACAAGTAGTATAAAAAGAGGTAAAAGCCTGAATTTTACCAACAACTGAAGCTAAATTAGGTAAATTAGCTTTTGTCTTATCATCAGATTTTTTGTAAAAGTCATCATAACTTGATCCATAATCTGTATCCATTGTATATAATGAAATCTTGTTAGGTAATATAAGAGTGCATATTTGTTTTTTGTTGCTGGAATTTAAAAGTTCAAAGATAAAATATGAATTTACTGAATTTGTATTATTAAATACTATAGCTTTACTATCTCTAGTAAAAATTTTTTGCAATAAAGTATCAACCTCACTACTATAATTAGGTAGATCCTTTATAGCAATTTTATCAAGTTCAAATAAATAGATTTTATCAATAAATAAGTTATTAAAATTATTATTTTTTGAAAATTCCGGTTTTTCTTTCTCAAATTGTGAAATTGTAACTTTAGATGTAAAGGTTTTTTCATCAAATAAAATATATTGCTTTCCTGCTAAACCTTCTGGCATTGTAGAATAGTAATAAAAGATATAATTTGCTAATGTTTTTTGTATGTAAAACTTACCAAACTCTCTATTATTTTTATCGATAAATTGTTCGAGTAATTTAGTTTTATCATAAAAAATAGTATCTTCGGTTGGGTCAGTAATGTGAAAAACAAAATCTTCAAAGATTTCATCATAAGTTTGACCGTTTAAATCCGGACTATTTTCAGAAACTTCTATGTCAATTATATCGCTTGTAAATACTTCTTCGCTTCCGAAAGTGCCAGAGACAATAGGTTTGTCTTCATTACTATCAGTTATTATATCTTTATCCACGTTACTCTCTGTTAGTATCTCTTTAGTTTTATCTGATATAACATTTTCCTCGTTTTCTTTATTTGAACAACTGGTTATGGTACCTAATATAACTAAGATCGATAGATATTTAAAAAATAATTTCATAATTTAAACTATCTACAATTTAAAAAGAAAATCAAATATTTTAATTCAAATAATTGATTTTTTTAAGTATAGAGTAAAATATAAATATGAAAAAGAAACATATAATATTTGTAACTCTAGCTTTACTTCTTCTTAGTTCATGTGGAAAAGATACTGGGAAAAATTTAGAAAACGAAAATGAGGCTAAAGAATCAGTTTCTGCTATAGGTAATGCTCAATCCGAAGTATCGACAATAAAAAGTCCTGAAACGGGTGAAATTTTTACAGAGAATGATGGTGAACTTATTCCAAGTAATCTACTAATTGATGATATAAATGTTTTTGTACTTAATTATACATGTGAGAATGAATCTATGCCTGAAATTATTAGTAGGATTTCCTTTGATTACGACGGAGACACTAATAATGACGCGGCGATAGTTGTAAAATGTCCTGAAACTAGCGAATATGGAGTAGTAATTTTTAGGGCAACAAGTAGAGGTTGGTGGAATAAATTTTCGATCACTCCATCATTTGAAAATTTAAAAATTATCGGAGGTTGCGATAGCAAAGAATCAGTTTTAATCTGCGAAGCTACTAGGTATAACAAAATTTCTAATGAAACTCTAACTGGTTACATGTATTTATCATTCGAAAAAGAAGGATTTGTGGTAAATTTCAATTCTGAACTTATTGATCCAGAGTTAATTGAGAAAAGTTAATTTACAATATTATAGAAATCGAAAACATCTCTACAGTACGGTTTAGATTCAATCTTTGGGCAGATGAATTTAACTGCATTAACTTTATTTATGCCAGCATTCATCCTACCTTCAGGAATTGAAAGAATGCATTTATTAAAGTAATTATCATTGTTTGAAGAAGATCTACAAGCCTTAACAAGCTCATCAGAAGTTCCTAGCTTTTCACTAAAGTGTCCTAAATATACTCCGGCTTGTTGATAACATTGAGTAGCATCGGTCAATACTTTAGAGCACCATAAGAGAAAAGGCTTTACATATTCTAATCCCTGATCGGTTGCTAATTGAACAAAACCTGGAGCACATGATATAGTCCATAATTTATCATTTGATTCACAATTTTTACCTACCTCAGTAAACCATTCTAACGTCGGAGGAAATTTATTTCCTTGATTTATTAATAATAGGTAATTATCTCGTATTTTCATTGCAAGACCTCCATAACAACCAATTTTTGCTTCGCTATTTTTAATAAAAGCTGTGTTACATAAATCTTTGGCTTCTCTTAGATCTTTATAGTTGTCACTAATCGCATGTCCTAAGGCGTGAAAACACTCAAGCATGACACGTTTATCAGATAATGTAGATAAATTGGTACAACTATTATCTAATAAGGTAATATCTTTATTTTTTATACCTGAGAGATTAATATTTTCAAAATAACCATGTAAAAAACCATAACCACAGCTGCTTAGCCTA
>Ga0172372_10006778_pt1 | contig 15557 bp, 12 predicted proteins | sample LakKiv5m_2_FD_114544 | JGI IMG/M metagenome (GOLD analysis project Ga0172372, IMG submission 114544) | Freshwater microbial communities from Kabuno Bay, South-Kivu, Congo - kab_092012_9.5m | ecosystem: Environmental > Aquatic > Freshwater > Lake | place: Democratic Republic of the Congo...
CCCTTCAGCTCACGAACCGGTATGAAACCAGGGGAACCGGTAGGCGTCGTAAAGGGACTTCTTGCTGGGGTTTGGCATTCGCGCAACATGCGCACGGAATCGATGGCCGTCAATTCCTAAAAACTCAGCCGTTATAGGCTCTGGAATTGCTAAAAATGTCGAAAGCTACCCACTCATTTCCACGATGAGCCGTTTTTGTTATATCGCTTCACGCAACCTTGTTTTGGGTCCCTGGTCTGCGCGGTGATCCGGAAGTCAGCCTTCTCAGGAAGTAGTGCAGGAGAAGCAACCGGCTCGGTTGGAGCAGTGCTGCAAGCCAGCATGCAAAGTGTGAAGGCCAAAGCCAGCAGGTTCATGATGGGAATTAAATTGTATCTGAGCTTTGTCATTTGATTTCCCCTCGGGCTTGATTCCGAATTGGCGGATTTTTCACTTTTCCCGGCGAAATGATGAGGAAAAAAGGGAGCGCGTTCATGGCCTTTCTTTTTTGTTTCTGCACGCACCTCGACTGACTGGGAATCGGCGAGAAGTGTGGGTTGATGGAGTGAGCCTTTTATCAAGCTCCCTGCCAAGGGAGTGCGTGTGCTGATTTTTAGTCCACTGAGGCTTCGAGGCTGCTTTGAGAGGAAAATCCAGGTGGCGTGGAAGCAATTGCCGATTCAGAGTGTGGGAAGAATCCCGCATCGAGTGGGGTAAACCCTACAGTAATGAGCGTCAGACACCCATGGTTTCTTGCAGCGTTTGTCTCACCCGGACACCCATGGTTTCTTGCAGCGTTTGTCTCACCCGAGTGCGGCCCTTGCAGCCGTCAGGATTGCGGGGTTTCCGGCCTGGCGTTTGTTGATCTCGCCCAGGATGGCGGCTCGTACGGTCTTCGTGCCCCGGCCGCGAAAGGCTGCAAACAGGGCGGGAAGGCATTCGGGCGCGAGCGATCCCTGGGTGATTCCGATATGCCAAGCGTTTCGCTCAAGACTCTCTCCGCGTTCAAGAGCGATTTTGATCAGACTCAAGCCCTTGCCTTGTGGGTCGGTATTCAGCCCGAACCCGCGCCACTCGGATGGAATCGGGTCGCGCCGATATAAATCGTCAAGCATCGGGCGTACCGATGGGTCACGTTCGGCCAGGTAGAATGCCCATCGCAAGACCCCGCGGGCCAAGCGAGCATCCGTCTCGTTTGGGTCGGCATCGTCAATCCAGGGCGGTGGATTCCGCAGCCACTCGCGAAGGACGTCATATACGCCGTACCCATGGGTCTTCAGAAAAGCGAGCATCTCGCTGCGAGCATCGGAGTCTCCGTTCTCGATCAGCGACAGCGCCGCGTCGACCAGGTGCTGGCGTTCAGCGGCATTCGCTCGGTCCCACGCCTGGCCAAGCAGAACCGCTGGTGAGGTGGGCTCACGCTCCCGTCGCCAGGGTTTAGTCTGATACCAGGCCAGGACGGCTGCGATGCTCGATGGGTTTGGAAGCACGGGGAACCTCGCTGGATCGTGATCCGTTGAGTTTAGCAGGCTGAGCGCCGGGCGGGCATCTCCGTTATGATTCTTGATTCAAAAAAGATGATTATGGCTCATTTTCGAGAGAGGCATGATTCCGCTTGAGTCACCGGAGTCCTTCGAGCGCTTCACGGGCCCCCTTGGTCGCTCGGGTGGGGCTGATATTCTGCTGCGTCCCGGCCGACCCACCTGCTGTCCTTTGCCTGATCGCCCTGCTGTCAAAAAATTGATATAAACGTCTAAAGTTTGACTGTCTTCTGCCGATACAGACTTTGAACGGTCTTTTGACAGGAAGGGACGACATCATGTCATTGGTCAATTGGGACGAGCTCAAGCACATCCACGTGGTCCGCAAGCTCCAGTCCATTCTGGGGCAGTGGTTCAATACCGAGGTGTTCTTCGTGGATGAGCGCGGGCAGGCCCGCAACTGGGATCCGTTCGAACGCGGGCGGGAATTCAAGAGTCCGCTTGCGGGACTCCTGCTCGGCAAGGAGCGGGGGCGCGAGTATTTCACCAAGACGTTGGTGGATGCCAACGAACACGCTTTCAAGGCCGAAAAAGGCCTTTCGCTGGTGCCGGGGCCTTATGGCATCGGTACGGCAGTGGTCGTGCGGGTCGCGGTCGGAGGAGAATTCCTGGGTTGCGTCTACGCGGCCTGGTATGCGGATCGGCCGATCTCCGAGCAGCAAAAGACCGATGCGGCCCGCAGACTCGCCGAGGAGCTGGCCATTGATCCGGCGGTCGCCGCCGAGGCGGTCTCGCAGCTCAAGTCGCTCAACGACGGAGAGCGCAAGTATTTCCATGAATTGATCGATCTGGTGGCGCAGGAAGTGGTGACCTTCCACATGGAAATCACCAAGCGCGACGAGCGGATCCATGCGCTCAACAATCAGCTCGAAGTCCGATATAGCTATGATTCCATGATCGGAAAAGCCAAGCCGATGCAGGACTTGTACGGCATGCTCGACAAGATCAAGAATTCCGAATCCACGGTTCTCGTGCAGGGCGAGAACGGGACCGGTAAGGAACTGATCGCCCGCGCCATCCATTTCAATTCGGCCCGTAAAGACGCGCAGTTCGTGACCGTGAACTGCTCGGCTTTCACCGAGAGCCTGCTCGACAGCGAGCTCTTCGGTCACATCCGGGGCGCGTTCACCGGCGCGATCAAGGACAAGAAGGGCCTGTTCGAGGCCGCCGACAAGGGCACTCTGTTCCTCGACGAAATTGGTGATATGCAGCCTGCGATGCAGGTCAAGCTCCTGCGCGTCTTGCAGGAAGGTACGCTCACGCCCGTGGGGAGCACGGAGATGCGCAAGGTCGATGTGCGGGTGGTGGCAGCGACCAACAAGGATCTCAAGGCGATGGTCGAAGCCGGCACTTTTCGAGAAGATCTTTACTATCGGATCAACGTGATCAACCTGGTGGTCCCTCCGCTGCGGGCACGCAAGGAAGACATTCCGATGCTCATCGATCACTTCCTTGCTCGCGGCTGCAAGGAAAAGTCGCTTCCGCTCAAAACGCTCGGTAAGCGGACGATGGAAAAAATCTACGATTACCCGTGGCCCGGAAATATCCGCGAGCTCGAAAACGAAATGGAGCGCTTGATCGTCCTTTCGGGTGACGAGGAGCGGGTCGGCCCGGAGCTGCTTTCGACCAAGGTCCGCGAGTGGGGCGAAGGTCAGAAGGTGCAGGGCGTGCGAGTCGCAGGAAAACTCAAGGACGCGCTCGAGGAGCTTGAAAAAACCATGATTCGCGAGGGTCTCAAGCGGACCGGCTGGAACAAGAGCCGGCTTGCCAAGGAGCTTGGGATATCACGCGCGGGGCTGATCATGAAAGTCGAGAAGTACGGCCTGGACAAGCGCAAGCTTGCGCGGGCCGCGGACGACCGCGGCGCGGCCTGACGATCGGCATGAAGGGTTTCCGGTGTGCAAGCGAGGGCTGACGGCGCACAACGTCGGTTTTACTCGGCACCGGATTCGGGCGGCGGGCGATGAGGGATCTCACTGCCCCCGCCCGAACGGATATCTCCAGCCTTCGTAGCCATCCAATCCCTCATCTTCTCCGAAAAAACCCGCCTTGCGGGCCGAGTGGCCGACGCCTCCGATCCAGAACCTCAAGCCGATGGTCCCGTCGATGGCCTGCCCGTCGATGCTCTGGTCGGTGGTCAGCAGGAACATCTGTGTGCCGCCGGCGAGCACGAGCGAGATCTCCGGTGAAAAATCATAATGATATCCCGCTTCGACTCGGGCTCCGAGGTGCGTGACCACCGTTTCGTAGCCGGTGACAAATCCCAGACCTGACGTGCTGCTGCGGTTCCAGACAAAAGGTGTCGCGCCGAATTCGATCCAGATCTTGCCGATTGCGAGCCCCATCAGGGGTGTCACGGTCTGGAGGAGGTGGGTCGTATCGGAGCTGTCGGTGGCGCCAAAAACCCGGTATTGAACTCCGATGATGGGTCGGATTTTGGATTTATTGCTGCCCAACTCCACTCCCAGGTGTCCGAGGAGGGAGTTGCCGAGGCCCAGGCTTTGGGAGGATCCGATGACATCCGCTCCCGGCTGGAAACTGCCCCATCCATAAGCAAAGTCCACAAATCCCCGGCTGGCTTGGGTTTCGGGTAAAAAAGCCAGTAATCCCGCTGCAGCGGCCAAGGTCATGACCCGGCAACGGGTTTTCAGTTCTGATTCGAGCCATCCGTGGCGTCTCACGCTTTCTAGAGTAGCCCGAATCCCATGGATTTCGAAATAGCCTTCGGTGCTGACGGCACGCCCCTCCCTGTGTATGAAGGTGCCATGTCCATCACCGAGAAAATGAAGGAACTGGCTGAAAAAGAACGTCTTGCCGAGGCCGGAGGCGGGCCGGATCGGGTCGCCAAGCAGCACGCTGCCGGGAAATTGACGGCGCGGGAGCGGATCGAGCGCCTGTTGGATCCGGGTTCCTTCGAGGAACTCGACAAGTTCGTCACGCACCGCTGCTCCGACTTTGATATGCAGAACCAGAAGTTCCCGGGCGATGGAGTTGTCACGGGTTACGGAACGGTCGGCGGTCGCCCGATCTACGTTTTCTCGCAGGACTTCACGGTCTTTGGGGGCAGCCTCTCGGGAGCGCATGCCGCCAAGATCTGCAAACTCATGGATCTGGCCGTCAAGACAGGGGCTCCGGTCATCGGCCTCAACGATTCGGGCGGGGCCCGCATTCAAGAAGGCGTCGAGAGCCTCGGCGGCTATGCCGAGATTTTCTGGCGCAACACGCAGGCGAGTGGCGTGATTCCTCAGTTGAGCGTGATCCTGGGGCCGTGCGCGGGTGGCGCGGTCTACAGTCCTGCGATCACGGATTTCATTTTCATGGTGGAAAACCACTCCTACATGTTTGTGACCGGGCCGGACGTCATCAAGACCGTCACGCATGAGGATGTCACCAAGGAGGACTTGGGTGGAGCCGAGGCTCACGCCGAGAAAAGCGGGGTCACTCACTTTGTCTACCCGAGCGAAGACAGCTGCATTCAGGGGGTGAGGGATCTACTGGGTTATCTCCCTTCGAACAACCTCGATTCGCCTCCCGCCAAGGTAAGCCAGGATCCGGCCGATCGCGCTTGTGCGGAGATCGCCAAGATCCTCCCGGACTCTGCCAACAAGCCTTATGATATCAGAAAGCTCATCGGCGATGTGGTGGATGACGGACGCCTGTTGGAAGTTCAGCCCGCCTACGCGCCCAACATCGTTGTGGGGTTCGCCCGGATCGACGGCAAGTCCGTTGGCGTGGTGGGCAATCAGCCCTCCCACCTGGCCGGTTGCCTGGATATCACAGCTTCGATGAAAGCCGCGCGTTTCGTGCGCTTCTGTGATTCTTTCAATATCCCGCTCGTCACCTTTGTCGATGTGCCGGGCTTCCTGCCCGGCGTGCAGCAGGAGTACGGCGGCATCATCAAGCACGGCGCCAAGCTGCTCTACGCCTACGCGGAAGCGACCGTGCCCAAGCTCACCGTGATCACCCGCAAAGCTTATGGCGGCGCCTATGACGTGATGGCTTCCAAACACATCCGCGCCGACTTCAACTTTGCGTACCCGACGGCCGAGATCGCAGTCATGGGTCCGGACGGCGCGATCAATATCCTCTATCGCAAGGAGATCGCGGCGGCCGAAAAATCCGGTCGCCTCACGGAAGAGCGCGCACGCCTCACGGAACTCTACCGCAACACGTTTGCCAACCCCTACAAGGCGGCCGAACTCGGGTATATCGACGAAGTCATCGCGCCCGAGGAGACCCGCCGCAAGCTCGCCAGCGCGCTCAGGCTATTGAGCACCAAGCGCGAGCGCGGACCTTCGCGCAAGCACGGCAATATTCCGCTTTGAGTGGACGGGAGCAGAGGATTGATATGATGTCTTCAGGCACACGCAAGAACAGAGAGCCGGTTCTGATCGCCAATCGCGGTGAGATCGCCATCCGGGTCGCGCGCACCGCCAAGGCGCTCGGGTTTCCGACCGTGGCGGTCTACTCGGATGCGGATCGTTTCAGCGAGCACGTGCGCGCTTGCGATCAGGCAGTCCATATCGGGGGCAGTGCGCCCCGCGAGAGCTACCTCAATGTCGAAAAAGTGATCGCGGCCGCCAAGGCCACGGGCGCGCGCTATATTCATCCGGGATACGGCTTTCTGAGCGAGCGGCCGCACTTTGTGGCAGCTTGCGAAGCCGCCGGTCTGATCTTTGTCGGACCCACGGCCGAGAGCATGCGCCTGATGGGGGACAAGATCACGGCACGCAGGACCGTCGACTCGCTGCGTGTGTCGCGGGTGCCGGGGAGTCCCGGTGCGGTGGCGGATGCACAAGAGGCTGCGCGCTATGCCCAGGAGATCGGTTATCCGGTCCTGCTCAAGGCCGCGGCCGGTGGGGGGGGCAAGGGCATGCGGCGGGTGGATTCCGAAAGCGATATAGCATCTGCTTTTGAAGGCTCCTCGCGCGAAGCCCTCAATGCGTTCGGTGATGGCTCCATGTATGTCGAAAAACTGATCCTGCGTCCCCACCACGTGGAGGTCCAAGTGTTTGGCGATGGCAAAGGTGGCGCGATCCACCTCGGTGAGCGTGAGTGCTCGATTCAGCGTCGCCACCAAAAAGTCTGGGAAGAATCTCCGTCCCCACTGATGGAGCACTACCCGGAGATGCGCGAAAAAATGTTCGAAAGTGCGATCCGCGTCGCCAAGCATGTGCATTACGCGGGCGCGGGCACTTTTGAGTTCGTTGCGGATTCCCACGGGAATTTCTATTTTCTTGAAATGAACACGCGTCTCCAAGTCGAGCACCCGGTGAGCGAATGGGTGACCGGGGTGGATCTCGTGGCCTGGCAGCTCTTGCTTGCGGCCGGCGAATTCAAGCTCCCCGAACAGTCGCCTCCCCGCAAAGGGAGCGCAGTCGAGGTTCGCCTTTACGCCGAAGACCCCAGGACTTTCCTTCCGGCACCCGGGCCGATCGGCGCCATTCAGTTTCCTTCGGGAGCTTTCGTGCGCTCCGATACCGCGTTCACGGAGGCAGGCGAGGTGAGTCAGCATTACGATCCCATGATCGCCAAGCTATCAGTCTGGGGCAGGGATCGCGCCGAGGCGGTCGAACGGATGCGCGTTGCCCTGGACGAAGTCCGGGTCGAGCCCACCAAGCGTCGCGATGGCACCAAGCTCGGTTCGTTGCGCACCAACCTCTCGTTCCTGCGCAGGCTCACTCGCGACTCCAAAGTGATCGAAGGAGACACACCGACGGATTTGATCGGAGCGACGCCGGCTCTCACTGCGGCCCTTCCTTCTTCGGAACAGATCTCCAAGGAGGCGGCCATTGCGCTTTCGCTTTTTGAATTGATTCAAGAGTCCCCCGAGGCCCATGCCTCGCAGGGAGCGGAGCAAGCTTCGGGCTCGCTCTGGAGCTGGATTGCCCGTCGCGAGGGGGTGCGCCCATGAGTGCAGTCAAATCCAAAATCGGCCCCTTTGAACTGGAGTGGCTGTCCGTGCCGCGCGGCCCGCGGGGTTCGGCGCGGGTGCGGGTGATATCTGCTGGCCGCCCTCCGGAAGAATTCGAAGTCAGCTGGCGCGAGGATGCAGATGGCCTGTGGCTTGAGCTTCCGTCCGGGCTCCACGGCTTTGATCTGCAGTCCGAGAAAGACGACGATGGACGCTCGGTGTTTCTGATCGCCAAGCGGGGGTCCGATCAGGCTTTCGAAGGCGTGCGCGTCCAGCGCCCTGGCGACGAGAAACTCGCCGGAGCCGATGGAGGCAAGCGCAAGGGCATGAAAGTCAAAGCGCAGATGCCGGGCAAGATCGTCCGTGTGCTCGTGCAGGAAGGACAAGAAGTCGCCAAGGATCAGCCACTTCTGGTGATGGAAGCCATGAAGATGGAAAACGAGATCCGCTCCCAGGGCGAGGGCCGGGTCAAGCAGCTCCACGTGCAGCCGGGCCAGACGGTCGAAACCGGGGCTCCGCTGCTGGTTCTCGAGTGATTTGTCATCGGAGTGATATCTATGAGTGATTCCAAGTTGTCCGCCAAATCCCCGCTCCACACCGTGACTCGTTCGGGTATTCCGACCCGACCCGTGTACAGCTCGGTCGATCTGCCCGCGGATCTCGAGGAGCGCCTCGGTCAGCCGGGCGTTCATCCATTTACCCGCGGGGTGCAAAAAGACATGTACCGCGGCAGGCTCTGGACCATGCGCCAGTACGCGGGATTCGGCACGGCCGAGGAGTCCAATAAGCGATATCATTACCTGCTTTCGCAGGGCACGATGGGGCTTTCGGTGGCTTTCGATCTCCCCACCCAGCTGGGGTACGACCCGGATCACGCGCGCTCCAAGGGGGAGGTCGGCAAAGTGGGGGTCTCCATCTCCACGCTCGACGAGATGCGCACGCTTTTCAAAGGGATCGATCTCTCCAAGGTCTCGACCTCGATGACCATCAATGCGACCGCCCCGATCCTGCTCGCATTTTACGTCGCAATCGCCGAGGAACAGGGCGCGGGCGCCAAGGAGCTGCGGGGCACGGTCCAGAACGATGTGCTCAAGGAGTACGTCGCTCGCGGCAATTATATCTATCCGGCCGAAGGCGCGCTCCGGCTTGCGACCGATATGTTCGCTTGGTGCGCCGAAAACGCTCCCAAGTGGAACCCGATCAGCATTTCCGGATATCACATCCGCGAGGCGGGCTCGACGGCGGTGCAGGAACTCGCATTCACTTTCGCCAACGCAATCGCCTACGTGGATGCGGCCGTCAAAAAGGGTCTGCCCGTGGATCAGTTCGCCGGGCAGTTGTCGTTCTTCTTCAATGTGCACAACGATTTCTTCGAGGAGATCGCCAAGTTCCGCGCCGCGCGCCGGATCTGGGCCCGCATCATGAAGGAGCGCTTTCAGGCCAAGGATCCTCGGTCGTGCATGCTGCGCTTCCACTCGCAGACGGCGGGCTCGACGCTGACCGCGCAGCAGCCCGAGAACAATGTCGTCCGCGTGACGATGCAGGCTCTTGCCTCCGTCCTGGGAGGCACGCAGTCGTTGCACACCAATTCGTTGGATGAGGCGCTGGCCCTGCCCAGTGAGTCCGCGGCGGGCATCGCGCTCCGGACCCAGCAGGTCATCGCTTACGAAAGCAATGTGGCCAATGTGGTGGACCCGCTGGCCGGCAGCTATTTTGTCGAAAACCTCACGCAGGAGATCGAGGCTCGTACCTGGAAGTACCTCGAGGACATCGAAGCGCGTGGCGGCACCGTCAAGTGCATCGAGGAAGGCTATATCCAGAACGAGATCCTCAACTCCGCGTATGCCGATCAGCGCCTGGTGGATCAGGGTGATATCAAAGTTGTCGGCGTGAATTGCTTCAAGGACGGAGGCGAGAGCTCCAAGGTCGAGATCATGCGCATCCCGCCGGAGCTCGAGCAGGCCTCGGTGGAGCGGATCCGTGCCTACCGCGCCAAGCGCACCGAAGTGGCGACCCAAGCGGCCCTCAGGGTGCTCGAGGAGGGAGCCCGCGGCGGGGCTAATTTGCAGGCGCTCATCCTGCAGGCCGTCAAGTCCGGAGCCACGCTCGGTGAGACCGCGGACGCGCTCCGGCGTGTGTTCGGCCTCTATCGCGAGTACTCGGGGTTCTGAGCGGGATCAGCTTCTGCGCTGCTCGTCTCCCAGGGTCTGAACGGCCAGCAGGGTGAGCACGAGAGGGATGCCGCCCAAAAAAGCGATCTGGGGCGCCTCGAGCAGGTAGTCCCTTCCTTGGGCCAGCAAGGCCCCCCAGGTCTCACTGCCGAGTGGCGCTCCCACGCCCAGAAAACTCAGAGTCGCTTCGGCCAGCAGGCAGTGCGCAAACAAACCCGGGAGTTTTGCGGTGATCACCGGAGCGAGCCCGCGGAGCAGGTGCTTCAGGGTGATATGCATCCGGCCCGCACCCAAGGCGCGCGCCGCCGTCACATAGTCCTCAAGCAGGAGTTCGCGCGTGCGTGCCTGTACGAGGCGCGCGGTGCCCGGCAGGATGCCCAGGATCAGGGCCGCAAGCAATGTGCTCCATCCCGGACCCTGAATCGCACCAATGGCAAGGGCCAGGATCAGGCCCGGTATTCCGATCAGAAGCTCCAAGAATTGGGCAAAAAGCGTTTGAATCCAGCGCGGCGCGAACGCGGCCAGTATTCCGTAACTGATACACACGACCAGCGACAGCGCGAGGGCTGCGGTCCCGAACAACAGGCTGCCAAAAGAGGCTCTCGGAACCAGAGTCAGAAGAGGGCGTCCGAACGTGTCGGCGCCTAAAAGCAGGAGGCCGCCGCTGGTAAGCGGGGGGTGGAGGGTTTGTTGCAACTCAAACTCTCCGCTCGTGAGGAGCCGGGAGCCAGTCGCCGCCAGGAGCCAGAATGCCAGCCAGATCCCGGCTGAGATGCGTGACCCGCTGCGAGCGCTGCTGGTTGATATCATTTTTCTTCCCCGGCAAAAGCGTTGGAGTTGCGGGTTCTCGGGTCGACACTGCGCTGGAGCAGGTCGCCCAAGCGGGTTCCTGCGATCGCGGCCGCTCCGGTTATGAACACGCATGCCTCGACCATCGGGTAATCCCGCTTGAGGACGGCATCGACAAACGCGCTGCCCAGGCCCGGCCAATCAAAGAGGACTTCGGCGATGAAGGATCCGGCCAGGAGACTCCCGGTCTGGGTGCCCAGTACGGCGAGCAGGGCCGGACTTGCGGGAGCGAGGCCATATTTCAGCAGGATCTTCCATTCGGGCAAGCCCCGGGCGCGCGCGGCCCGGAGCGCGTGGGATTCGATCCCGGCCGAGAAAGCGCCGCGCACGCGGCTTTCGATCAGCCGGGTCCAGTAGGCGGAGAGACCGATGGATATCAAAATGCAGGGGAGCGCCCAGCCTCCGCTCGGGCTGACCCAACCCAGCCTCACGCCAAGCAGCCACGCAAGCATCGGGCCGATCCAAGGCGCGGGAAGTGCGGTCGCAAGCGCAGTCGCGAGGCGGATCAGCAGCGTGCCGGTGCCGGCGGGCTTGAGCGCCGAGTGGATCCCCAAGGTCATCCCGATAACGAGACTGAGGGCCAGCGCCGGGATGGCCAGTTCCAAGGTCCGGGCGATCCGGGGACGGAGCTCGTCCACGACCGGTTTGCGGGAATGCAGGGAACGACCCAGATCTCCCCGGGTCAGGGCGCCCAGATCCTTTCCCAACGCCACCTGCCAAGGCAGGTCCAGGTGATATTCTTTCCGAACTTCCTCGACCGGAATGTTGGCTTCCATGTGTTCGAGGAGTGCGCTCGCCGGATCGCCGGGCAGCGCGCGGATCATCAGCCGGCTTGCGAGATAGATCAGCAGCAGGGAGAGCAGACCCGAGAGCGTGGAGCGGAGGATTCGTTTCAAGGTCTTCGGCTCTCTTTCAGCGTTCGAGCTCCGGCGCATCATCCAGGGCTTCGAGTGCCGCCGGTGGCAGTTTTTTCAAGAAACCCTCGGCTTCTTCGCGCGATGCCACCTTGTTCACGCGGATCCGGCTGGCCGGCATGTCGATGCGGATCGGCATGCCGGTCTTGGTGATATACCAGTGACTGGGCAGATCCCGCGTCTCGACGCGGAGCCGGGTCGTCCCCGTCTTCATGGCGAATTCATCCGGCTCCTCGAGTCGATAATTTCCGGACTTGGGCGGGAATCCATCCTGGATATCATCCTCGAATACGGTGAGGAAAGTCTTGACCGCACCCGTGCGGGCGCCGGTCCGGATTGCTTCCGCGGCGGCCCGTCCGATCCAGAGCGGAAAAAAGACGGAAAGAGTCGTACCGACCGGGATCGATCTTTTGACCACCGGCAGCTCCTTGCCTGTCTTTTTGATCCGGACCGCAAGCTGCTTGCCGTCCGTGATGGTGCCGTCGATCAGGGTTTCCGTACTTCGGTAGTTGGACCAGAAGTTGAAAAACAGCGGGGTGAGTTGCGGATCATCCTTGGCGTAGGCGCCGAGGCTTTCTTCATTGATCCAGCCTTCTTCATGCTTCCAGATGCGGTTCTCGAAATGCAGACGCCCATCCGGCATTTTCTCGGCTCGATCCGAGTAGTAGCCGTAAGGCACGCTCCCATCCGCCTCGATCGTATACCAGCTCTCCCACAGGAGTTTTGCCTCGGGTTTTGGTTTGCCGGGCTTGCCCCGCGGCGGTGCTCCGGCCTTGTTCGGAGAAGCGGCGCCGGCCGGTTTTTTCGGTGGCACCTGCTCTTTGGGAGTTCTTGCTTCCGCCCGCCGGCACTCGGCAGTGGCTGCGGACAGGATGATGAGGAGGAGGAGCGTAGCTCGGGTTTTCATGGTGTCATGCTCCGATTCGGGTTCGATCCAGCCGGTGTTGGAGTGCGGCTGTCAGTGCGGCGCCCGTGAGCACGATCAGCCAGATGATATAGATCCAGAGCAGCAGGATCGGGATCGCAGCCAGACTGCCGTAGATGCGGTTGAAGCTCACAAATTTACGGACGTAGAGGTTGTAGCCGAAGCGCGCCAGATTCCAGCCGATGCCGGTGGTCATGGCGCCGGTCAGGGCGGGGGCCCAGTGGACTTTGCGATTCGGGACAAAGCGATAGAGCAGGTAGCTCGAAGCCGTCACGAGCAGAAAAAGGCTGGTGCCCGAAGGAATGACCTGCCGGATCCATGCGAGTCCGCTGTCCTTGGTATCGGCCGCCTTGAGGAACGACGCGCCGAAGCCTGCGACGACGCCGAGGAGCACGGGGCCTAGTGATATAAGTAACCAGTAGAGCGACAGGCGCACGAACCAATGCCGGTGGATCCGGGTTTTCCAGACCCGATTGATGGCCTTTTCAATGCTGTTGAGCATGGCAAGCGCCGTCACCAGCAGGGCCAGGAATCCCGAGGCGCCGATGGCGCCGGCATGCGCGTTGCTGACAAAGCGACGGAGAAACGCAGTCGCTTCCGAGCTCGCGGACTGGGCGAGGTTCTCCAGGATGAGCGGCTCGACCACGGCATACAGTTTGTCCATGCCGCCGAAGGCCTGAAACACGGAGAAACTGACGGCCAGTGCCGGCACGATCGATAGCAGAGTGGTATAAGCCAGGCTGGAGGCGACGAGCGGTAATTCCGCCTCGACGATCTGGCGTCCGGTTTCGCTCAGAATTCCGAATCCGGAGCGCAGGACTCGTTTGAGCCCGAACCACGCGGGCGCGGGGCGCTCCGCCGTGGAGCTCGGCTCTTTCGGGCTTTCAGGTGCGGGTACGGGTGTGGTTTGCGGCGCTTCCATGCGTGCGTTTCATCCCGGGCTTCGGGCCGGTTCGTTTCCTTCTGATATTGCCTGCAGGACTTGGTTTTGTCTCCGTCAATCCCTGTGTCCCCCCGGACTCATTGCGGGTGTCAGAACCTTGTCGGTAACTTGGAGGGGGGGAATGTTGTTTCGGGGGCGGTCGATCAAACAACGCTCAATGGGCGCGGGGTTCCCGCCGAAACGGACATGGAGGAGGCGCATTCCGTGAACAGCGCTTGGGCCCAGACAGCCGTGAAGAGCAAAACCATCGTCCTGCACCCTTTTGTCGAATCCTATGCGGTCGACAACGGCCAGGGCATCGTCAATTTCGCCTACCTGCTTCTCGGGGCCGGGGTGTTCCTGTTCACCCTGATGCTGGTGCAGGATCAGGAGTCACGGGCCGCCGGTGAGAACATCGACTCCGGGGATCGCAAGCCTTTGGCCGGGCTGGCCGGTGTGCTGCGGCCGATTTTCGGCCAATATGTGGTTCCCTTCGTGCGCGGTCGACCGACGTTCGACAAGCAACGCCTGATCTGGCGCCGCAAACTGATATCAGCCGGACTCAAGGATGTCTTCACGCCCGACGAGTTCATCGCGTTCCGGCTTTTCAATGTGATTCTGTTTCCGGTCATGGGCTGGGTGGCCAAGGCGCTGGGGGTGATCGATCTCGGCACACCGATCATTCTGGGGCTCTCGGTCGTGGGATATTTTTATCCGGCGTTCTGGGTGGATTCCCTGCGCACCCGTCGCCAGCGGGAGGTCCTCAAGGCCATGCCCTTCATCATCGATCTGCTCGCGCTCTCCACGGAGGCGGGGCTGGACTTCATGGGTTCGATCGGAAAGGTCGTTGAAAAGGCCCGGCCGAGCGCCCTGGTCGATGAGTTCGCCCAGCTCCTGCGGGAGATCAAGCTGGGAGCCTCGCGTCGGGAGGCCATCCGCGAGATGGCCAGCCGGATCGATTTGACGGAGTTCAGTTCGTTCTCCGCCATTTTGATATCAGCAGAACAGATGGGCGCCTCGATCGGCGGCGTGCTCCGGCAGCAGTCCGAGCAGATCCGGGTGGAGCGGATCCTGCGTGCCGAGAAGGCGGGCGCCGCGGCTTCGCAAAAAGTCCTGGTGCCGGTGATTCTGTTCGTGCTCCCCGCCGTGATCCTCATGATGGGCGGGCCCTTCATTCTGGGATTCCTGAGCGAAGGCGGCATCTGATGTTCAAGTTGCGCGTGATATCAGGTCCGAATCGGGGAAGCGTCTACGAGGTGCGGGACGAACAGTGTTCGATCGGACGTCAGGACGGCAATACCATCGTGCTGCAGAGTTCCCGGGTCTCCAAGAGTAATTGCCGTCTGGTGGCTTCCAACGGAGAAGTTCTGCTCGAGGATCAGGGGAGTTCCAACGGGACTTTCGTCAACGGGACGCAGGCACGCGCACGCAAACTCGCCGCAGGTGACAGGATCAGCATCGGAGAGTTCGTATTCGAACTGCTTTTGGAGACGCGCAAGCCCCCTGCCATTCGTCCGCGCGGCTCCCTGTCGCCGGACGGAGGGCAAGTGATCGCATTTCCGCCGAATCCGCTTCAGGCGCGCGCCAATTTCAGGGCACCACCTCCGGGTCTTGCGCCTTCGCCGGCGCTTGACCTCGGGGGATCGGCCACGGGATTGCCGCAGGAGAAGCCCAAGAACCTGCTCGAAAAAATCACCTTCATGCTCGACACCAAGGTGATGCCGTATTTCTACGGGCTGATGTTCAAGCACGAATGGAAGTTGGTCGCAGGCTTCATCTTCGGCCTTTTCATCTTGATCAGCACGATGGTTTCCGTGCAGCCCATGGTCGACCTCGGGACCGAGCTGGTCGTGGAGGAGGCCCGGAGTCGGGCACGCTTCATGGCCAAACAGTTGGTCGAGCGCAATGCCGAAGTGATCACGAAGAACAGCAGCATCATGGCCGAATCCCTGGGATTCGAACGTGAGCCGGGAGTGAGGGTCGCCGTGCTGGTGGATCTGGAGGGCCGGATCATCGCTCCCGCCAACCGCCAGGGCGATTTTTTCACCAAGGGAGAGGCCGCCGGTTTCGTGGTGGAGATGCGCAAGAAATATCACGAGGGTCTGACCACCGGGGCCTCGCGGAGTTTCGAGAACAACTCGGTCGTCGGGGTCGAGCCGCTGATGGTCAGTGATCCGCGCCAGGGCCGGAATACGGTCGCAGCGCTCGGCGTCGTGACGATCGATACGGAGCGTGCCAATCCGGCGTTCACCCGCCTCGGCACTTCGTTTGCCGATACCATGACCCGCTCCGCGATTTTCGCGTTCATCGCGCTGTTCATCCTCTACCGCATCACGCTCAAG
>Ga0172372_10006779_pt1 | contig 15556 bp, 9 predicted proteins | sample LakKiv5m_2_FD_114544 | JGI IMG/M metagenome (GOLD analysis project Ga0172372, IMG submission 114544) | Freshwater microbial communities from Kabuno Bay, South-Kivu, Congo - kab_092012_9.5m | ecosystem: Environmental > Aquatic > Freshwater > Lake | place: Democratic Republic of the Congo...
CGCAGGTTCGGGAGCGAACTCGCCGCATCGGTGCCGCAGATGAACTTCGACGCCATCGAGGTGATCTGCGTCGACATCGTCTTGGTGACGACGCCCTTCATCAGCACGCCCGCCTTGAGCGCGGTCGCCACGAAGGGCGGCGGCGTGACGCCGGGTTGCGCGAGGTAGTCGGTGAGGTGGTCGTAGACGGCGTCGTTGTCGCGCAGCGTCGGGAAGCAATCGACGAACCGGAAGATCTGAACCTTGAACGCCTCGTCCTGCATCGCCCAGTCCATCAGGCCCTCGGACCAGACGGCGAGCATGTTGGTCTTCGCGTTGCGCGCGCGCGTGAGGAAGTCGGTGCCGATCGCGATCGTCCGCGCCTCGAGCGCCGGATCCGCGGGCGCGACGGCGCGTCCGTCGGGCGCCGTGGGAGCGGCTGGTGCGGGAGCGGGAGCAGGCTTCTTCGACTTGAAAAACAGCGCCATGGGGAAGGGGGCAGTATAGATCAGCCCACCCTCCGGGCGGCCGCAGGAAACCGCGTGAAAGCGTGGGCCTTTCGCGCGAGACTCTCGTCCGCGCGGGGGCCGCGCGGCGCGAGGGTCAGAACGCCGGACGTCCCAACCCCGCCGCCGCGACCGCGCGGTCGTAGCAGCGGATCGTGCGGGTGGCGGCGCCATCCCAGTTGATGCCGCGGATCTCGAAGGCGCCGTGCTCGACGAGCTGGCGCGAGAGTGGCGGATGCCGCAGCACGGCGATGATCTTGTCGGCCATGTCTTCGATGTCCCAGAAGTCGACCTTGAGCGCGTGCATCAGCACTTCGCTCACGCCCGACGACTTCGAGATGAGGACCGGCACGTTGTGGCTCATGGCCTCAAGCGGCGCGATACCGAACGGCTCACTCACACTCGGCATCACGTAAAGATCAGCCATCGCGAAGACGCGCGAGATATCGCGTCCGCGCAGGAACCCGGTGAAGAGCACCTTGTTGCCGATTCCCATCTGCGCGGCCATCTCGATCATGCGTTGCGCCTGGTCGCCCGAACCTGCGACAACAAACTTCACGTTGTCCATGTACTCGAGCACCTTCTTCGCGGCCTGGATGAAGTACTCCGGGCCCTTCTGCATGGTGATGCGGCCGAAGTAGAGGACGATCTTGTCCTTCGAGTGGATCGGTTGGACACCGGCGGACGCTGGGTCGAGGTCGACGCCGTTGTAGACGACGTCGATCTTGGAGCCGTTCACGCCGTAGCGGTTGATGCAGACGTTCTTCGTCAGCATGCTCACCGCGATCGCGCGCGTGGCGCCGTGCATGCCGCGGCGCTCGATGTTGTAGATCTGCTGGTGCGGATGCTCGCCCGAGCGGTCGAACTCGGTCGAGTGGACGTGCACGAGAAGCGGCTTTCCGCTGAGTTTCTGCACCGCAAGCCCCGCGGGGTAGGTGAGCCAGTCGTGCGCGTGGATCACGTCGAAGTCGAGTCCGCGCGTCGCGTCGACCACGAAGCGCGCGTAGCGGTCTGCCATCCCGAGCAGGTCGCCCGAGTAGTCGGCGGCATCGGCGCCGCGTGTTCCGACCGCTTCCTTCGGACGGTCCGCCGTTTCGGGAAGTGCCGTCGCAAGCGCGTGCTCAATCGGATCGGTTGTAAGCTCGGGGAACGCGCCCGCCTTCGCAAGCGTGCGGATGCGTTCGATGCTCCATCCGGCTTCGCGCATCATGCGCACGCTCTCCGCGATGCGCGTGGGCGTGGTCGTTCCGCGTGATTCGTACACCGAGCCATAGTCGCCGGGGATTTCGAGGAAACGGGTCGACGTGAACTCGTGGACGATCTTGCTCCACGACTCACGCTCGACCGAGGTCATCTGGACGCCCGGAGTCGGCGCTGCGGTCGGAGACTTGGGTGCAGGCGGGGGATTGCTCACGCGCGAGGCGACTGGCTGCGCGGCTTGGGCGGACTTCGCGGCAGCATCGACGACGCCGTTTTCCTTGACGCGCTCGATGATCGACCCGGGGCTCACGAGGCGCACGTGCGACGCGCTCTCCGCGGGCACCGACTTCGGCAGCACGAACGTCACTTCGACGCCCTGGCGGTCGAGGGCCTTGGTGAGGCCGTAGCAGGCGGTCCCGAGGCCACCCGTGATGAAGGGCGGGAACTCCCAGCCGAGCATGAGTACGCGCAGTGCCATCCCAGTTCCGAACACCTTCTGCGCCGAAGCGCCCTTTGCCGACCCTCGCGGACCCTCGCGGACCCTCGCGGACCTTTGCCCTGCGATCGGCCTCGTGGCCGGTCGTTCATCCACTCGTCGCTCTGTCGCCTTCCCGCGTCGCTGCCGGACGTTCTCCGTTGCGACGGTCGCGTCTCGCTCACGAAGGCTCACGCGAGCGATTTCAATGCCGAGCGCTCAATCCTCGTCGCCACCTCCGACGTCGCCTAGTGAACGGAACGCCGCCTCGTAGGCAAGCAGGAACTTCTCTGCAAGCTGCGCCATCGGCACCCCGTCGGCGCTCGGCAGCAGATTCTCGAACGTATACAGCTTGGCGTCGTCGCGGAAGTGCTTCACGGTGGGCACCTTGCCGCGCCACCCGAGTTCGGCGAGTTCTTCCTCGACGAGTTCCTCGATCGGGTCACCGAAGTGCATCAGGTCAGACTCGATCGACTCGCTCAGCCAGCGGTCGGGAGTGGCGAACCGCACCATCAGCCCGGCAGGGGTAGAGGCGAGCTCGTACCACGCCGGCTCAGGGCAGTCCTTCGCATGGCAGCGGATCCGGTCGGCGAGCGACTCGATACGTGCAAACGCACCGCAAGGGCCGACCGAGCCGGCGACGGCAGTGAGGACTTCCTGATGCTGTGCTGTGCTGGTGGTCATCGGGGAGGGCGCGAACAGAGGGACTTCGGAGGGGGCGGGTTGCCCGGATGAAACTTCCACGACGTCGTCCGAAGGGCTGTCCAGCGGTCGGTTCAATGGGGCGGTCATGGTAGCGGCCCCGTGCGGATGGGGCGACAAGCGGCCGTCCCCGCTCGGGCTTTCACGGCGTGGCGGACTGCTGCCTCGCCGCTTCGGTCGCCGCCGCGAGATGTCGCGCCAGGATGCCCCTCCCGGGCCTCAGAGGGGGTTCATGCGCTGTGCGGATTGCGTTCGCGCGAAAATTGCCCGTCGTGGAAACCTCTACCATCCGGGCCGCCGGGCTCCCGTTTCCGGATCCGCCGCCGCGCGGACTCGCACAGGGGCCTCGGCGGAAGGAGCGCCGATGGTCGGTACGGATGCCGCAAGCGGGCCGCAGAATGCCCCCCGCAATCTCTCGCAGAACGCCACGCAGAACGCCTCGCAGGACGCGCGTGCGTGGACCGTGCGCGCACTCCTCGCCTCGATGGTGCCGTTCCTCACCGAGCGCGATGTCGACAGTCCGCGCGCGGTCGCGGAGATTCTGCTCACCTCCGTGCTTGGCGTCGAGCGTCTGCGCCTCTACATGGAACCCGAGCGTGAACTCGCGCCGGACCAGCTCGCGCGGCTTCGCGAACTGCTAAAGCGCGCGGGTCGGCATGAACCGGTGCAGTACCTCGTGGGGCGTTGGCCGTTCCTTGGACGCGACTTCGAGGTGGCACCCTGCACACTGATCCCGCGTCCATGCACCGAGGTGCTCGTCGAACGCGCGCTCAGTTGGGTGCGTGAACGCGTCGAGCGCGATGCGTCGGCGACCTCGGTCGACGCCCTCGACATCGGTACCGGCACCGGTTGCATCGCGATCTCGCTCGCGCTTGGGATGCGTGCGATTCTCCGCCCGGATGGCGCCGGATGCCGGCCATTGCACGCAGGGAATGCGGCGACGCGCGGCGCCTCTGCCGCCGGATCCGTGCCGTCCGAGCCGCTGCGCGTTGCGCGCGACATCTCCCGCGATATCTCGCATGATGGCGCCGTCGAGCCGGCTTCTGCGAACACCGCCGAAACCCGCGCCGCGTCGCCGGGGGAAGATAGCGCGGGCAAGCCCTCGTTCCGCATGGTCGCAACCGACGTCGTCGCCGAGGCGGTCGCACTTGCCGCGCGCAATGCCGCGCGTCTCGGTGCCGAGATCGACTTCCGGACTGGCGACATGTTCGCGCCGATCCCCGAAGACGAGTGGTTCGATCTCATCGTGTCGAATCCGCCGTACGTCACCGACGCCGAATACGAGGAACTCGACCGAAACGTGCGCGAGTTCGAGCCGGCGAGTGCGCTGCGCGGCGGCGCCGATGGGCTTGCCTTCGTGCGGACCGTCGTGGCTGGTGCCGAGCGGCGGCTACGGCCCGGCGGCCTTCTCCTCGTCGAGATCGGCTGGAAGCACGGAGACGCGGTGCGCAAACTGGAGGGCCGGAGTGCGTGGCGAGCGATCGAGGTGCTTCGCGATGCCGATGGTCACGAGCGCGTGCTGGTCGCACACCGGGCGTAGGCACGAAATCCGCAGATATGCCACACGGGTCGGCGTGGATGCCGCCGTCACTTCGCAGGCGAAAGCGCCTTGCGCGACTCCTCGAGGAGCTGCGAGATCTCGATCGGCTTGAACAGGTGGCAGTGGAGGCCTTCCTGGCTCGAGCGCACGATCGAGTGGCTCGGGTCATAGCCGAACGCCGTCATGAGGATCACCGGAACCTCGGGGCGAGCATCCTTCGTCGCGCGGAACACCTCGTAGCCGTTCGCGTCGGGCATGCGGATGTCGGAGATCACGAGGTCGAGCGGTCCCCGCGCGGCGGCGCGATCGCGCACCACGCGGATCGCCTGCGCGCCGTCGGCGCACTCGATCACGATCGCGCCCTGCTGCTCGAAGACCTCGCGGACGGTGGTACGCGTGGTGGCGTCGTCGTCGGCGACGAGGATCGTCTTCCCTCCGAACGCCGGGTCGATGCGGCCCTCGCGCATGAACTCCTCGGCGCCGAGGATGCCGCGCTGCGCGGTCCCCGCATTGCGAAGGACTTCATCGACGCGCGCCGCCTGCTCGGCGACCTCGGCTGCAAGTGCGCGTGTCGTTTCGTCGGTCGTGCGCTCGCGCAGCGTGCGCAGCGTCGCCGCAAGTTCCTCGAGCGGCTTGGCCGCTTCGCGCGCGAGGGTCTCGGACATCGCGCGCAGCGTGTCGCAGCGCTCGGTGACGAGGAGGTCGAGCATGTGAAGCGAGAGGGCCACGTAGCGCCCGAGCAGTTCGGCGCCGATCCGGTCCTCGTCGTCGAAGTGCGCGCGCTCGGTGCTCTCGACGTTGAGGACGCCGACCACGCGGTCGTAGAGACGGAGCGGCACGGTCAGCGTGCTCGCAGCGCCCGGAAGGCCCTGCACGTAGCGGGGCTCCTGCGAGACGTCCGCGCACACGATGCTCTTGCCCGTGATCGCGACCACGCCGCTCAGGCCATTCGACTCGGCGCGTGCATAGATCCGCTGGCCGATCCCGAGCGGGGCGAGACCCGAGCTGAAGACCAGTTCGAGCTGGCCCGACTGGCGGTTCGTCAGGCGATATTCGAAGTTGTCGAAGCCGAGCACGCTGCGCGTGGCGCCGAGGACGCGCGATTCGAGCGTGCGCAGGCGTTCCGGCGGGTTCTGGGATCGAATCTCGTCGAGATCGAGCTCGAGAAGCGCCGCGCCGGCCTGATCGATCGCGTCGAGCCTGTCCTGGACGCGGCGCGCCGCCGTCGCATCGACGAGCAGCGCGACCGCTCCCTCGATCGAGGCACCACCCGAGCCGAGCATCGGCGTCATCACGACGTCGTACCACTTGCCCTGCGCGCGGAAGGTCGCGCGCACGCTCGACGCGGTGTGGTTTGCCGCTGCATGCGTGCGGCGCCAGTTCTGGATCGCGTGCACACACGCATCGGCGAAGCGCCGCATCGTCTCGGGCGGTTGCCGCGAGAGCCCGTGATTCATCCAGACGAGTTCGCCGGTCGGCTCGACGATGCCGACGCCCTCGCCGAGGAGTTCGAGCGCACGCGTCGCACGATCGGCCGAGCCGCTGCTCGCGCGCTCGGTGATCGCGTAGTCGACCAGCGCCTGTCGCTGCGTTTCCGACAGCGGCGCGGTTCCGCGAAGTTCGTACAAGAAGAAACCACGAGACCCGCTTCGGGTCGCTTCGGGGGGTGAGTCGCCGGAAGGACGATCGCCCGAACCTCCGTTCGGGTCCGACGGTCCGCCGTCGCTGTGCGCTTCGCTTGACATCATCGCGCTCGCATCCGGCGCGGCGTCCTGCCGCGCGACGACCCTCTTGGGGGTCGTCGAGAGTGTAGACCCTCCCGGCGTCCGTGTCGGAGGCTGTATCCGGTTTCATCACGTCTTTGACGATGTGCCGTGCGACTCCGTCCAGTACATCGGATAGGCCATGGCACGCGTGATCCCCAGTCCGCGCGATCCCCCCGGTACACTCTCGCTCGTGTCCGACGCGTCCCGTGGAACCCCCCTTGGCGCTGATGCCGCGCGAACGGCGACCGCGCAAGTTGCCGCTCGCGAGCGCACGTTGCCCGTCGCGGTCCGCGCACGGGACCTGACCAAGCGCTTCGGATCGGTCGAGGCCGTCCGGTCGGTGTCGTTCGAGTTGCCGGGGCAGGGCGTCTGTGGCCTTCTTGGCCCAAACGGCGCGGGAAAGACGACGACGATCCGCATGATCGCGGGGGTCCTGCTTCCCGACGCGGGTTCGCTCGAGGTCGCGGGGCACGATGCGTCCTCCGACGGCGCGGGGCTCCGCGCCTCGGTTGGATACCTCCCCGAATCCGCACCGCTCTATCCCGAACTCACCGTGCGCGAGCACATGCGTTTCCGCGCGTCGCTCCGAGGGCTCTCCGGCCGTGGCGCGCGTGCGGCGATCGACGATGCGATGGAGCGAACCGATGTCGCCCGCTTCGCCGACCGCTGCGCCGGCACGCTCTCGAAGGGCATGCAGCAGCGCGCGGGCCTCGCGCAGACCCTGCTCGGCGAACCGCGCGTGCTGATCCTCGACGAGCCATCGGTCGGACTCGATCCCGGGCAGACGCTCGCCTTCCGGGCACTCGTGCGCGAACTTGGGAAGAGTCGCCTCGTCCTCCTGTCGTCGCATCTCCTCGCCGAGGTCGAGGACGTCTGCACCGAGCTCGTGCTGTTCGCGCGCGGACGACTCGTCGCCCACGAGTCGATCGAGAGTTTCCGCGCCCGCGCTGGCGGAGGGCGCGCGTTCCGGCTCGAGAGCGATCGACCCGTGGCGCACCTTGCGGCGATCACCGAGGTCGCGCGGATCACGGAGGAGCGTCCGATCGGCGCTGCCGCCGGATCCAGCGATCGCTCCGCCGATCGATCCGCTGACGACGCTTGGTACGCCTCGATCGGCGAGTTGCGGGACGGCTCGTCGCGCGGCGATCTCGCGCACGTCCTGCGCGGTGCAGGTGTCGCCGTCCGCGCGCTCGAATCGGCCGACGCGCGGCTCGAGGAGATCTTCGTTTCGCTCGTCGCCGACAGCGGAGGCATGCGATGACGGGCTCGGTCGGCCGGATCGCCGCGATCGCGCGTCGCGAGCTCGCCAGCTCGTTTGCTGGACCGACCGCGTGGATCGTGCTCGCGATCTCTGGTGCGGTCGCCTGTGCGGCCTTCTTCGCGGGCGTCTTCGAGGATGCGCGGCCGGCCACGCTGCGCAGCGCGCTTCTCGCCGCTGGCTGGGCGCTGCTCGCGACCGCGCCTGCGATCTCGATGCGCGCCTTCAGCGAGGAGTTCCGCCTGAAGACGTGGGAGACGCTCTTCGCCAGTCCGCTGACGCCGATCGAGATGGTGCTCGGGAAGGCGATCGGATGCGCGGTGCTCGTTCTCGCGAGCCTCGCGCCGCTCGCACTCCTCGTCGTGCCGCTCGAGGTCTACGCCGCGCCCGATCTCGGCGAAGCGGCGTGCGGACTCCTCGGGCTCTTCCTCGCGGGTCTTGCAGCCAGTTCGATCGGAATCGCCGTCAGCGCGGCAACCGCAAGCCAGACCGTTGCGTTCCTCGGAGCGTTTTTCCTCTGGTTCGCGCTTGTCGTCGGCTCGCGGCTGGCGGTCGGCGCGGTACCGCTCGAGTGGGCGCCGACCGTGGCGGCGTGCGATCCGCTGCGCAGGCTCGAGGGCTTTGCGCTCGGACTCCTCGACACGGGAGCGATCGCGTACTTCCTCGCGCTTGCCGCCGCAGGACTCGTGACCGCCGTCGTCCTCCTCGAGCGGTTGCGCATCCGATCGGCGCGCGGACGTGTTGCGCGTGCGCTCGGTGCACTCGAAGGTCCGATCTTCGTCCTTTGCGCCTGGACGGCTCTGGTGGCAGCGGGCGTGCTGTTCGCACAGCCGTCGTTGCGCACCGAATTCGATGCGACCAAGACGCGCGCGTACAGCCTCGCGCCCTCGACCGAGGAACTGCTCGCGGGTCTGGCGGGGCCGTGGAAGGTCCTGCTCTTCGTCGATGCGGCGAAGTCCGACCCAGCGGTGCTGAGACAGGTCGATGAGGTGCTCGAGCGCTTCCGCGATGCGAACCCCGCGATCGATGCGCGGCGCATCGACCCGACCGATCCTGCGTCGAGCGGCGTCTTCGAGGCGGAACTCGCCGGAATCGTCGCGATGCGTGCCGGCGACCTCGCGCGAAGCGAGGATGCGATCCGCCGCGGGCTTGAGGTCTTCGATGCGTTCCGCGCCGAGAGCGTCACGCAACCCGCGGGTCTACGCGCGGCGGCCGGGCAGCTGCCCGCCGAGAGCCCGGCGCGTCGCACGCTCGAGCAGTTGGCGGGCATGTTCGCGCAGGTCGCGGAGGATGGCGGCCAGTTCCGCTCCCGCGTGAGCGAACTTGCGAAGACAAGCGCCACTCGCCCGCTTCCCGACATCGAAGGCGCGCGCAGCGCGCTTGCACAGGGCTTCCGTCTGTGGAGCGATCAGCTCTCGTCGGCGGCGTCGATCTTCGCCGGATGGCGCACGCAGACGTCGCTCCCGTCCGCCGTTCGCGGCGTCGCGCAGGCGCGCGTCGCGCCGTTTGAGGAGATGGCGACGAAGATGCTTGCCGCGCGACAGGAACTCGAGGCGCTTCCCGCGCTTGAGTTCGATCTCCTCGGCCGCGAACTGACGGAGGGCGAGGCCGCCGTCGTGGTCGGTGCCGGGCGCATGGCGACCGTTCCGGCGTGGCGGATCTTTCCGCGGTCCGGTGCGATTGAGGGTGATGCGGGCCGCTACAGCTTCTCGTTCCGCGGTGAGGAGGTGCTCTCGGGCGCGATCCGCAGCATCGCGTCGGGCGCGATGCCCGAGGTCATCTTCCTCCATGCCGAGCGCGACTCGCTCCTTCGTCGCAAGCAGGATTACAGCGACCTGACCGCCGTCGCCGACGCGCTGCGTAGCGCCGGATTCGGCGTCACCGAGTGGACGCCCGGACGTGGCGCGCGGCCCGCGAAGCGCGAGGGGCGCCCGCAGGTCTTTGTCGTCCTGCCAGCGCTTCGGCGCGCGCAACTCGAACTTTCGCGCGAGGAACGGCTGCTCGCAACCACGGCCGCCGAACTCGTTGCCGAAGGCGCTCCGATGCTCGTGACCGCCGGTCGCAGCATGCTCGCGGTGCTCGGACAACCCGATCCTTGGGAGACGCTCCTCGAACCCTTCGGTCTTTCGCCCGATGCCGGCAAGGTCGTGCTCGAACTGGTCGCGCGCGACGACGGCACGCCCCAGTCGCAGTCGTGGCAACTGCTGCGTCGCGTGCCTGATTCGCCGATCGCGCCGCGCCTCGCAGGACGGCCGATCCTGCTCAACCAGCCCCTGCCGATCGAGCTCTCGCCGGAGGTTCCCGCAGGGATCTCTCGCACCGTCGTCGCCGAGATCGAGCCTGACCCCGCGCGCTGGATCTCGGACGACTGGCGCGGCGACGGCGATGGCGTGCGCGAAGTGCCCGCGTCGAAGCGTCTCACCACGGCGATTCCCGTGGCGGTGACCGCCGAGCGCTCGATCCCTGGCGGCGTGCAGCGCGTTGCGATCGTCGGGAGCGGCGGGTGGCTTCTCACGAGCCTCGCCGATCTGTCGGACGACCTCGGTGGTGGTCGCACCGCGCTTGGGAACGCCGGAAACCGCGAGCTCCTCCTCTCGCTCACCGCGTGGCTTGCTGGGCGCGAGGATCTCCTCGACGCGGGTCTCTCGGGTCGCGAGGTTCCGCGCATCGAGGGGCTTGGCGAAGGTGCGCGTCGCGCGTGGCTCGTGGCGGGTGTACTCGTACTCGTCGGTGGTCCGATCGCACTCGGTGCGATCCACGTCGGTCGTCGGAGGCGTCGCGCATGAGATGGATCCGATCCATCGTCGCCCTCGCGCTCGCGGCGCTTCTCGCTTTGGTGGCGCGCTCGCTCTCAGAGACTGCGCCCGACGCCGGTCCGGTGAGGCGACCGCTCGTCGCCGAAGGAGCATTCGACCCCGATCGCGTGGATCGCATCGAACTAGTTCGCGAGGGTCGCCGCACGGTCTTCGAGCGGGCACCCGGCGGCGACGGCGCGACGTGGATGCAGACCGAACCCGTCGTGCATGCGGCCGACGGCTGGGCGGTGCGCCAGTTGATCACGCGGCTTCTGAAGGCCGAGTCGGTGCGCCGCGTCGAGGGTTCGGTCGCGGCCGGTGACGCGAGCGCGACCGCCGATGCCGATCGGAAGGCGCTTGCCGACGCGGGGCTTCTCCCGCCGGTCGCCACGCTGGTAGTGCGCGAGAGCGCGGAGGGTGGAGGCGCGCCTCGTGAGTTCGTCGTCGAGCTCGGTCGCCGCAGCCTCGCAGGTCGCGCGTTCGCGCGTGTGCTTCGCGCGGGCGATGGCGCGACGGCCGCCGGTGGCTACGACGTCGTCGACAGCGCGCTCCACGAGTTCGCGCTCGAGCGCGACGTGCGCGACTTCCGGCGTCGCGAACTCTTCCCGGATCTTGGCGAAGTGGGGCGCATCGTGTTCGAGTCGGGCGGTCGGCGCGTGGTGCTTGCGCGGACGAAGTCGGGCTTCCGCCTCGAGGCGCCGGTCACCACGCGCGCGGACCGTCAGCAAGCCGAGGAACTGGTCGACGCGCTTCGGCGTGCGCGATCGTCGGGCTTCATCGTGGACGAGCCGCGTGAGCCGTCGGTGTACGGGCTCGAGCCCGCCGCTGCACGGATCGAAATCGAACCGGCGACGTCGGGCACCGCGGACAGCGTCGCGGACACCGCCTCGGCGCGTCGCGCGCTCCGGATCGGCGATGCGGTGTCGATCGGCGCGCAGGATCGCTTCGGCCTGGTGGAGGGGACGTCGTCGGTGGTGCGCGTACCCGCCGCCGAGATCGCGGCGATCGTGCCGCGCGTGGAGCGGTTGATCGACGCGGTCGCAACAGGCGTGCGGGCACGCGATGTTGCCCGGATCGAGATCATGCTTGCCGGCGGCGCCGACGCCGCGACCGATGCACGCGAGCGGATCGAACTCGTGCGGGAAGTCGACGGTTGGAGCGCGACGCGCGTGTCGGCTGGCGGAGGCACCGCGCCCATCGTCGGAACCGCTTCAGGCGAGGCCGTCGATCGACTGCTGGCGGCGCTTGCCGAGACGCGCGCAGGTTCGGTTGAGATCGCAGCGTTCCCGCAGGAGCTTCGCGTTGCGGAGATCGTGCTGCGCGGATTCGCAGGCGAGGCGCTCGACGCGGTGCGCGTTGCACGTCGCGACGGCGGCCAGACGCTTCTTGAGAACGGCGACGGCGTGCTCCGCGTCCACGGCTCGATCGACCTGCCCGTCTCGCCGGCGGAGCTTGGATTTGCAGCAAAGACCGCGCGGTGAACTCCGCCAGTGCAGGATCGATTTCCAAACGTCGCCCGCTGAAACGCTCTGGGTGACTCACGCTCCGCGATCGGGAGCCGTCCAACGGTAGTGGAGTAGGGCGTCCTCGCCGCGACGGCGCACCGACAGAAATCTCGCACGGGGAATCGCCGCCAGCACTTCGGGCGCGAGTCCGCGAGCGGATCGCCGCGCGACGTCATCGGCCACGAGAAGTGGCGCCACGAACACCCACGCTTCATCGAGGAGATGCTCGCGCGCGAGGCGGCCGACAAGTCCACCGCCTGCCTCGACGAGCACCGTGGCAACGCCATCCGCGGCGAGCGCGCGCAGCGCGGGCTCGATGAGATCGCCGTTGCCAAGCGGAAGCACGCGTACCCCGCGTGCGGAAAGCGCGTCCACGCGACGGCTGAATCCAGCGTCGCCATCGGGCTCGCGCCGGACAAGCACGGTGGTGAGGGCTGGATCCTGCGCGACCACGAGCGCATCGATGGGCGTACGGGCATCGGGGTCGAAGACGATGCGCCGCGCCGCGCGATGGACGTGCACGCCACGCGCGTTGAGCCGAGGGTCATCCTCAAGCACGGTGCCGATCCCGGTGAGGATCGCATCCACGCGGCCGCGCTCGCGGTGCACCATCCGGCGCGAGCGTTCTCCGCTCAGCCAGTGACTATCGCCGTTCGCGAGCGCGATCGCGCCGTCGATCGACTGCGCCCACTTCGCCGAGATCCACGGTAGCCCCGTGCGCACGCGCTTGAGGAAGGGAAGCGCGAGTTCCGCCGCGCCAGCATGCGGCACGTGGAACGCGGGGATTCCCCGCTCGGCAAGCCGCGCGGCGCCACCCTTCGCAAGCGGATTCGGATCGGCGACCGCGTAGACGACCTCCGCGACGCCCGCATCGGCGAGCGCCTCGCTGCACGGCCCGGTGCGGCCGCGATGGTTGCAGGGCTCGAGCGTGACGAGGGCGATCGCGCCCTGCGCCCGCGGACCGGCGGCAGCGATCGCATCGACTTCCGCATGCGGTCCGCCGCACCTCCGGTGATATCCGTCGGCGATCACGCTCCCATCGGTTGCGGCGATCACGCATCCGACCATCGGGTTCGGCTCCACGCCACCGTGGCCACGGGATGCGAGCCTCACGGCTCGGTCGAGCAGCATGGCGATTCGTGCGTGCGCGAGCGTGGGCGCCGATCTCAATCGTCGAACCCCGGCGTGGTCGCGAGCCAGCTCGACGGCATGGACTCGGTCCGCGTGCCAGGCGCGTCGCTGCGCTGGAGGAGCGTGATTTCGGCGATCAGGAGGTCGTCTTCCGCGACACCCGCCTCGAAGGTCTCAAGCAGCCGCATGAGGAACTGCGTCCACTTGGGCGGAGCGATGGGGCGCGCGATCGTGTCGCGGAGCTGCTCCATGCCGAATCGCTCGCCGCGGGGATTCTTCGCGTCGTATGCGCCGTCGGTGAAGAGGATCAGCGTGTCGCGCTCCTCGAGCTGGATGGTCACCTCGTCCTCGCCGAAGACATCGTTGTCGACGGCGCCGAGCATGAAGGTCGTCGAGGCGAGTTCGGTGACCTGTCCCTTCGATCGGTGGAAGATCGGCGGGTGGCCGGCGCTTGCATAACGCATCTCGCCGGTGCGTGGATCGATGGTGAGCAGAATGCCCGTTGCATAGAGACGGTGCCGCGCGAGCAGACGGTGGAAGTAGCGGTTGAGGCGCGCGAGCAGCTTCGCCGGGCCTTCGTCCGGGTGTTCGTCGCGCAGCCGCTCGATCTCGCCGTGGATGCGCGCGACGCTCATCGCACTCGCGAGGCCGTGGCCGGTGACATCGATCAGCGTGAGGTAGAAGCGGCCATCCGGGCCGATCCACGCGTGGATGAAGTCGCCGCCGATCTCGGCCGCGGGGCGGTAGCCGAAATCGAAGCGCATCCACTCGGTCGTGAAGGGCTTCGGAAAGAGCGACTCGTGCACGGCGCGCGCCTGCTGGTACTCGCGGCGCATCTCGAGAAACCGTCGTCCGACGAAGCCGGTCTTGAACTTGTCCTCGTGCCAACGAAGCCGGAAGTAGCAGAGGACGAGGGCCGGCGCGAAGATGAAGGGCAGCGCAAGCACCTTGACGCCGAGCACCGACCACGATTCCTGCGCGACCGCGAGGCCGAGGCTCAGGAGCAGCCAGCACGCGAGGAGTGGAGCGATCGGCTTCAGTGACTCGCGCCACGACCACGGGAGGAAGAGCGACGCGGTGAAGTGCCAGAAGAAGATGGAGATGAGTGGGCTGGCGGGTATCGTCGGAATCGCGACCAGGAGCGCCGCCTCGAAGATGAAGTTGATGAGGCCGAGGATGAGGATCATCCGCGACGCGGCGGCGACGAGTTCGGTGCGCGTCAGCAGCTTCGGACGCACGAGCAGACCAAACCACGCCACGACGAGGAGATACGGCCCGCCGAGCGCAAGGAAGGTCCACCAGGGAAGCGCCTCGGTGGGTGCGAGCGCATCGCCGCCACCGGCGGTGTCCGCGGCGTCGCCGGACGACGCGGCGGAGTTGTCGTTCGGGGCATCGTCGGCGGCCGACCTGGTGACCTGACTGCTGTTGCGGGGCTCGTTGCGGGGCTCGTTGCGGGGCTCGTCGCGGGGCTCGTCATCGAGCGAGGGCTTGTCGGCGGGGGTTGCCACGCCTGCGCGTCCCGACTCCTCGAGATACCAGCGGTCGGCCGGGCGCATCGGTGCCGCCGGAGCGGGCCGTCGGCGCTCTCGTCCGCTTCCTGCGACCTCGCGGGCCGCATCCTTCACCACCGTGCTCAGCACGTCGAGTGTCGACACGACCGCTTCCCGACTACGCTCTCGCTGGCGTGCGATCTCCTCGCGCTCGCGGATCCCGGCGGCGATCGCCTTCGCGCGCTCATCGCCCGGTCGCGGGGCCAGCCCCGCGTCGGCGCGTCGCTCAGCCTGCTCGGCGCGACGCTCGATCGGCGTCGGTGGCCGCTCGGTCTCCACGCGACCGATGACTCCCATCGAGTACGCGACCAGCGTACCCGTCGAGAGGATCTGGAAGACGACGTACGCGATGCAGAGGTAGCCGAGGCGCTTGCGAAGCCAAGTGGCAAGCTCGCGGTCGTACTCCGCGCGAATCGCGCCGCTCTCGAGCGGGACGTCGATGGCTTCGTCGTTCAGCCCGGCCATGCCACGCGCATCCTAACGCGTGGACCCTTCGATCGTCACGAGGGCCGTGCGGATCGTGCGTTTCGAATGAAAGCGCCCCCGCCGGATGGCGGGGGCGCGTTGGATGCGTGGGAGCTTCAGCGGACGGCTTGGGCCGCACGGGAATCGTGCGGCAGGAGCTGCCGAAATTCGGATCACTTCTTGAGAACGGCTTCCTTGAGCTTCTCTGGCATGACGCGGTAGGTGAGCGGCTCCATCGAGCTGGTCGCGCGGCCTTGCGTCATCGAGCGGAGGGCGGTGGTGTAGCCGAAGAGTTCGGACAGCGGCACTTCGCAGGTGAGGAGACGTGCGTTGCCACGCATTTCCTGATCGGTGATCTGTCCGCGACGGGACGCAATGTCGCCCGACACATTGCCGAAGAACTCGTCCGGCGTGGTGACCACGAGCTTCATGATGGGCTCGAGGAGGGCCGGCTTCGCCTTCATGACTGCTTCGCGGAAGGCGAGCATGCCGGCCTGTTCGAATGCAACCTGGCTCGAGTCGACGTCGTGGTACGAACCGAAGACGAGTTGGACGCGCACGTTGATGACGGGGTAGCCGCCAAGAACGCCCGACGCCGCAGCTTGACGCACGCCGTATTCGATCGACGGGATGAACTCGCGCGGAACAACGCCGCCCGAAATCTTGTCTTCGAACACAACGCCG
>Ga0172372_10006781_pt1 | contig 15555 bp, 12 predicted proteins | sample LakKiv5m_2_FD_114544 | JGI IMG/M metagenome (GOLD analysis project Ga0172372, IMG submission 114544) | Freshwater microbial communities from Kabuno Bay, South-Kivu, Congo - kab_092012_9.5m | ecosystem: Environmental > Aquatic > Freshwater > Lake | place: Democratic Republic of the Congo...
CCAGAAGGTCGCGCGCTCGGAAGTGCGCCTGCCCAACGGCCCGATCCGCACCGTCGGCGACCATCAGGTCGTGCTGCATCTGCACACCGACATCGACGTGCAGCTGCCGGTCACGATCAGCGCCGAGGACTGAGGCATCGTGAGCGCGCGCGGCGCAGATGTGCGCACGCCGCCTCACTCCATCGAGGCGGAGCAGGCCGTGTTGGGCGGCCTGCTGCTCGACGCCCGCGCCTGGGACGACGTCGCTGACATGCTCAGCGACGTCGATTTCTACCGCCCCGACCACCGGCTCATCTTCGAGGCCATCGGCCAGGTCGCCGCGGGCGGCAAGCCCGCCGACGCGGTCACCGTCAGCGGCCAGCTCGAGCGCAACGGCAAGCTCGGCGACGCCGGCGGGCTCGCCTATCTCGGTGCGCTGGTGCGCGACACGCCCACCGCCGCCAATGTCCGCGCCTACGCCTCCATCGTCCGCGAGCGTTCGCTGCTGCGGCAGCTGCTGCAGGCCGGCAGCGACATCGCCGCCTCGGTGTTCAACAACGAAGGCGAGACGGCGCGCGAGCTCGTCGAGATCGCCGAGTCCAAGGTCTTCGCCATCGCCGAGCAGGGCACGGGCGGCAAGCGCGACGGCGCGCTGTCGGTGCAGTCGCTCATGCCGGCGCTCATCGACCAGATCGACGAGTGGCACAACAACCCGAACGGTCTGCGCGGCCTGCCGACCGGCTTCGACGAGTTCGACCGCAAGACCGGCGGTCTGCGCCCGGGCGATCTCGTGGTCGTCGCGGGTCGCCCCTCGATGGGCAAGACCACCTTCGCGGTGAACATGGCCGAGTACGCCGCGCTCAAGGGCGATGTGAAGGCCTCGGTCGCGATCTTCTCGATGGAGATGCCCTCCGAGCAGCTGATGACCCGCATGCTGTCCTCGGTCGGGCGCGTGAGCCTCGGCGACATCCGCAGCGGCCGCATCGGCGATGACGACTGGCCGCGCATCACGGGTGCGGCGGGACAGCTCTCCGAGGCCAAGATCTTCATCGACGAGACGCCGGCGCTGACGCCGACGCAGCTGCGCGCCCGCGCGCGCCGCGTGCACCGCGAGCACGGGCTCGGTCTGGTGGTCGTCGACTACCTGCAGCTGATGCAGGTGCCCGGCAACAAGGAGAACCGCGCCACCGAGATCGCCGAGATCTCGCGCAGCCTGAAGGCGCTCGCCAAAGAATTGCGCGTCCCGGTGATCGCGCTCTCGCAGCTCAACCGCGGCGTCGAGCAGCGCGTCGACAAGAAGCCGGTCATGTCGGACCTGCGCGAGTGCGTGACGGGCGATACGCTGGTCTGCCTCGCGGACGGCTCGCGCGTGCCGATCCGCGAACTCGTCGGGCGCCAGCCCGAGGTCTGGGCTCTGGATGAGCGACGGCAGTTGGTCGCTGCGAAGTCCGATCTCGTCTGGTCGGTCGGCATGCGTGCAGTGCGCCGTGTGCATCTGGCGAGCGGACGCAGCCTGCGCGCGACCGGCGCGCATCGCCTGCTCACAGGCTCCGGTTGGAAGACGCTCGACGAACTCGCGCCGGGCGACCGGATGGCGCTCGCGCATCGACTGCCTGAGCCTTGTGTCGCGGGTCAGGTCGCGGCGCCCGCATGGACCGACCATGCTCTCGTGCTGCTGGGGCACCTTGTGGGCGACGGCAGCTACCTCAAGGGCCAACCGATGCGCTACACGACGGCCTCGCAAGCCAACAGCGACGCAGTGCGTGCGGCGGCGGAGGCCTTCGGATGCACCGTCTCGCGCCACGAGGGGCGTGGCAACTGGCATCAACTCGTCATCTCGGGCAACGGTGACCGTTGGCACCCAGCAGGCGTGGGTGCCTGGCTGCGTGGCCTCGGGATCTTCGGACAACGTTCCCACGAGAAGCATCTGCCCGCATCCGTCTTCAGCCTGCCCACGCAGCGGCTCGCGTTGCTGCTTCGGCATCTCTGGGCGACCGACGGTTGCATCAGTCTGCGTGGCGCAGGTAGCCGAGGCGCGTCCCGCGTCTACTTCAGCACCTGCAGCCGTCGCCTCGCAGAAGACGTCGCGGCGTTGCTGCTGCGTTTCGGCATCGTGGCCCGACTGCGCACCACCAATCCCCGTGTCGGTCGGCCGGTGCATTCGGTCGATGTCAGCGGGGCGCGTGACCAGCTGAAATTCCTCGATGCGGTGGGTGCGTTCGGTCCGCGCGAGGCGCCCGCGCTTGCGCTGCGTGAGCGTCTGCAGTCGATCGTCGCCAACTCCAACGTCGATACGCTGCCGGGCGAGGTCATGGCGGAGACCCGCGCCGAGATGAGACGGCAAGGCGTGACCACTCGGGCGATGGCTGCGATGCGCGGTACCTCCTACGGTGGCAACAGTCATTTCGCGTTCGCCCCGTCCCGAGAGACGCTGGCCGACTACGCGCGGCTGCTCGACTCGGAGTCGCTGCGCGCCCATGTCGATGCTGACGTGTTCTGGGACCGCGTGGTCGCGGTCGATCCGCCGGGCGAGGAACTCGAAGAGGTCTTCGATCTTACGGTGCCGGGTCCCGCCAATTGGCTGGCGGACGGCATCGTCAGCCATAACTCGGGCGCGATCGAGCAGGATGCCGACATGATCCTGCTGATCTACCGCGAGGAGGTGTACGACAAGAACACCACCAAGAAGGGCATGGCGGAGATCGATCTCGCCAAGCACCGCAACGGCGAGACCGGGACCTTCGTGCTGACCTTCCAGGGCCAGTATTCGCGCTTCGTGAACTACGCGCCCGACTCCTACGCCGAGGGCGTGCTGCGCTAGCGCAGCGCGCGGCGTCCTGCCCATCCGCGCCGTCATCGACCTCGCTGCGCTGCGCGACAACTTCGCGCTGCTGCGGCGCGCCGCGCCCGGCGCGCGCGCGATGGCGGTGGTGAAGGCGGACGCCTACGGTCACGGCGCGGTGCGCGTCGCCGCCGCGCTCGATGACGCCGACGGCTACGCCGTGGCGCGGCTCGGCGAGGCGCTCATCCTGCGCGCCGCCGGCGTCACCAAGCCCATCCTGCTGCTCGAGGGCGTGTTCTCGTCGGACGAGCTCGTGCAGGCGCTCGCGGCCCGTCTCGATCTCGTGGTGCACGACCTGTCGCAGGTCGAGATGCTCGAGCAGGCCGCCGGGGTCGCGGGCGACGCGGCATCCCGCCCCGTCGTCTGGCTGAAGGTCGACACCGGCATGAACCGGCTCGGCTTCCGGCCCGAGCAGGCGCTCGCCGCGCGGGCGCGGCTGCTGGCGGCGCGCTGTGCGCCGCGTGAGCTCCGCCTCATGACCCATCTCGCGCGCGCGGACGAAGCCGACGCGGCGCCTACCGCAGCGCAGGTCGCGCGCTTCGATTCTTTGCTCGTGGAGTGGACCGCAGCCGCGGGCGCTCGGCCCGTCACGAGTATCGGCAACTCCGCCGGCACGCTGCGCGGCAGTGCAGCGCAGGACGCGACGCAGGGCGCGACGCAGGGCGACTGGATCCGCCCCGGCATCGCGCTCTACGGCAGCTCGCCGGTCGCCGGTCGCAGCGCTGCGGAGCTCGGGCTCCGCCCGGTGATGACGCTCGAGACGGCGGTGATCGCCCTGCGCGAGGTGCCGGTGGGCGAGGGCGTGGGCTACGGCGCGACCTGGCGGGCCACGCGCCCATCACGCATCGCGATCCTCGCCGCCGGTTACGCCGACGGCCTGCCGCGCCATCTGCCCTCAGGCGCACCGGTGCGCATCGGTGGACACGATGCGCCGTTGGCGGGACGCGTCTCGATGGACATGATCGCCGTCGATGTGACGGACCTGCCGTCGGTCGCGGTGGGCGAGCGCGCGGAACTGTGGGGCGCCGCGCTGCCGGTCGATGAGGTCGCGGCGCGAGCCGGGACGATCGCCTACGAACTGCTCTGCGGCGTCGCGCCGCGCGTGCCGCGCGTGGAGCGCTGAGCGATCGACGACCGGGAGGGTCGGCTCAGCCGAGACGGGCGAGGGCGACCGAGATGTTGTCGCGGCCGCCGTATTCGTTGGCTTGGGCCACCAGAAGCTCGGTCGCCGCAGCCAGCGAGGCGCTGCCGCGGATGATCGCGACGATCTCCTCGTCCTCCACCATGTTGGTGAGACCGTCGGAGCAGAGCAGGTACACATCGCCCGCAGCGGGCTGATGTGCGGCCGAGTCGATCACCACATCCGGGTCGGTACCGAGCGCCCGCGACAGGAAATTCTTCCGCGTCGAGGCGCGCGCCTGCGCGGGCGTGAGGATGCCGCGGTCGACGAGGTCCTGGACCTGGCTGTGGTCGCGGGTGAGCGCCTCGATGACACCATCCCGCAGCCGATAGAGCCGTGAATCGCCGACATGGGCGACGACGAGGCGGGTGGGGCGCAGCCAGACGGCGACCACGGTGGTGCCCATGCCGGAGCGCTCGTAGTCCTCACCCGCGGCGTCGTAGATCGCTTGGTTGGCCTGCCGGACGGCCGCGACCAGCCGCTGGTCGTCCTCGCCCGTCGAGTCTTGCATCGCGGCGATCACACCCTCGATGGCCATGCGGCTCGCGACATCGCCGGCGTTGTGGCCGCCCATGCCGTCCGCGACCACCAGCAGGCCGGACCCGGCGTCGACCGCGACGCTGTCCTCGTTGCGGGAGCGCACCCGGCCGATGTCGGTGCGCCACGCGTACTCGACACCCGGCGCTGACAAAAAACTCGTCATGCGACATATTCTACAGCGGCGGGGGAGTCATTCCCCTGCGTGTCTGCACAGAAATCGCCTACTGCGTCACGATGCGGATACCTGCGTGCTAGCATCCGGCGCGTCATGGGCCGCAGCAAAACTGTTTTCGTCTGCCGTTCCTGCGGCGCGGAATCGCCCCGTTGGCAGGGCCAGTGCGCCCAATGCGGCCAGTGGAACACGCTCGAGGACGCGGGTTCCGGCGCGTCGCGGCCCACGGGCCGAGGGTCGCGCGCACCCGCCGCACGCGCGGTCGCCTTGCTCGAGGCCGGCGTCGATCCAAGCGCCCAACCCGGCGCCGAGCTGACCGCATCGCCGGCATCGCCTGCCGGTCGCACCACCTCCGGCTCGTCCGAACTCGACCGTGTGCTCGGCGGCGGCATCGTCGCGGGCAGCGTCACGCTGCTGGGCGGCGACCCCGGGATCGGCAAGTCGACGCTGCTGCTGCAGGTGGCGGCGCAGGTCGCGGCCGGGACGCCCGTGCTCTACGCCACCGGCGAGGAGTCCGCGGCGCAGGTCGGCGCGCGTGCCGTGCGCCTCGGCCTCGCGCCCGGCGGGCTGCACATCGCACCGGAAGCCGAGCTGCCGCGCATCCTGACGGTCGCACGCGAGATGCGCGTCGGCTTGCTCGTCATCGACTCCATCCAGACGGTGTTCTCGCCGGAGCTGGAGGCGGGCGCCGGCGGTGTCGCGCAGCTGCGCGAGTGCGCCGCGGCGCTGGTCCGTTTCGCCAAGGACAGCGGCACGCCGGTGTTCATCATCGGCCATGTCACGCGCGAGGGCACCATCGCCGGACCGAAGGTCCTCGAGCACCTCGTCGATACCGTGCTCTATTTCGAGAGCGACGCCGGGTCGCGCTACCGCATCGTCCGCGCCACCAAGAACCGCTTCGGCCCGGTGGGTGAGCTCGCGTTCTTCGCCATGCTGGAGACGGGTCTCCGCGAGGTCGCGAACCCCTCGGCGATCTTCCTCGCGCGCCCCTCGACCATCGCGCCCGGCAGCCTCGTCACCGTCGCGCGCGAGGGCGGACGGCCGCTCTTGGTCGAGATCCAGGGCCTCGTCGATCCGATGCGCTTCGGCAACCCGCGCCGCGTCGCCCAAGGGCTCGACTCCACGCGGCTCGCGATGCTGCTCGCCGTGCTGCACCGCCACGGCGGGCTGTCGCTGCAGGACCATGATGTGTTCGCCAATGTGGTCGGCGGATTGTCGCTGCGCGAGACCGCGAGCGATCTGCCGCTGCTGCTCGCGCTCGCCTCCAGCCTGCGTGATCGTCCGCTGCCGGCGACGCTGGTCGCGTTCGGCGAGGTCGGGCTGACGGGTGAGGTGCGGCCGGTGGCCTACGGCGAGGAGCGGCTGCGCGAGGCCGCGAAGCAGGGCTTCCGGCAGGCCTTGGTCGCGGAGGACAACCTGCCGCGCAAGCCCATCGACGGGCTCACGGTGCGCGGCGTCTCAAGGCTTGCCGACGCGGTGGATTTCGCTTTCAGCTGACCCCGGCGCGTGCTGCGGCCCGCGCACGCGCACGGTACGCACCGTGTTGTCCGCGATCTGCAGCACCTCGAACTGCATCCCGTCGATGCGCAGCACGGTGCCCGCGGCGGGGATGTTCTCCAGCCGCTCGAGCAGCAGGCCGTTCAAGGTCTTGGGACCATCGGTCGGCAGCGACCAGCCGAGCCGGCGGTTGAGGTCGCGGATGCTGGCGCCGGCGTTGATGATCAGCGCGCCGGAGGTCTCGCGGTGCACATCGCGCTGCGTCATCGTCCCGGGGTCCGAGGTGAACTCGCCGACGATCTCCTCGAGGATGTCCTCGAGCGTCACGAGCCCGAGCACATCGCCGTACTCGTCCACCACGAAGGCCATGCGGCGCCGGTCGCGCTGGAAGTTCGCGAGCTGCACGGTGAGCGGCGTGCTCTCGGGCACATAGTACGGCTCGCGCTGCCGCGCGACCTCCTCGAGCCGGTCGCGGTCGAGCGAGCCGCGCGCGAGCTCCTGTGCGACGCGCTTCATGTGCAGCAGGCCGACCATGTCCTCGATACCGCCGCGGTACACGGGTAACCGCGTGTGCGGCGTCTGCCGCAGCTGCTCGAGGATGCGCTCCCAGTCGTCCTCGAGATCGATGCCCGCGATGTCCTGACGCGGGATCATGATGTCATCGACCGTGATGCGCTCGAGGTCGATGATGCCGAGCAGCATCTGTTGGTGGCTGCGCGGGATCATCACGCCCGCTTCGGCCACCACCGTGCGCAGCTCCTCGCGCGACAGCGTGGTCTGCTGGGTGCTGCGGTCGACGGTGAGACCGACCAGCCGTAGCGCACCGTTGGTCACCCAGCTGATGGCGAAGACGAACGGCCGCAGGACCCATTGCAGGCCCGTGTAGATGTAGGACGAGGTGGTGGCGAGCAGCCGCGGATGCAGCGCGCCGTAGGTCTTGGGACCCACCTCGCAGAAGATCAGCATCACGAGGGTCAGCACGCCCGCGCCCACCGCGATCCATTCGTCGCCGTAGAGCCGCAGCACGATCACCGTCACCAGCATCGCCGCGAAGTTGTTGACGAGGTTGTTGCCGAGCAGGATCAGGCCGATCAAGCGGTCCGGCCGTTCGAGCAGCCGCTCGGCGAGGATCGCGCCGCGGTGGCCGGCATTGGCCATGGTGCGCAGCTGATAGCGGTTGAAGCTCATCAGCGCCGTCTCGGTGCCCGAGAAGAAAGCCGAGAGACCGAGACACAGGGCCAGAAGCCCCAACAGGACCGGGAGCGGGATGTCACTCACGGTTATAATCATGCGGTGTTCGAAAACCTGAGTCAAAAACTTGCCCGGACCGTGCAGAACCTGCGCGGCAAGGGGCGCATCAGCGAGGACAACATCGCCGAGACCCTGCGCGAAGTGCGCATGGCGCTCATCGAGGCGGATGTGGCCCTGCGGGTCATCAAGACCTTCATCGACGGGGTCCGGGCCAAGGCCCAGGGCGCGGAGGTCGCCACCAGCCTCACCCCGGGGCAGGTGTTCGTCTCCATCCTGCACCGCGAGCTCGTCGAGCTCATGGGCGGCCCGCAGGAGGGTTTCGAGCTGCGGGCGCAGCCCCCCTATGTGGTGCTGCTCGCCGGCCTGCAGGGCGCGGGCAAGACCACCACGGCCGCCAAGCTCGCGCGCTGGTTGATCGAGTCCCGCCGCAAGAAGGTGCTGCTGGTCAGCACCGATGTGCGCCGCCCGGCGGCGATCCTGCAGCTGCAGCGCCTCGCCGAGCAGGTCGGCGCGGGCTTCCATCCGGCCGACCCGGGCGACGATCCGGTCGCCATCGCGCGTGCCGCGCTCGAGTCGGCGCGCAGCGGCGTGTACGACGTGTTGATCGTCGACACCGCGGGCCGTCTGCACATCGACGGCGAGTTGATGGACGAGGCGAAAGCCATCGACCGCGCGGTCGGCGCGCACGAGCGCCTGTTCGTGGTCGATGCGATGGCCGGCCAGGACGCGCTCAAATCGGCGAGCGCCTTCGGCGCGGCGCTCGATCTCACCGGCATCATCCTCACCAAGGCCGACGGCGATGCGCGCGGTGGCGCGGCGCTCTCCGTGCGGCAGGTCACGGGCAAACCCATCGTTTTCTTGGGTGTCGGCGAGAAGACCGACGCGCTGCAGCCTTTCGACCCCGAGCGCATGGCCGGCCGCATCCTCGGCATGGGCGATGTGGTCGCGCTCGTCGAGCAGGTGCAGGGCAAGGTCGATGCGACCGAAGCCGAGCGCCTCGCAAAGAAAGTCGTCTCGGGCGAACGCTTCGACTTCTACGACCTGCGGGGTCAGTTGCAGCAGTTGCAGGGCATGGGCGGCCTCGGTGCCTTGATGGACAAACTGCCCGCGCAGATGCAGCGCGGCGGCATGCCGGCGGACCAGGGTGATGCGCAGCTGCGCCGTCAGATCGCCATCATCAACTCCATGACCCATCGCGAGCGCCGCCGGCCGGAGGTCATCGACGGCTCGCGCCGCCGCCGCATCGCCGCGGGGTCCGGGACCCAGGTCCAGGATGTGAACCGGCTGCTCAAGCAGTTCACCGAGATGCAGCGCATGATGAAGTCCATGAAGGGCGGCAAGCTGCGGCGGATGCTGGGCGCCCTCAAGGGCGGCCTGCCGCCGGGCGGGATGCCCCCGGGTGGGCTGCCGCCGGGCTTCGGGGGGCGTTGAGACGGGGCCTGCCGAGGGGGCGGGCGAGGGCGCCCCGGGCGGCCTCAAACCGCTTCCATCAAGTCCCTGATTTCTGTAGACTCCGCGCTCTTTTTCGGCCCTGACCTAAGGACATACCGGGCATATGGTGACGATCCGTTTGACGCGCCGTGGCGCCAAGAATTCTCCGTTCTATCACGTGGTGGTGACCGACAGCCGCAAGCGGCAGGGCGGTCTCAGCCTCGAAAACGTGGGCTTTTTCAATCCCGTGGCCCGCAAGAGCGAGCCGCGCCTGAAGCTGGACCTCGCGCGCATCGAGCACTGGCTGAGCAAGGGTGCGCAGCAGTCCGACCGCGTGAAGTCGCTGGTCAGCGACTACCGCAAGCAGGCTGCGCAGGCTTCGGCCTGACGGACGACGGTCTGACGGACGGGACCCTGACCGACGGCGGATGGGTCGAGTTGGGTCGCCTCGGGCGGCCCCAAGGACTCAAGGGCTGGATGCACCTCGAGTCCTGGACAGACCCCCCGGCGGCGTTGTTCGACTACCCCGGCTGGCAGCTGCGGACCCCCTCGGGGGCGCGCACAGCGGCGGCGGTGGCGGACTTCCGGACCGGTTCGGGCGGCATGACCGTCCGGCTGGAAGGGGTAGAGACACGCGAGCAGGCCGAACTCAGGGTCGGCTGCCGCATCGAGGTGCCGCGGGAGGCTTTGCCGCCCACAGCACCGGGAGAGCACTACCGGCACGACCTCTCGGGGTTCCGGGTGTGCAACCTCGAGGGCGCCGACTTCGGCGTGCTCGAGCGCTTCGAGGACCTGCCGGCGAGCGCCGTCATGGTCGTGAAGGGCGAGCGCGAGCGCTGGCTGCCGGTGACGGCCCAGCACCTGCGCCAGATCGACCGGGCGGCACGCCGCATCGTGGTCGATTGGCCCGAGGATTTTTGATGCGCCCGGCGCGGCGCCGCGGAGGTCGACCATGCGCATAGCCGTGGTCACGCTCTTCCCCGGCCTGATGCAGGGCGCGCTCGAGCACGGCGTGCTCGGCCGCGCACAGGCGCGGGGGCTCGCCGCGGTCGGTTGCGTCGACCCTCGGCAGTACGCCGGGGACGCGCACCGGACGGTGGACGACCGCCCGTATGGCGGAGGTCCGGGCATGGTGGGTACACCGCCGCCCTGGGCGCAGGCGATCGACGCCGCGCGCGGGCAGGTCGGGCCCGACGCGCCACGGATCCACCTGTCCGCGCAGGGCGAGCGGTTCGATGAGGACATGGCGCGGCAGCTCGCGGCCATGCCCGGATTCGTGCTGGTGGCGAGCCGTTATGAAGGGCTCGACCAGCGGGTGATCGATGCACGCATCGATCGCGAACTGTCGATCGGAGACTATGTCCTCTCCGGCGGCGAGTTCGCGGCGTTGGTGGTCATCGATGCGGTGGTGAGGCTGCTGCCCGGCGTGCTCGGCGACGAGCGCTCGAGCGAGCAGGAGTCCTACACCGCAGGCAGGCTCGATTGGCCGCACTACACGCGGCCGGTCGACTGGGAAGGCCGGGCGGTACCGAAGGTGCTGCAAGGCGGCGACCACGCCGCCATCCGGCGCTGGCGCCTGAAGCAGGCGGTCGGCCGCACCTATCTGCGGCGGCCCGATCTGCTGCAGGACGCGCCGCAAGGCGCAGGTTTGGGCAGGGCGCTCTCCGATGAGGAGCGCGCACTTTTGAAGGAATTTCTCGCCGAGCGAGAGGAAGAAGGAAATGGCCAACTTGATCGCTGAGATGGAATCCCGCCGCATCGTCCGCCAGTTGCCGGACTTCAAGCCGGGCGACACCGTGGTCGTCAACGTGAAGGTGGTCGAAGGCGACCGCGAGCGCGTGCAGGCCTACGAAGGCGTCGTCATCGCGCGCAGCAACCGCGGCTTCAACTCGTCGTTCACCGTGCGCAAGATCTCGCACGGCGAGGGCGTCGAGCGCACCTTCCAGTCGCACAGCCCGACCATCGCCGATGTCACTGTGAAGCGTCGCGGCAACGTCCGCCGCGCGAAGCTGTACTACCTGCGCGACCTGTCGGGCAAGGCGGCGCGCATCGAAGAGAAGGTCTGACCGTACGGAGTCTGCAGGCGGTCATCCGCCGGGGGGTGGCATCGTGAGGAAGTTCTTCAGTGGTCTGTTCCGTGGCCTCGACGGGCTGCGCAAGGTGCTCCACCTCCTGCTGCTGCTCGTCATCTTCGGCTTCATCTTCGGCGCCATGGGTGCGTCGGGCGGGGGCATGAAGGCGCCGTCGGATGCGGCGCTCGTGCTGCGCCCCGAGGGCGAGATCGTCGAGCAGGTGTCGGGCGATCCGCTCGAGCTCGCCATCGCCGAGGCCCGCGGTCTCGGCCGCAACGAGACGCTGCTGCGCGACCTGACCGACGCCATCCGTGCCGCCAAGGACGACAAGCGCATCAAGACGCTGGTCATCGACTTCGACCGTATGGGCGGCGCCGGTCAACCCACGCTCGACGAGTTCGCGCGTGCCGTCACCGACTTCCGCAAGTCGGGCAAGAAGGTCATCGCGCAGGCCAATTCCTACGGCCGCGACACCTACTACGTCGCCGCGCACGCCGACGAGATCTACCTCGACCCGATGGGTCTGCTGGTGCTCGAGGGCTACGAGCGCTACCGCAACTACTACAAGGAAGCGCTCGACAAGGTCGGCGTCGACATCAACGTCTTCCGCGTCGGCACCTACAAGAGCGCGGTCGAGCCGTTCCTGCGCTCCGATATGTCGCCCGAGGACCGCGAGGCGAGCCAGGCCTTCGTCAATGCGCTGTGGGAGACCTATCTCGCCGCCGTCGCCAAGGCGCGCGGGCTCACCCCGGAGGCCGTGGCGTCTTTCGTGAGCACGCTGTCGCCGACGGTGCAGGCCGCCAAGGGCGACACCGCCAAGGTCGCGTCGCAGGCGAAGCTCGTCACCGGCCTCAAGACGCCGCTCGAGGTCGAGCAGCGGGTCATGGAGCTCGCCGCCAAGGACGAGGACAAGGACAGCTACCGCAGCGTCTCGCTCAACGAATACCTCAAGGTCGCGCGTGCCGAGAACCGTCTCGGCAAGCCCGCCGACCAGCGCATCGCCGTGCTCGTCGGCTCGGGGGACATCGTCGACGGCGGCGGCACGGGCGGCGTGATCTCGGGCGACAAGATGTCCGGGCTGGTGCGCAAGGCGCGCCTCGACAAGGATGTGAAGGCCCTCGTGCTGCGCGTCGACAGCCCGGGCGGCAGCGTGCTCGCCTCCGAGCAGATCTACCGCGAAGTGCAGGCCTTCAAGGCCACCGGCCGTCCGGTCGTGGTCTCGATGGGCGATCTCGCCGCGTCGGGCGGTTACTACATCGCCGCGCCGGCCGATGAGATCTGGGCGAGCCCCGCGACCATCACCGGCTCCATCGGCATCTTCGGCCTGTTCCCGACCGCGCCGCGCACCTTCGACAACCTCGGCGTCGGCACCGATGGCGTCGGCACCACGCCGCTCTCGGGCGAGCTGCGCCTCGACCGTCCGGTGGGCCCGGCCGCGGCGACGCTGCTGCAGGCCACCATCGAGCGCGGCTACGAAGATTTCCTCTCGCGTGTCTCCAAGAGCCGCAACAAGACCCGCGACGAGGTGGATGCCATCGCGCAGGGCCGCGTCTGGTCGGGCCGCGACGCCAAGCGTCTCGGTCTGGTCGACAACCTGGGTTCGCTCGACGACGCGGTGAACGCCGCCGCCAAGCGCGCCAAGCTGAAGGACGGCGAGTGGTCGCGCGACTACCTCGAGCCGGACAAGGGCTTCCTGCAGCAGCTCGTCTCCTCGGTGCAGGTGTGGGCCGCCCGGACGCTGCTGAAGGGTGTGTCGCTCGGCGACGGCGGGGTGGACATCGAGAAGCTGGCCGCGCTGCGCGCCGTGCGCAGCGAGTTCTCGCCGCTCGAGCGCGAGGCGTTGCGCATGCGTGCCGGGGCGATCCCGGGACGGCTCTACGCGCACTGCTTCTGCACGCCGTACTGACGCGATCAGCCGACAGCAACTCCGCGCGACCGCCCGCAGCGATGCGCACCACGGACTCCAAAGCCAACCGGCTGTTCATCGTCCTCGCGGGGTTCTTCCTGACGAACGCGTTGCTCGCGAACTTCGTCGGCGCCAAGATCTTCTCGCTCGAGGACTCGCTCGGCATCGCCCCGGTCGAGTGGTCGCTGCTCGGCGTGTCGGGCACCCTCAGCTTCACCGCGGGCGTGCTGCTGTGGCCGTTCGTGTTCGTGATGACCGACATCATCAACGAATACTTCGGGCGGCGCGGTGTCCGCCTGATCTCCTGGGCGGCCGTGGTGTTCATCTGCTACGCCTTCATCGCCGCCTACGCGACCATCGCGCTCGCGCCCGCGGGGTTCTGGGTCGATGCCAACCGCAGCCTCGGCGTGCCGGACATCCAGCAGGCCTTCGCGCAGATCTTCGGTCAGGGCCTCTGGATCATCGTCGGGTCGGTGACGGCGTTCCTCATCGGCCAGCTCATCGATGTGAAGGTGTTCCATCGCATCCGCCGCGCCACCGGCGAGGACCATGTCTGGCTGCGCGCCACGGGTTCGACCGCCGTGTCGCAGCTCATCGACAGCTATGTCGTGCTCTACATCGCCTTCGTGCTCGGCCCGCAGAAGTGGCCGATCTCGCAGTTCCTGGCCGTCGGCACCATCAACTACATCTACAAGCTGCTCGCGGCGATCGCGCTGATCCCGCTCATCTATCTCGTGCGGCGGCTCATCAAGTCCTACCTCGGCAAGGCCGAGGCGGAGCGCCTCGAGACCGAGGCGGCCGCCGACTGATCGCTCGTCCCGATCCGGTGAGGGTGCTCGGCGTCATCGCTCCGATGACGCAGCTGAACACCCCGTATCCCTCGACGGCCTACCTGACGGGCTTCCTGCGCGCGCGCGGCTTCCACGCGGCGCAGGAGGACCTCGCCATCGCCCTCGTGCTGCGGCTGCTGTCGGCCGAGGGGCTGGCCGGGCTGCGCGCGGCGGCCGAGGCGCTGCCGCCCCGGCGGCGCAGCGCCGCGGTGCGCGGTTTCCTCAAGGCCTACGCGCAGCACGGACGCGTGGTCGGCCCGGTGGTGGCCTTCCTGCAGGGCAAGGATCCGACGCTCGCGCACCGCATCGTCGGCCGCCGCTGGTTGCCGGAAGGCCCGCGCTTCGCGGCGCTCGAGGCCTACGCGCCGCAGGGCGACGACCCGCTCGGCTGGGCGTTCGGCGCACTCGGCACCCACGACCGTGCACGGCATCTCGCTACGCTCTACCTCAACGATCTCGCCGATGTGGTGCGCGACGCGGTCGACCCGCGCTTCGAGTTCGTGCGCTACGGCGAGAAGCTCGCCGCCAGCCAGCCTGATTTCGAGCCGCTCGCCGAGGCGCTCGCCGCGCCGCACAACCTGCTCGACGGCATCCTGCACGAGCTGACCGCGGCGGCGCTCGCCGAGCACCAGCCGGATGTGCTGCTGCTCTCCGTGCCGTTCCCGGGCGCGGTGTACGGCGCGTTCCGCATCGCGCAGTCCGCCAAGGCGCTGCGACCCGGCCTCGTCACCGTGCTCGGTGGCGGCTACGTGAACACCGAACTGCGCGAGCTCGCCGAGCCGCGGGTGTTCGACTTCTTCGACTTCGTGACGCTCGACTCGGGCGAGCGGCCGCTGCTCGCGCTGCTCGAGCATGTGAGCGGCACCCGGCCCCGCGAGCGCTTGGTGCGCACCTTCGTGCGCGAGGGCGCGCGTGCGGGCGCGCATGAAGGCGCGGTCCGCTACATCGACTGCGGCGAGCCGGACATCCCGTTCGCCGAGGTCGGCACGGCGACCTGGGACGGATTGCCGTCGGACGATTACCTCTCGCTCCTCGACATGCTGAACCCGATGCACCGGCTGTGGTCGGACGGCCGCTGGAACAAGCTCACCGTCGCGCACGGCTGCTACTGGAAGAAGTGCAGCTTCTGCGATGTCAGCCTCGATTACATCTCACGCTACGAGACCGCGAGCGCCCGCGTGCTCGTCGACCGCATCGAGCGCATCGTCGCCGAGACCGGTCAGCGCGGTTTCCATTTCGTGGACGAGGCCGCACCGCCCTCGGCCTTGAAGGCGCTGGCGCAGGAACTGCTGCGCCGCAAGGTCGAGATCTCGTGGTGGGGCAACATCCGTTTCGAGAAGACCTTCACGCCTGCGCTCTGCACGCTGCTCGCCGAGAGCGGCTGCATCGCCGTCACCGGCGGCCTCGAGGTCGCCTCCGACCGGCTGCTCGCGCTCATGCAGAAAGGCGTGACGGTGGCGCAGGTGGCACGCGTGACGCGCGCCTTCAGCGACGCCGGGGTGTTGGTGCACGCTTACCTGATGTACGGCTTCCCGACCCAGACCGTCGCCGAGACGGTCGACTCGCTGGAGTATGTACGACAGCTCTTCGAGGAGGGCTGCATCCAGTCGGGTTTCTTCCACCGCTTCACCTGCACCGTGCATTCACCGGTGGGCCGCGACCCGGCGGCCTACGGCGTGCGGCTGCTGCCGCAGCCCGCGGGGCGCTTCGCGCGCAACGACATCGGCTTCGAGGATCCGACGGGCGTCGATCACGACGCGCTCGGCAAGGCGCTGTCGACGGCGCTCTACAACTACATGCACGGTGTGGCGCTCGACCGCGATGTGCGGCAGTGGTTCGAGGGGCGCGTCCCGCG
>Ga0172372_10006783_pt1 | contig 15553 bp, 15 predicted proteins | sample LakKiv5m_2_FD_114544 | JGI IMG/M metagenome (GOLD analysis project Ga0172372, IMG submission 114544) | Freshwater microbial communities from Kabuno Bay, South-Kivu, Congo - kab_092012_9.5m | ecosystem: Environmental > Aquatic > Freshwater > Lake | place: Democratic Republic of the Congo...
GGACACAGCGGCATGGGGTGGTTTGGAGCCTGCCCCTGCAGGCCGGCTCCGGGAGGCCACACTCCCATCCTTGGTGTAGTTGCGTCAGTGTTCATAATGAACGTTTGACTCGTGGCACAAGCAGCCGCCGGCTTCAGGGCTGTCGGCTGTCATCGCCGCCGGCCTCGCGGCACAACAACCCTGCGGCCGGACCTGCAGATAGCCCCGAGGGCAGGCCAGCGGCGCCGGCGGCCCAGGCGGCCGCAGGGGGGCAGGGCGCGGTGGGTCCACCGGGGCGGCATCGCTACGATCGAACGCACGCCTGGCTGCTCTGAATGGATTTCCGCTGCGTGCCGATCACCGGGGAGGAGCCGCTGTTCAGCTGGAATGGCGATGGCCTGGCGGTGGGCCTGTTCAGCGACGAGGACCATCCGGGTCGCCGTCAGTTGCGCGAACGGTTCGGATCGGCCCTGGAAGCCCATCTGCAAGCCCGTCGCTTCCAGGCCAGGCCGGGGGATCTGGTCACGATCGAACGGCTGGACCAGACTCCATCGCTGCTGATCCTGGTGGGCCTGGGCAAGGCGGAGGAGTTCCACCTCAGCGGCCTGCGCGATGCCTGTGCCCGGGTGGCTGGCCGTGCCTCCGCCCTGGGGGTGCGCAAGCTGGGGCTGCGCATGCCGGTGGAGGGGCTGGGGGCCGCAGCGGCGGCGGCGGCGATGGCCGAGGCCACCCGCCTGTCGCTCTACGTCGATCGACGCTTCAAGAGTGAGCCCGAACCGCAGCATCTGCCTGAGGAGATCGACCTGCTGGGGCTGGCGGAAGAGGGCTGGGAGGGTCTGCAGCATCACGATGCCATCTGCTGCGGTGTTGAGCTGGCCCGCCAGCTGGTGGCGGCACCGCCCAACATCGCCACGCCCCAGGCCCTGGCCGATGTGGCTGCGAGTATCGCCCGCAGCTTCAATCTGGAGCTGAAGGTGCTGGAACGGTCCGACTGCGAAGCCCTTGGTATGGGGGCCTATCTGGGTGTGGCCCAGGGTTCGGATCTACCGCCCAAGTTCATCCATCTCACCTACCACCCCGGCGGCGAGGTGAAACGGCGGGTGGTGCTGGTGGGCAAAGGCCTCACCTTCGACTCCGGTGGCTACAACCTCAAAACGGCAGGTTCTCAGATCGAGATGATGAAATACGACATGGGCGGCAGTGCTGCGGTGCTGGGGGCAATCCGCACCATCGGCCAACGGCGCCCGGAGGGCATTGAGGTGCATGTGGTTGTGGCCAGCTGCGAAAATATGATCAGCGGCGGTGCGATTCACCCCGGCGACATCCTCACCGCCGCCGACGGCACCACGATCGAGATCAACAACACCGATGCCGAAGGTCGGCTCACCCTGGCCGATGCGCTCCTCTATGCCTCCAGGCTCGAACCCGACGCGATCGTCGATCTGGCCACGCTCACCGGTGCCTGCGTGATCGCCCTGGGAGAAGAGATCGCCGGGCTGTGGAGCAACAGCGATCTGCTCGCCGATGGTCTACTCAGCGGGGCCCGCATGGGCGGCGAGAACCTCTGGCGCATGCCGCTGCAGGCCTCGTACAAGAGCGGTATCAAGAGCACCCTGGCCGATCTCAAGAACACCGGCCCCCGCCCGGGCGGTTCGATCACCGCCGCCCTGTTCCTGCAGGATTTCGTCCGTGCCGGCATCCCCTGGGCCCACCTCGACATCGCCGGCACCGTCTGGAGTGACAAGGGCCGCGGCCAGAATCCCGCCGGGGCGACCGGTTTTGGCGTGGCCACCCTGGTGCATTGGATCACCGGTGGTGCTCCGGCCTAGGGTGCTGTCCCGCATGTTTAGGTCCAATCCAGGACCTGCTGATGGGGCTTGGAAGCCTTGCCCTACTGGATACCAAGGGGCCGGCGTGGTCCCTCCGTTCCCCTGCGTAGTTGCAGGACGGCACACTAGGTTTGGTGATCGCAGCAGATAGCCATGGCACCACCCAAGTTTCGCTGGTATCTGAAGGCCCAGCTGGGGGTGCTGCTGCTCCCTGCCGGCCTCTGTCTGTTCGGAGAGGCGGTGATTCGCAAGGGAATCGGGCAGATCGCCAGTCAGGCGGCCGGTTCCGCCGAGGTGATCCCGCCGGCGGGTCCCTGGTTCTGGTACGGCACCCTGGGCCTGGTGCTGATCAATGCCGGGGTGGGCCTGATGATCGAGAGCGGCCTGCTGCGCGGCTATCCGCGCCGGTCCAGCCGCTCCGCTGCCGACCCGGCTGAACCGCGCTGAACCGCGCTGAACCGCGCTGAACCGCGTCCCCCAGGGCCGCTTCAAAGTGCCGGTTGCGTTGCGTTGCGTTGCGTCCAGTCGTGCGCGGACATCGGCACCACGAGTGGGCTTGATCACCCCAGGCGCTGCCAGCAGCGGGTTGCCCCCTGCGCCTTAGCCGCAGCCCACGCGCCGAGTTTGAATCAGCCCTGCGCGCCCCCCTGCGCCGGGCCGGGCCGTTCTGCCTGGCCAGCCCCGCACATCCCTTCTGCCGCGCCCGTCTGTTGGCGCACCGGTGGCTGCGGCGCTGCGACAACAGCGGCCAGTGTGCTGTCGCGCATGTTTAGGCCTGATTCAGGACCTGCCGATCGGGATGAGGGGATGAGAAGCCTTGCCCTGCTCGATGCCCAGGGGCCTGCATGATCCATCCGTTCCCCTGCATAGTTGCAGGGTGGAGCCCAGGCGCAACAGCTTGCCGATCACCTGGGACGGAGTGGCAATCACGAACCCGCCTGACTTCAACCAGCACCGCAGGCGCCTGGCCGAGGCGCAGCAGGCACTGGCCTGCCAGCGGAAGGGTTCGCATAATCGCCGGAAGGCGCGGCAGCGGCTTGCCCGCATCCACGCTGAGATCCGTGACTGGGACTGCCCCGGTTGCGGTGCTCAGCACGATCGCGACCTCAACGCCGCCAAGAATGTTCTGGCCGCCGGGCTGGCGGTTGCAGCCCGTGGAGTACCGGTAAGACCAGGCTCGCAGGATCGGGGGAGGCAGGGGCAATCAGGAAGCCTCAGTTGTGAAGCTGGACATCTCCGCCGTTGATGGCGGGGTTGATGGCGGGGAGGAAGTCAAGGAGTGATCTGGGCGATCAGGACTCCTGGTGATGCTCAGGTAGCGCCAGAGGATGGCGAGGTCTCGACCCGATCAAAGCTGCGGTAGCTGAGCGCCTCGGCGATTCCAGCGGCCTCGATCAGGGCGCTCTCCTCCAGATCCGCAATCGTGCGGGCCACCCGCAGCAGCCGCAGGCTGGCCCGCGCCGACAACTGGCGCTGCTCGATCGCCCCCTCCCACAGGTGCCGGGCCGCCTCCGACAGGTTGGCGACCGCCTCCAGGGCCTGGCCGGAGAGGGCACCATTGCTGCAGCGGCCGGGGTTGCGGGCCGCCATCCGCTGCCGTGCCCGCTGCACCCGGGCCGCCACGACCGCACTCGCCTCCGGCGCGGCCTCCGGTGGCGCCGGAGGCACAGAGGCGGGGTGGCGGCAGGCCCGTGCAAACGGGGCCGCCAGGGCCTGGCTGTCAGGCCGACGCATCACCACCTGCAGATCGAGCCGATCCAGCAGCGGGCCCGACAGACGCCCCCAGTAGCGGCGCCGCAGGCCTTCGCCGCAACTGCAGCTGCCCTCCGCTTCGCCGTAGCGGCCGCAGGGGCAGGGGTTGGTGGCAGCCACCAGGGTGATGCGACAGGGGAAGCGGCAGCGCTGGCGGGCCCTGCTGATGCGCACCTCCCCCTCCTCCAGCGGTTGACGCAGCAGATCGAGGATGTCGCGGCGGAACTCCGCCAGCTCATCGAGAAACAGAACCCCGTGGTGGGCCAGGCTCAGCTCCCCCGGCATCGGCAGGGAGCCACCGCCGATCAGCGCCGCCCCCGAGCAGCTGTGGTGGGGGCTGCGGAAGGGCCGGCGGCAGATCAGGCCGTCGTCCTCCGCCAGCAGCCCCGCCACCGAGTGCAGGCGGGTCACCTCCAGGGCCTCGGCCCGCTCCAGGGGCGGCAGCAGGCCGGGCAGGCGCTGCGCCAGCATCGTCTTGCCGCTGCCGGCGGAACCCACCAGCAGCAGGTGGTGGCCCCCGGCCGCCGCGATCTCCAGGGCGCGACGGCCGTGGGCGGCGCCGCGCACATCGGCCAGATCCGGGCCGCGCAGCCGACCTGATGTGAGGGGCCTGGCCACCGCCCGGGGGAAGCGCTCGGGCTGGCGCAACAGTTCCAGCACGGCCGCCAGATCCGGCGCCCCCCAGACCGGCAGATCATCCACCAGCGCCGCCTCGGCCCCATTGGCGGCGGCCACCACCAGACCGCGGGCACCGGCCTGGCGGGCCGCCATCGCCATCGCCAGCACACCGCGGATCGGCCGCAGGCGGCCATCGAGACCCAGCTCCGCGGCACTCCAGATGCCATCCAGTCGAGTCTGGCTCAGCTGGCCGGTGGCCACCAGCAGGCCCAGGGCGATCGGCAGATCGAAGCCGGGACCGGCCTTGCGCAGATCCGAGGGCGCCAGGCTCACCACCACGCGGGTCAGGGGCACCTTGAGGCCGCTGTTGCGCAGGGCGGCCCGCACCCGTTCGCGCGCCTCCTGCACGGCCGCATCGGGCAACCCCACCAGCTGCAGGCCCGGCAGGCCCGGGGCCATGTCCACCTCCACGCTCACCTCCACGGCCTCCAGGCCCCGCAGGGCCGAGCCGCTGCAACGTGCCAGCATCGTCATCTCCGGTGCCACGATTGATCCGGTCCTCCACTGCATCAGTGCCACCGCTGTCCCAGGGGGCCGGGCCGCAGGCCCTGTGGATACCTGCAGCTCCGAGGCAGAGCAGCCCTGCGGCGGTGCATTCAGGCCGCCCCTGGCCCACCCGCCGATCCGGCGGCCGCCCATCTCCGGCGGCCGGCGACGGGATCCGGGGGCATGGGGCCCACCGGCGGCTGCTGGCGCCGCCGGTGGGCCCGTAACCTGCTGCTCTGCTTCCCGCCAGCGGCGGCACTGCGACCATGGCCAGCGAATCCCAGGGCGGCGACACGATCTTCGGGCGCATCCTGCGCGGCGAGATCCCCTGTGATGCCGTCCACAGCGACGATCTCTGCCTCGCCTTCCGCGATCGGGCCCCCCAGGCCCCGGTGCATGTGCTGGTGATCCCGCGCCGGCCGATCCCGCGCCTGGCCGATGCGGAGCAGGCCGACCAGGCCCTGCTGGGCCATCTGTTGCTGGTGGCGGCCCGGGTGGCCCGCCAGGAGGGTCTGGAGGATTTCCGGCTGGTGGTCAACAGTGGCGCCGCTGCCGGCCAGACGGTGTTTCACCTGCATGTGCATGTGCTCGGCGGGAGGCCGCTGGCCTGGCCGCCGGGGTGAGGCTCTGCCCGCGGGCCAAATCCCTGGCAGGATCACGACATTCCTGGCTCCGGGATCAGAATGGTCAGGGATCGCCACAGTACCCCTACCGCCCTGCGCACCCCACCCTGGAACAGGGCTGGAGTAGCGGGGCCAGAGTGGCGTACAAACCCACCCCCGACCCTTTTAGGGTCGTGCTGCTGACTACCCCACTGACTTAAGAGCCTGCTGAACAACCTGCTCGCGGCCCGATCCAGCCTCTGGGCAGGCGTCGAGAACCCAGGCACAGCCTGGTTCCAGTGCCATGGTGGGTGCCTGGGATCAGGCGTTGTCCGGGTTTTTCAGCGAACGCTTAAAGGCTGTTCTGAGATACAAGCCCGGCTCTTCAGAGCGGCTCTCCCCCTGAAGCCACTGTGGGTACTGCATGAATAAGAGTGCTATGCTTTCTTCATGCTCCACCGAACCTACGAGTTCAAGCTGCTGCCGACTTCGGCCCAGGTCGAAACCTTCGACCGTTGGCTGGACATCTGCAGAGGCGTCTGGAACTTCGCCCTGGCGGAGCGACGGGATTTCGCTCGTGCCAGGAGGTCATCCGTCAATGCCTGCTCAATCCGGCAGGAGTACATCATTGCGCCGGATGCGCCCAAGCCCAGCTTCGCCAGGCAGTGCGCTGCCTTGGCAGCGGCCAAGCCATCACGGCCCTGGCTGAAGGAGCCTCACACCCACGTTCTGCAGCAGGTTCTCCGCGACCTGGAGGCCTCCTTTGTCGCGACATGGGAGCGAGGGCTCGGTTTTCCACGGTTCAAGCAGCGGATCAGGTCGTTCCTGTTCCCGCAAATGAATCAGCAGGCCGTCTCTGCTGGTCGTGTCAACCTGCCGAAGATCGGCTGTGTAAAGATGCGGCAGTCCCGCCCCCTGCCTGACGGCGCTGTTGTCAAGCAGGTGCGGATCGTGAAGCGAGCGTCTGGCTTCTACGCCATGCTCTCGCTCCAGCAGGACATCGACATCCCAGAGCCCCAGCCCCACGGCCATGCGATCGGGGTTGATGTCGGGATCAACAGCTTCCTGGCGACCAGCGCAGGTGAGCTAGTGGCGAATCCCCGTTGCTTCCAAACCGGACAATGCAGGCTGAAAGAGCTGAACCGTTCGGCATCCAGGAAGCACAAGGGGAGCCGCCGTTGGCGCATCGCCATGCACCGTATCGCCAGGCAACACGAACGCCTGAACAATGCCCGCAAGGACTTCCACTTCAAGCAGTCCCATCGCCTGTGCGACAGCGCCGATACGGTGGTGGTCGAAGCCCTGAATGTGGCGGTTATGGCACACGGCAACCCGTCTGAGCAGGTGCTCGATACCGGCTCCGGCTGGGGTCAGTTCGTTTCGATCCTGCAATCAGTCGGATTGAAGCGCGGCGTTTGCATCGAGACGGTCGAGGCACGAGGCATCAGCCAGCAATGCCCTGAGTGCGGAGCGGCAGTGCCAAAGCATCCTGGTGTTCTTGTCCACGCCTGTCCTGAGTGCGGCTATACCGCAGCTCGGAATGTTGCTGCCGCTCAGGTATTGCTCAGGCGTGGAACCATTTCAGCGTCCGGGCTGGGCGCTAGAGAAGCTCGGGGAGGGGACGCACCATGAGGGCGCCTGAAGATCCGAGAATCTCCACCCTTGAGGGTGGGGAGTACGTCAAAACTACCCGCACAACTACCCGCACGCAACCCGAGCCAGTGACTGCACGGAGTAATCAGCTACAAAAACTGCGCAACCTTTCCCAGCCTTTTTTCCTGCCCCTTGATCAGGCCAGCGGCTGGCAGTTCATCTGGTTGCTGCTCTCGCTGTTGTTCTGCGTCGGCGGAGCTGTACTGCTGATCGTCACACAGCTCAATTCTATTCTGCTCTGGGTTCAACCCGCGCTGACCACCAAGTATCTGGGCGGCGTGGCACGCACGGTCAACCAGATCTGGTCCTCCCACTGGGGCCTTGTTTTCAGCGGCCTGTTCCTGCTCGGGCTGGCCAGCTTCGTTTCGATGCGCAAGCAGTTGAAGGGCAGAAGATGGCTGCATTGGATCCTGTTGGGTCTGATCGTCTTCATGCTGCTTGCCGTCAACGGCATCAATGCAGGGATCGGCTTCATTGCCCGCGATCTCACCAATGCGCTGGTGGAAAAGCAACGGGATAATTTTTATCTGATTCTGACGGTCTATGCATGCTGTTTTCTGGTGGCGCTCCCGATCCGGGTCTCGCAATTCTATTTAACTCAGAAGCTGGGGCTGATCTGGCGCGAATGGCTTTCCCGCGGCTTGATCGCAGACTACATGCACAACCGCGCCTATTACGTTCTCAACCCCAATGACGAGACTGCGACTGATGTAGACAATCCGGATCAGCGGATCACCGATGATACCCGTTCATTCACATCCCAGAGCCTGGGATTTACCCTCGGCGTCTTCGACGCGCTGCTCACATTTGCACTCAATATAATCATCCTCTGGAGCATCAGCCAAAAGCTCACATGGGCCCTTTTTGTCTATGCCCTCATCGCCACGGTCCTGCTCGCTGTTGCCGGCCTCAACCTGGTGCGTATTAATTACAATCAGCTTCGCTTTGAGGCCGACTTCAGATACGGACTGGTACACATACGTGACAATGCTGAGTCAATCGCCTTCTACGCCGGAGAAAAGCCAGAGGTGGCCGAGACGTTGAGGCGCCTGTCTACGGCCATCCGGAACTTTGACATTTTGATCATCTGGCAAGTGATCATTGGGGCGATCCAGCGCTCGGTTGGCTATGCCGGCAACTTCTTCCCTTATCTTATTATGGCCGGAGCCTATTTCAGCGGCCAGATTGATTACGGAAGATTCATCCAGGCCTCGTTCGCCTTCAGCATGGTGGAAGGATCCTTGATGTTCGTCGTCAACAACATCACCGAGCTCGCCCAGTTCTCGGCCGGCATCAGTCGGCTGGAAGGATTCCAGGCCAAGGTGGAACGATATCGGCTCACCTCCAGTAGTGAAGATGCCAATGTTTCCATTCATCCCAATTCCATTGTTGTCAAGAGCGTCGATGTGCGTGCCCCCGGCTCTGACTCCACCTTGATCGCAGACCTCAGCCTCACGGTCGGGCAGGGAGATCGTCTGCTGGTGGTCGGACCCTCCGGCTGCGGCAAGACCTCCCTGCTCAGAATGGTCTCCGGTCTGTGGACGCCGGAAAACGGCACGGTCGAGCGGCCGAAAACAGGTGACCTGCTGTTCATCCCTCAGAAACCGTATATGATTCTAGGCTCTCTCAGGGAACAACTCTGCTATCCGGGTGATCAGTCCCGCTACAACGATGATCAGCTTCGCCATGTCCTGACCCAGGTCAGACTCGAGAAGCTGGTGCAGCGATATCCGGATTTTGATGTCAAGCAGGACTGGACCCGCGTGCTTTCGCTGGGCGAGCAACAGCGTCTTGCCTTTGGCAGATTGCTGTTGCATTCCCCCAAAATGGTGGTGTTGGATGAGGCCACCAGTGCCGTGGACGTAGCCACGGAGGAGCATCTCTATCAACTGCTGCTCGACCGTGAGCTCGCGGTCGTCAGCGTGGGTCATCGCAACTCGTTGATCCCTTTCCATGAAAACGTCCTGCGACTTCGCGGTGGTGGCCAGTGGGAGCTGCTGCCGATGTCCAACTACATCTCCCTCTCCAGAACCTCCCTGTGACCTCTCCGCATCAGGGCGCTGAGCCCACCACCCCGCCGGCCACCAGCGCCACCAGCGCCACCAGCGGTGATTTGCCAGCCTTCGGCTGGAGCGCCTATGCCGAGCGCATCAACGGCCGCTTCGCGATGCTCGGCTTCGTGGCGGTGCTGCTGATCGAGGCGATCAGCGGCGACACGTTCCTGCACTGGGCCGGCCTGGTCCCCTGAACAAATCCCCCCTCGCCCGCGGGCGGGTTGGGTGGTCGCCCGCCCCGGGTGCCGATCCGGGCCGGCAGGGCTGGGGCGGCCATGGCCGTGGCTGCCGCGATCTGCATCCAACCCTCAGGAGTGCGCTGAACCACCCCGACGTCCACCGACATCGGGCGCCAGCAACGGCAGCCAGCCCGGGCTGGAACTCGCTGTTCCGCCCTGGCATGGACCATGGACCGGCGATCGGGCCGCAAGCCAGGGCTGATTCAAACTTGGCGCGAGGGCTGCGGCCGAAGTTCAGGGGGACAACCCGCTGCTTGCAGCGCCTGGGGGTGCTGAGGCTCCATTGCTGGTGCCCGTGTCGCGCATGACTGACGCAACGCAACCGGCACTTTGAAGCGGCCCTGGGCCGCAAGCGGGTTTTTCAGCGAACTCTTAAGCTCAGGCGGCAGGCGGCGGCTGATGACAACGGGGGCGGAGATCGGATCCCGGCTGCGGGCCTGGCTGCGGCAGAGCGAGGCTGCGGCGCCCCCACCGCGGCGGCTGGAGGCCTTTCTGCTCGATCACCTCGGTGACGACAGCCGCCTGCGAGGGCCCCTGAGGGATCTGGCCCTGCAGCCCCTGCTGCTGCAACTGCTGCGGGAGCGATCGCCGGCGGTGCGGCGCAGCCTGCTGGATGCCCTGGTGCGCGATCTGGCGGACACCTATGCCGCGCCGGTCCTGGCGGAGTTGCTCGACCTGCTGGAGGCCGCCACCGATCTGGCGCCGCAGCGACCAGCCGGCCCCGGCCCCATCCTCACCACCACGACTACCACCCCTGCCCCTGGCATCACGGCTGCCGGGGCGGCTGACCCGGCAACCGTCCCGGCGGTGCCGACGCCCACGCCGGCAGCCACCACAGCCCGGGCCGCGATCGCCACAGCCACAACGACCACAGCCACAACGACCACAGCTGCAATCACCACAGTCGGCACGGGCCCGCTCCACCGTCAGCACCTGAACGCCCTGGCCCGGTCCCTGCATCCCCTGGCCCCGGGACTGGCCCTGGGCTTCCTCTCCGCCCCCGTGCTCGCCTGGCTGGTGGGGGAACTGAGCCGTCTGCTGCCGGCGGACTGGAGCGGCGCGCTGCTGCTGGTGCTGCTGCTCTGCGGGATGCAACTGCTGCTGGTGGTGCTGCCGTGCCTGCGCCCTGGCGCTTCCCTACGCCTGGTGGGCAGTGGCAATCCACGCCGCTCCTGGCGCTGGATCAGCGCTGCCTGGGTGCATCACCGCCACGGCGAGGCCCTGCTCCATGCCGCGCTGCTGCTGGTGCTGCTGGGGGGATCGCCGCTGCCCTTGTCCGAGCTGGTGCTGCGCTACCAGCTCACCCATCTGGCGACCCTGGCCCCGGCCGTGCTGCTGGCGCGCCGCTGGCTGCGCGGAGGCCTCTGGGATGGGGCCAGCGGCGCCGTCGCCGCCCTGATCAGCCTGGCGGCAGGGGTGAGCCTGCTGGGCTGGCGTTCGATCGACTTCCCCCTGCTCGTATTCAGGGTGCCCAGCTGGGTGCTGTTCGTGGTCTATGGAGCGATCCAGATGGCCTGGGTGCTGCCGCGTCGCAGCCGTCAGGATCGCTCGCTGCCGCTGCAGCGTCTGCTCTGCTCCTGCTGGTGGTGGGGCAGCGTGTTCGGGCTGTTGTGGGCCCTGATCAGCCGCCTGCGGGAGTGGGTCACACCGCTGGCGCAGGCCCTGTTCGCGCCCGCCTGATCCGCTGCTGGCAGGCCATCGGCCACCGCAGCGCGGCGCCGCCGGCGGCACCGATCGGTGCGTGTTCGCCAGCCGGAACCAGCCGGCAGCGGCGGTGATGGGGAGAATGGAGACCCCTGCATGCGGCCGGCTCTGCCCCGGCCGTTCCCCCTCGATGGATCCATCCGCCTTCAACCTGGGCAGCGTGCTGCTGATCGGCAGCGGCCTGTTCGTGCTGACCACCCTCTACTTCGGCACCCGCGGCGGCTACTACGACAGCGACGACTACGACGGCAACGGCACCGCTCACTGACGATCAGCTCGCTGCCCCGGCGCCGCTGTTCAGGCCGCCAGGATGCAGGGCCGCCTCCAGCCGTGGCCGGTCGCTGCCGAGGCGGTGCAGCAGCAGCCAGGTACTGAGCAGATCGGGCCCCTGCAGACTCCCCAGCAGGGCGGCGCGCAGGCTCTTCATCAGCACACCCTTCTTGATGCCGGCGGCGGCGACCGCCTCAGCGAGCAGGGCCTGGGCCGCGGCGGCGTTCAGATCGGCGTCAGCGGCCGGCAGCCGCTCCAGCAGGGCCGTCAGCCCCGCGCGGGCGCCAGCGGCCGCCAGCTGCTGGCGCGCAGCGTCATCGCTGACCGGCGTGAGGAAGAAGGGTTCCGCCTGGGCGACGCCATCGGCCAGCAGCGTCAGCGAAGGCCCGAGCAGGGCGCACAACTGCTGCTGCCAGACGGGATCGGCGGTGGCACCATCGACGGCCCAGCCACGCTCCTGCCAGAGCGGCAGCAGCTGCTGGCACAGGGTCTCGGGATCGAGCCCGTGCAGCACCTGAGCATTGAGCCAGTTCAACTTGTCCCAGTCAAAGCGGGCACCGGCCCGGTTGACCCGCTCAAAGTCGAACACCGCAGCCGCTTCTGCCAGGCTGAAGCGCTCCCCCATCCCCTCCGGCGGCGACCAGCCCAGCAGGGTCATGTAGTTGACCAGCGCCTCAGCCGTGTAGCCCATGGCGCGGAAATCACACACCGAGGTGACACCATCGCGCTTGGAGAGCTTCCTGCCCTCCTGGTTGAGGATCAGCGGTGTGTGGGCGAACACGGGTGCCGGTACGCCGAGCGCCTCGTACAGCAGCAGCTGCTTGGCAGTGTTGGCGATGTGATCCTCCCCGCGGATCACATGGCTGATCGCCATGGCGGCATCGTCCACCACCACCACCAGGTTGTAGAGGGGATCGCCGATCTGATCGGCGGGGGCGCGGCGGGCGATCACCATGTCGCCGCCCAGATCAGCACCGGCCCAGCGCATCTCGCCACGCACCAGATCGGTCCAGGTGATCACCGCGTTGTCGTCGATGCGGAAGCGGATCGTGGCCTCCCGCCCCGCGGCGATGAATGCCCGCTGCTGCTCCGGCGTCAGGTCGCGATGGCGGTTGTCGTAGCGGGGAGCGCGGTTCTCGGCGGCCTGGCGCTCGCGCATCTGCGTCAGTTCGGCCTCCGTGGCGTAGCAGCGGTAGGCGTGGCCCGAATCGAGCAGCGCCTGGATGGCGGCGCGGTGTTCAGCGATGCACTCGCTCTGGATCAGCGGGTCGCCGTCCCAGCCCAGCCCGAGCCACTGCAGGCCTGCGAGGATATTGGCGGTGTACTCGGGCCTGCTGCGTTCGCGGTCGGTGTCCTCGATGCGCAGCAGGAACTGGCCGCCGTGACGACGGGCGAACAGCCAGTTGAACACAGCCGTGCGTGCCGTGCCGATGTGCAACGTTCCGGTGGGGCTGGGAGCCAGACGCACACGCACCGGCCCGGCAACGCTCATCGCTGGATCGATCAAAAACGGGACTGACGGGGCTCGAACCCGCAACTTCCGCCGTGACAGGGCGGTGCTCTAACCGATTGAACTACAGTCCCAGATCAAGCTTCCAGCGCTCCACAGGAGATTGTGCTGCGGCTGGAATCGGGCCGGCGGATGCCTCCCTGTGCAGGGCGGCCAGCGCCCCAGGCACTAAGGAAGTATCTCCTGCGACCTGTCCCGCCGTCAATACGGGGCCACCACAGCGCCAGCGCGCGGCCATGGCGGCAGCGGCGGCAGCGGCGGCGCCTCGCGCCTGGATGCGACCGGCAGCAGACCTGCCCGGCCCGCGGCCCAGGCGCGCCGCAGGTATTCGCTGAACAAACTGCGGCCGGCGGGATCGGCGCTCCGAGCCCGGGCGGCAAGGCCAGTTTCGGCCGCCCGGGCGGGGCGGGGGCCGCCCAGGGCTGCCTCCCGATCGAGAGCTCAGCGGGCGCTGGCGGCTCCACGGCCCGCTGCCGCCAGGCGCAAGCGCGTCGGCGCCTGAATCCCGACGGCAGAACCAGCCGGCGGCGGGGCATTCCAGCAGCCCTGAGGTGACATTCCAGCAGCCCTGGCGGGAGGTTCCGGCAGCCCTGGCGGGACGCCGGAGGCGGGCAGCGAACGGATCCCATCTCGTCGTGTGCATCCGCGCCTGATCACGGCCGCCTGTGCGGGCTGCGTGGCATTCGGCGCCCGCACAGGCCGCATCGATCGAGTCGCGGGGGAGATGTTTCCGGGTGCGATCAGCAGCCCGATGCCCACGGATTTGTGGCGAGCACCGCGAGCACCGCGAGCACAGGAGAGTGACCCGATCGCCAGCCAGCGGGGCCTGCCTGGGCGCGAGCCTGTGTGCTGTCCCGCCTGTCTGGGCCTGATTCAGGACCTGCTGATCGGGCTTGGCAGCCTTGCCCTGCTCGATACCCAGGGGCCGACATGGTCCCTCCGTTCCAGTGCATCGTTGCAGGACCGCACCCCAGGGCCGCTTCAGGCTGCCGGTTTCGCCAGTCGTGGCGGCAGCGGCACCATGCGTGGGCATTCAGCCCCCCAGACGCTGCGAGCAGCGGGTTGCCCCCTGCGCTTCGACCGCAGCCCTCGCGGCGAGTTTGAATCGGCCCTGGGGTGCGAGCTGTGCCCCGGGCTCAGCTCAGGATGCGGCCGCCGCCCAGGATTGCTGGGCGAGCGGAGCCAGGGGGCTGCTCGGCAATCGCAGCCCCCTGGCTCCGCTGCAGGGGAATTCAGCTGCACGAACACCGGCTGGCAGACAGAGCCGGGCCGGCACGAGCCCTGGCTGACGCGACGATTTACGAGTTGCCTGAACAACCGGCTCGCGGCCCGGTCGATGCCGCAAGCGGCTGCCGACAGTCCAGTTGCAATCTGGTATCTGGGCCACGGCAGGCGGCCCGGATCAGCGGCTGCTGGAGTTTTTCGGCGAACTCTTACAGGCCTGGCAGCGCAGAACGACCGGCGGTGGCCCCGCAGAGCGAGGCTTCAGGGACGAAATCCGGCCGGTTCGATCAGACGCACCTGATTGCCTCGGGCGGTGAACTCGCGGCCCTGATCGCTCTGCACGACAACACGACCCCCGGATTTGACGCGGATCACCCGGGCACGAACCCAGCCAAGAGCGGCAGACTCCAGCACCTTGACAACATCACCGGGTTGCAGATCCAACTCCATCTTCGGAAGCATGAGAACGGTGAACAGGGGTCATCGAACGCGCCGTGGAGGACTTGAACCCCCGACATCAGGTTTTGGAGACCTGCGTTCTACCAACTGAACTAACGGCGCAAGGCGATGACCCCAGGAGATGTGGCTGAAACACCTGTCAGGAAAACCCGATGGGGGCATCCTGCCTGGGGTGGGGCCTCAGCGATCGAAGCGCTGCTTGACGCGGGTGGCCTTGCCAACCCGATCACGCAGGTAGAAGAGCTTCGCCCGCCGCACCTTACCGCGTCGCTCCACCTTCACGGAAGCCACCTGGGGGCTGTGCAACAGGAACACCCGCTCCACACCCACGCCCTGGAAGATGCGTCGCACTGTGATCGTCTCGTTGAGACCACCGTGACGCATGGCGATCACCACGCCCTCATAGGGCTGGATGCGCTCCTTGTTGCCCTCGCGGATGCGGACGCCCACCTTGACCGTGTCGCCGACAAAGATTTCCGGCAGATCGCTCTTGAGCTGCTCGGCCTCGAACGCCCGGATCAGTTCGCTGGCGCTGAGCCGACCCGTGCGGGCCCGGGGCGCAGCCCCTGCCGTGGCGATCGCAGCCGCATCAGCCCCCTCCGTGGTTGCCACTTCGGTGCCGTCTGCTGCGGTGCCGTCAGTTCCCGTGCCGTCTGCTGCTGTGGTTTCCGCTGCGGTTTCCGCTGCCATCCCGAACTCCGAGGCGCCTTGCCAAACCGCCAGTGTACCGGCCGATGGTCCCGCTCAACGGCGGCCCCAGGAGCGCTGCAGGCGCTGCCACACCATGGCGCCGCCGCTGACCAGCATCCACAGCAGCCCCAGCCCGTTGGCCAGCACGTAGAGCGTCTCGCCGGCCGGTCCGAACCACTGCCGCAGCCACTCGCCCTCGTGCAGCACCATCAGCGCATGGGCCTGATCCCGTCCGAGGCCGCCCCAGTCGCGCAGCAGGCGGTAGCCGACGCCGCTGCCGACCGTGAGCAGCAGCGGCAGCAGCACGAAGGGGGCCAGATCGGCATGCAGACGCCGCAGACGCTGAGCCAGCGGCGGGGCAGGGGTGGACATCGCACGCGCCAACCGGAGCAGACCATTGATACCTTGAATCCAACCCTTCGAC
>Ga0172372_10006787_pt1 | contig 15551 bp, 13 predicted proteins | sample LakKiv5m_2_FD_114544 | JGI IMG/M metagenome (GOLD analysis project Ga0172372, IMG submission 114544) | Freshwater microbial communities from Kabuno Bay, South-Kivu, Congo - kab_092012_9.5m | ecosystem: Environmental > Aquatic > Freshwater > Lake | place: Democratic Republic of the Congo...
CCGGTGCAGTGTTTGGCCAAGTTGCAGGAGGTGTGATGGCCGATACGCTCGGATGGCGTATCAGCTTCGGGTTGCCGGCGATCGTGCTAGCGATTGTTGCATTACTGCTTTCTTTCTGGTGTGGTTTACCAAAAAAGTGGTCGAAGAATCTGCCAACAACGACAACGACAACGGCAACGCTAACAACGACAACAGCAACGCTGCCTGAGCCCCTTCAAAGCGCACAACAACCCAATCCCCTGGTCATCGAACGACGAGGTACTCGGCCATCGATTCGATCGATTGCTAGACAATTTGCAGCGGTACTCAACATCGCATGGGCTCGCATCGTGCTTTCCTTTGTATTTATCGAAGGATTGCTTGTTTACGGCGCCTTTGCCTACGTCCCAAGCTGGTTACACCTTCAGTTTCATCTGCCCTTATGGCAGGCGGGCCTCGCTGCTGCAGGCTTCGGAGTAGGCGGCGTGATATACAGCCTCGGGGCGCGCTACCTGATTCAAAAATTTGGAGAACGGGGTCTCTTAATTTTGGGCGCCACGGTTTTCTCAATTGGCATGTATTGGATCGGTGGCTACTGGTGGCCTGGCCAACTGATTTTTTGCACAATGCTCGGACTTGGATTTTTCATGGTCCACAACACCTTGCAAGTGCAGGCCACACAACTTTCGCCGCAAACGCGAGGTACAGCGGTTGCAGCCTTTGCCGTCAGCCTTTTCTCCGGCCAATCAATTGGCGTTGCACTGGCCTCACCGATCATGAGCCAATTCGGCTTTGAGGCGTTAAAAATTGGATCATCATTGTTTTTTCTACTGTTAGGCTCTGGAATGGCCTATTTATTAACAAGAAAAAATCAGCAAGAAAACGCTTGCTAAAGCCAAGACTTTGCACTGGCACAGGCAGATTGGCAACTTGACATGTATTGCTTCTAATGCAAGTCACCCAATAAATATCGTTTTAAGAACAAAATCATGGCATAAAACTGAAAATCTGCGTTTTCCTTTCTTGCAAAACCATGCCCTTCATTTTCAGCACGTAGGTACCATACCTCAGTCCCATTGGCTCTTACCTTTTCAACGATTTGCTCAGACTCGGTGTAGGGAACTCGCGGATCGTTTCTGCCTTGAATCACAAACAATGGTTTGGTGATTCGTGCCGCATTGCTAAGGGGCGAAATCTGGTGCAAAAATGAACGCATCGCAGGATCACGCTCGTCACCGTATTCAACGCGGCGCAAATCTCTTCGATAGCTCTCAGTCGTTTCAAGAAAAGTAACAAAATGAGAGATACCAACGATACTGATTGCAGCCGCAATTCGATCGCTGTAATGAAACGCGGTTGCCATACTCATATAGCCACCATAGCTGCCACCAGCAACAAGCACTCTGGAGGAATCAAGGTCAGATTGATCCCTGATCCAGTCAAGTAATGCCCCAATGTCCTTCACGGCATCTTCCCTGAGTCGCCCGTTATCGAGAGCCACAAACCCTTTGCCAAAGCCGGTTGACCCGCGCACATTTGGGCGTATCACCACGATGCCAAGATCCTGAATAAAGTACTGTAGTCGCCCAAGAAACGCCACACCTGCCTGAGCTTCAGGACCGCCATGAATCTCAATCATCACGGGACGTTTCCCAGTAAATCGCGCTGGTGGACGCGAGATAAGGCCAGAAATGCTGCGACCATCAAAACTCTGCCATCGAATAATTTTTTGTTCTGGAAATGAATTCAAATCGGCATTGGGGTGAGCAACTGGTTTTGTCCACTGAACAAGCAAACCGTTTTGCGCGTCGTAGCTGTAGATCGCACCAGGATTTTGAGCGCCACTCATACCAAAGGCAAGCAAACGCTCTTGGTCGTGGTAGGCGATAGCATTGATTGAACCTTCTGGCAGACCGAGCAAGGCGCGTTCCTGAAACCGGTCTCCGTCAAGAAGTCGCAAAACCTGCTTACCATCCTGATTTGCAAGCAGCGCAAGTTGACTCCCGTCGCGACTACGGGCGGCTTGACTAATATCCCAGGGAATGTGTCCGCTCAATCGACGCAAAGCTTCAGTTTTTAAATCAAAGATGACTAATTCCCTGAACTCGCTGTAGCGGTCGGTTAACACAATCAAACCCGACTGATCTGCGAGAAAGTCCAAAGCAATATGTACCGAAGGTCCTTGCTCCTGTCCCTTGGGAAGCAATCGCCGCTTGTTACCGTTTGCTAATTCAAGAAGCCAAAGTTCTGATTCATTCGCTGAAATATATCGATTCAAGATAACTGATTTAGCATCGAGTGAGACTTCACCTGCAAACCATCCTACGCCTGGCAACAGCGCAATCTCTCTGCTTTGCCCAGGATGCATCGGATCCATTTCCCGCAATGATGTGTTGATCTCTGTTCTTGTGCCTTCCGCTGCCGTCCGGTCAAGCGGCAACGAGCTGTAAATCACGGTGGAAGCCTTACGATTCCATGCATGAAAACTATGCCTTTGGTTTGGATCGGTAAGCAAAATCTCCTTGCCCGACCCATCGAGATCTTTCCTGTAAAGCTGCGATGCTTCGTTACCGCCGACAGCCTTTGAAAATAGAATATATTTGGCCTCTAGCGGCTCGTAGCGCGCAAAACGTACCGGCTCCTGACCCTCACTGATCGGCTCAAGCGGCGCTAAGGGATGCCTTAATCGAAAGATCTGGCTGACGCTTGCACCTGGCATGCGATGGCTCACCAACATTTCACGTTGCCTTGGATGCCAGTCAACAAAAGAATGTCCACGGAATTCGGTATATCGTTCTACATCTCTAACAAGTTCGAGCGGCACAGGAGGTACGCCCTGAACCATCAACTGACTATTTGGCTGCAAGTACGGAGCTAATGTCTGTGCGGCGGCCGAAGCAGAACCCGCAATCAACGTGATAAAAAATAGTCTGCACCATAACCAAATACGATTAAAACGTATCACCATCAAGCCTCATATCTGGTTAATCAATTCTGGTTGATCAATTGACTGCTCGGTTTGTACCGTCCCAATAGCGGGCTCTAAGCGCTTTCTTATCCGGTTTGCCAAGCCCTGTGACCGGGAGTTGATCAACAAAATCCACCGTCTTGGGCGCTTGGACTGCACCCTTAGCTTCGCGAACCAAGGTAATTAAAGCTTCCGCCTGCGTCCTGGCTCCAGGCTTTAGCACAACCACGGCCTTGACCGCTTCTCCCCATTTTGGATCCGGAACACCGATGACCGCAGCGGCTGCAACATCGGGATGCTTTGTTAGCACGTCTTCAACCTCGCGAGGAAATACATTGAAGCCGCCACTAATGATCATGTCTTTACTTCGATCGACGATATATAAATAGCCTGCCTCATCGCGTCTTGCCAGATCACCTGTGTGAAGCCATCCCCCGCGAAGAGCCTTGTCTGTTTCCTCGGGCTTGCCCCAGTAACCTGTCATCACCAACGGCCCGCGAACACAAATTTCCCCCACCTCGCCGCACGCGACCTCTTGACCTGCTTCATCAAGTAAAGCAAGTTGGACTGCTGCTGAGGGCATACCACAAGATGCGAGACGCTCTGGAAAATGGATCGGATCGTGTTCGCTGCGCCGCAAGCTTGTCACGCAATTAGGCGCTTCAGATTGGCCATAAAGTTGCATGAATACAGGGCCCCAGCGCTTAATCCCTTCGATCAGGCGAGCTGGCGCCATGGGCGATGCGCCATAGATAACAGTCTTTAAGCTAGAACAATCCGCCTGGTCGATGCCCGGATGATCCAGCAGCACATAGATCATGGTTGGCACCAAAAAGGTACAGCTGATTCGGTGCTTTTCAACCAAGTCAAAAAATCGTTGTGCATCAAAACCCTTACTCATCACAAAACAACCTGCCTTACTCATAACCGCAACAATCATTGCACCCGCTGCATGCGTGATCGGCGTCATGGCCAGGAATCGCAGGTCTTCTGGCCAATCCCAATCGCAAAGTTCAGTCATCACCATGGTGACTTGAACTCGATGCGTGTGAACCACCCCCTTAGGCTTGCCCGTCGTACCCCCGGTGTAAATCAGCGTGCAAATATCGTCGGCTTGCGCCTCACATGCCAGTGCCTTCGGTTCAAAGGCCTGCATCATTGCCAATGCGTCCTCACCAAGTGGCACTGTTGAGATACATGGCCCCAGCGTGAAAACATCACTCAGTCCAGCAATCCTTTCGAATAGCGCTTTTCCCCGGGCCTCAAACACTGTAGGGTCAACGAATAAATGGGTAACGCCCGAATCTTCAATCAGATATGAATGATCGTCTTCGGATGCAAGTGGGTGCATCCACGTCGATCGCAATCCGAGCAAGTACCCGGCTGCGTTAACCAAAAAGGCTTCAGGCCGGTTTGAAGATAAGCAAGCGATTGCATCGCCCCGCTTTAAACCCTTGGACTTCATGAATTGCACCATGCGGCTGAGCATCTTGCCAAAGTCCAGATAACTGATCTGCTGATCATCAAGCACAAAAGCGATCCGCTCTGACCCACGTTGTATCGCCCGAATAATCAAATCGCCCATGGTGCAAGAGGCATGAAGCGGAAACTGCATCGGCATGTGATGGAGACTCATCGTAGGTAGCTCAACAATTTGATCAAGTGGTTTATCCGGTCACGATAGCAAGCACGCTTGCATTCATGCACGAAGCCATTGTGGCAGCGACAAAAGCTGGCCAGGCAAGTGCTGCCAAGTCTGAACGTCGCTCTGGTGCCATGCTCCCTATGCCACTGATCTGAATCCCGATACTTGCGAGATTCGCAAAACCACAGAGGGCATACATCGCAATAAGGCGGGATCGATCGGACAAAGCTTCAGCGGGCATTGCACTCAGCTGAATATAAGCGACAAACTCGTTGAGCACGCTCTTGACACCAAGCAGTGAACCAACCTTGGCCGCCTCATCCCAATCAACACCCATCAACCAGGCTATCGGTGCGAATACCCAGCCAGCAATTCTTTCCAGGCTTAGCGGAGCACCGGCTACATCCGGCAAAAAACCAACGAAGCCATTTGCCAGCGCAACCAGTGCTGTCAAGACGATCAATATCGCGATAATGTTTAAGTAAAGCGCAAGTCCGTCGCTCGTGCCACGGGTAATTGCATCCATCGCGCTTTGATAGATCCGAGGCGGTGGTTGTAAGGCTTGCTGACTTGCCGAAGATTCAGGCATCAACAGATGTGCAAACAACACGGATGCCGGCACAGACATCACAGATTTTGTAATCAAGTGCCCCATAGCACCTTGGAAAAATTCACCAAGCATCGCCGAGTAGATAACCATCACCGATCCAGCAATCGTAGCCATTCCTGCCGTCATCACCAGCAGGAGCTCATGCCTAGACATACCTGCAAGGTAAGGCCTAACCAGCAAAGGAGCCTCGGTCTGACCGAGAAAGATGTTCGCAGTCGTTACAAGCCCCGCGGGGCCTCTCACAGCGAGCGCTTTCTCAAAGATCATCGCGATTGATTGAATGATGAGAGGCAGGATCCGCCAATACCAAAGCAGCGCAGAAAGCGCTGACATCACAATGAGCAGTGGCAGAACTTGAAAGGCGAAGACCACCAGGCGATTTGAATTTGTAACGCTGAACGGCGCTTCTCCACCGCCGAGGTAACCAAATACAAATGAGCTTCCTCGCAAGGTCGCCGCGCCAAGCGCAGCCACGGCCATGTTGAGTTGTAGCAGTGCTTCTTTGACAAAGGGGGCCCTAAGCATCAGCCAGCAAATCAAGAACTGTAAGCCGATCGCAATCACGACAAGGCGCCAGCTAATCCGACGTCGATCCTTTGATAAGGGGAGTACAAGGATCATAAAAACCACGATCCCAAGGGCCGCCTGCAAAGAAGAGTTCACGCTATTTATCTCATCGAGCAGATGAAGCTTGGCATAGGTGAGCTCATCGCCTAATTATCCGCTACGATTGCTTGATGATCCAACGAATCTTGATCCGTAACGCACGTATTCTTCAAACCCGAAAGGCATCCCTAAGCCCAAGTTGCGATCTTTTGATTGAAGACAATCGCATCAAAACAATGCTTCCGAGCGAAGCCGCTCAAACGCTGAGGCAGTGGTTTGAAAACTTGCCGGCAGATGCTGCAAAACAGATAGAAGCCAACCAAGGCGTCCTGATGCCTGGATTGATTGACTGCCATGTGCACGTACTGGCCTCGCAAATGCACCTAGGCCAGCTTGGGCGGCTTCCTAATGTTCTCGCGGTCCTGCGAGCTGTGCCGATTCTAGAGGGGATGATTCGACGCGGCTTCACCACGGTTCGTGATGCCGGTGGTGCCGACGATGCGCTCAGGCAGGCAACTGCAGATGGCACCATTCTTGGGCCAAGGATTTTCCCATCCGGGCGTGCCTTGTCGCAGACCGGTGGACATGGCGATATGCGCGAGCGTAATGACATTATCGAACCTTGCGCATGTACGGTGAAGGTTGGTGCCATTGCAAGGATTGTCGATGGGGTTGACGCGATGCGTAAAGCCGTTCGAGAGGAGATTCAACGTGGAGCAACCCAAATCAAGATCATGGCCTCAGGCGGTGTTGCTTCCCCCAATGATCCAATCCACTTTCTTGGCTATAGCGAAGACGAAATCAGAGCCGCAGTTGAAGAGGCAGATAATGCTTCGAGCTATGTGATGGCGCATGCCTACACAGCGAGGGCAATAAAGCGCGCGATTCGCTGTGGGGTACGAAGCATCGAACATGGTAATTTGGTTGATGATGAAGCGGCTTCGATGATGGCCGATACGGGTGCCTTCGCTGTCCCAACGCTTGTCACTTACGATGCACTGGCTCAAGAAGGCAAAGCACTCGGACTGCCCTTAGAATCACTGACAAAAATCGAATCAGTTCGAGGACATGGCTTGCGCTCGCTTGAGATTTTCGCAAAGGCCGGCGTTTCGATGGCATATGGCAGTGATTTATTAGGGCCTACGCAGCGATTGCAATCTGAAGAATTCCGTCTTCGTGCCTCGGTGCTCGGACCGGCCGCAGCGGTAAAGGCTGCGACTTGCGAGGCAGCAAAATTGCTTCAACGAGAACATGAGCTTGGCGATGTATTCGAAGGGGCGATTGCTGACCTGATCCTGCTTAGAGGCAATCCACTTGAAGATATCAATATTCTGTGCGGTCAGGGCGAAGGCATCCAGTGGGTTATGAAAGACGGCATCTTGCTTAAAGGGTCCGCCCCCTAACGCGCATCTCGCTTATCAAAGTCTGGATCGCTAATTGCAAAACACGCGACCTGGCGTGTTTCGTCAACCATGGTCAATGCTGGCCGCTCGCGCTGGCATCGAGCTTTTGCCTTCGGACAGCGTGGGTGAAAGGCACAGCCACTTGGCGGGGCCAGCGGATTAGGTACCTCACCAGCGACAGGTGTTCGATCTTTCCCAGTACGTTCTAAATCCGGTATCGCGTCTAAGAGCATTCGCGTGTAGGGATGTAATGCTTTTTCAAACAATACATCGTTGGGCGCAACTTCAACAAGACGTCCTAAATACATCACGCCAACACGGTCACTTACATGCCTCACAACTGCAAGATTGTGCGAAATAAACAAGTAGGTCAGTCCGCGCTGTTTTTGCAAGTCCTTCATGAGGTTGAGTACCTGCGCCTGGACCGAAACATCGAGTGCTGAGGTGGGTTCGTCGCAAACCAGAAACTCGGGTTCCGAAGCAAGTGCACGCGCAATCGAAATACGCTGCCTCTGCCCCCCTGAAAACTGATGTGGATATCGAGCCGCATCCGAAGCAGCCAAACCGACCTGACCGAGCAGTAAGGCCACCCGCTCCAGGATTGCAGATCGACTCTCAAGCATACGATGTACCTTGAGTGGTTCGGCAACAATCTGGCCAACGGTCCACCGGGGATTGAGACTTGCGTAAGGATCTTGAAAAATCATTTGGATTTTTCTACGCAAGGATGTTGTGTCACTCTCTTTAATACGATCAATATCTTGTATCGGATACCCTTCGAACCGCACTTCCCCACCACTGCAGTCATAAAGACCGACCAAAAGACGTGCAACGGTCGACTTACCGCAACCCGACTCTCCAACAAGGCCGAAGGTTTCGCCCTTTTTGATCTCGAAGCTTACTTGATCAACTGCATGCAAAAAGCGTCTTGGCTTTCGCTCAATTAATCGGTTCAACCAGGGCTCACTCACATCAAAGTGCTTACTCGCCTGCTTGACCTGAACAAGCGTTTCCCCACCAGATTGCGCCAAGGGGGTCGATGCCGAATAGACAGCAGGCATCATTGGCTTAAGGCCCAGCAGGCGGCCCGAGACTCTCCAGCATCCTGCAATTCGGGGCGCTCGATGAGGCAGCGCGAAAAACGCGCCGCACAGCGGGGGTTAAATGCGCAACCCTTTGGGATGACATCGAGTCGAGGCATCGCACCCTCAATCTGCGCAAGCCGGTCACGATGCGCACGAATCGAAGGAATCGATGCCATTAGCCCTTTGGTATAAGGATGCTTGGGGCGATGGATCATGGCGTCAACCGCACCGATCTCCGCCACACGGCCCGCGTACATCACTGCAACCCGGTCAGCCGTTTCAGCGATCACACCCATATCGTGGGTAATCAACATGATCGATGTTCCTAAATCCCTGGAGACCTGTTTGAGCAAACGAATGATCTGTGCTTGTATCGATACATCGAGCGCTGTGGTGGGCTCGTCAGCAACAATTAACTTAGGGTCGGCCGCGAGTGCAAGCGCAATCACGACACGTTGTCGCATGCCGCCTGAAAACTGATGCGGATAGTGATCAATACGCAGCTCAGGAGCTGGAATCCCTGTTCGTGCAAGCAACTCAACAGCCCTTTGTCGCGACTGCGAATAAGTAAGCGACAAATGCGTTTGAATCGTGTCAGTAAGCTGACGTCCGACGGTAAACAAGGGATTCAGTGAGGTGAGCGGATCTTGGAAAATCGCGGCAATCTCTTTGCCTCTCAGTTTGCGCATTGCCTCTGGGGAATGCGAATCGATGCGGCGCCCTTCGAGCCAAATCTCTCCACCCGCTATACGCCCTGGCGGTTCAAGCAAACCGATAATCGCAGCGCCTGTTAATGATTTACCTGCCCCCGATTCACCCACAACACCGAGGGTTTCGCCACGCATAATGCTGAAGGACACATCATCGAGTGCTCTTAAAAGACCCTTGCGGGTCGGAAACTCCACTTGCAAATGACGAAGCTCCAGTAAAGGCGCTTCACCATATTGATCGCTATTGTAATTTTGGATTGAGGGCATCACGCAACCAATCACCGAGCAAATTCACAGACATACACAGCAAGATCAGCGCAAGTCCTGGAAAAACGACAAGCCACCACTCACCGGAATAAAGGAAATTATTGCCGTTATTAATCATCGTACCGAGTGAAGGGGTTGTTGGTGGCACACCCACACCGAGAAACGACAAGGTTGCCTCCGTGATGATCGCAGTCGCAATGTTGATGGTTGCAATCACCAGCACTGGACCCATGACATTCGGCAAGACATGCTTGATCATGATCGCGATTGGGGGCACACCAATCACTCTTGCCGCCTGGACATACTCCTTATTCTTTTCCACAAGGGTCGAACCCCGCACTGTACGTGCGTAGGAGACCCAGTTGGCAAGGCTGATCGATCCAATTAGCACGAGGATAGCCATTTGGTCGCCATGGCCCTGGTCGGCAAACACAACCCTAGCGACGCCATCAATCAGGAGGGCGATCAGGATAGCGGGAAAGGACAGCTGCACGTCAGCGATTCGCATAATGATCGCATCAAGTCGGCCACCCAAAAAACCCGAAAGCAGGCCAAGGCCAACGCCAAGAAACATCGCAAGCAAGACCGAGCTAAAACCAACAAGTAAAGAGATACGCGAACCGTAAAGAATCGTCGAGAGCACATCACGGCCTTGATCGTCAGTTCCAAGCACGTACTTGCCCTGCCCCTGCGCCGCCCATGCTGGGGGTAATAATGAGTCGTTGAGATCCAGACTCGCAAGGTCAAAGGGATTAAGTGGTGCAAGCCAAGGCGCAAACAAGGCCCCACAAATCATAAGCAAGGCAACCGCAGCTGCAAATTGCGCAAGCCGCGACTGACTAAAGCTGTAGAGCACCGGGCCATCGAGCCATTGCTTGAGCATCAGTGGCGCCCTGCCCCTGAAGGGTCAACCCGAAGCCTTGGATCAACCATCACATAAAGCATATCGACGACCAAGTTAATGCTCACAAATACAAAAGAAATCATCACGAGGTAGGCTGCCATGATTGGTACGTCGGCCGTCTGCACCGATTGAATGAACAACAAACCCATACCTGGCCATTGAAATACAGTTTCCGTAACGATAGCAAAGGCAATCAAGGACCCGAGTTGAAGGCCAACAATTGTGATTACCGGGACCAGTGTATTTTTAAGCGCATAGCTAAAGTTAACGAGCCTCTCACTGAGTCCTCTTGCCCTGGCAAATTTGATGTAATCCGTGCGTTGCACTTCAAGCATCTCAGCGCGAACCATACGCATAATCAAAGCGAGCTGGAATAGTGCCAGGGTAATCGCAGGAAGTACGATATGTTTAAGACCATCGACCGTGATTAAACCGGTACTGAATCGTCCCCACTGAACCACTTCGCCTCGACCATACGAAGGCAACCAGCCAAGCAATACCGCAAAAAATAGAATAAAAAATATTCCTACTAAAAAGACTGGCAACGACACACCAAGCAGCGAAATACCCATAAACAACTGACTTAAAAACCCACCCCTCTTTAAGGCAGTGTAAACGCCCATGGGTATACCGGTGATAAGCGCAATAAGTGCCGCGCACACTGCGAGCTCCAGGGTTGCCGGAAAACGCTCGGCGAGCAACTCCGAGACTTTTCGTCCCTGCCTGTACGACACTCCAAATTCGCCCTGAACCGCATTTCCCACAAAATGTGTGAACTGCACGTAAAAGGGTTCGTTAAGCCCCAGGTCGGCTCTTAGCTGCGCGCGTTGTTCACTAGTGGCATCCTGTCCGAGCATTGAAAGAACGGGATCGCCAACATATTGAAATAAAGAAAACGCTATAAATGCAACGACCAGCATTACCATGCTGGCCTGAAGCAATCTCCGAACGATAAAGGCAAACATGTCAACAATATCTTAGTTGAACATGCGATCAAAAAAATATAAATATGATAACTATTTTACAGTCGCATAATACATTTTCGGGGCATCGTTGGAGTTATGAGCAATGCTTACCGACTTCTTCATCGCCCAGGGGCGCATTTGATGATGCAAGGTGATGTAAAGCGCATCATCGCGAGTGATTGTTAACGCATCGCGAATCATTGCATCACGTTTAGCCTTATCCATCTCATTCTTCATCGCATTAACCAGCGCATCGACCTTCGGATGGCTTACCTTGCTTAAGTTGAAGTTACCGTCAGCGCCGGTGGTCTTTGTCCGGACTAATGACCGTAAGCTGTACTGCGCATCGTAAGTAGCGACGCCCCAGCCGAGCAAATACGCACTTGAATCAAAGTTTTGAATCTTTGAGATGAAGGGCCCAAAGGGCATTGCATTAAGTTTAGTCTTCACACCGATCTTGGCCCACATGCCAACCACCGCCTGGCAGACCTCTTCATCATTAACATAACGGTTATTGGGGCAGTCGAGCGTGAAATCAAAGCCATTTGGGTAACCGGCTTCAGCAAGTAATTTTTTGGCGCCTTCGACGTTGGCAGGGGCAGCTTTATCAAGTTCAGGGGTGTGGCCATGAACGCCAGGGGCCACTATGATTGCTGCGGGGATCGACAGATTACGCATGATGGTGCGCTGAATCGCTGCTCGATCTACCGCCATCGAGAGTGCCCGACGAACCCGAACATCCTTAAAAGGATTCTTACCTTTAGGGCCATACTTCAATTCATCACTGCCCTGATCCATTCCGATGAAAATCGTTCGTACCTCTGGGCCATCTAGTACAAACAAGCTTGCAGTCGATCGCAAACGCGCAACATCTTGGGTGGGCAAATCGGTGACTAAATCCACATCACCTGCAAGCAGGGCTGCAATTCGCGTGGCATCAGCCTTAATGGGCGTGTAGGTCACATCAGTAACATTGCCTTCGGATTTACCCCACCAAGACTTATTCGCGGTCATCACGATACGCTGATCAGGCGACCATTCTTTGATCAAAAAGGGCCCTGTACCGTTGGTATTGCGTGATGCAAATGTAACTTCTTTTGCCTTGTAATCCTGAACTTTCTCTGACTTGTTCTTTGCAGCCCATTCCTTATCCATGATGAGAAAAGTTACCAAACTGTTAAGTAGCACAGGATCTGGTTCGTCAAGAATCATATCGATGGTGTGATCATCAACTTTTTTGATTTCTTTAACGCTCGCGACATAAATTTGCATCGTCCCCTGAGGTTGCCGGATACGATCAAACGAAAAAATCACATCGTCTGCTGTGAATGTTGATCCGTCATGGAATTTCACATCTTTGCGCAGGTTAAATCGCCATGTTGTTGGATTTACCGTTTGCCAGCTGGTCGCAAGGCAAGGCTCAATTCGGTAGTTTTTATCATAACGGACCAAGCCTTCGTAGGCGTGGCCAACAATATTGTTTGTTGTCGCGTGGTTTTGCGAATGCGGGTCTAGTGTGAGGATATCGTTTTGGGCGGCCCATTTAAGATTTGCAGCTTGGGCCATACCGATACCGATCATCACAGCGCCCGCCGCAAAAGCGAGTTGACGCAGCAGGCTCGGAAGCGTCTTGGGATTTGTAAGATTGATCATGCAAACTCCATAAGTGTTCAATAAATGGGGGCTAACACAAATAAGACCGAAGATATGATGATAGTTCGATCCGCAGCTCGATGCCAACTGATCGCCGACGAACCTAGCTTACTCAGCGTCTCGATATAACTCGGGTTGCAATTTCGCAAGTAGTCTTGAGAGCGCAATGACGGTGCCGTACTGATCGGTTTCGCGCAAAGCTTCGCGAAGCATTTGATGGGCCTCGTATGCGCTTACCAGCTCCATGTCCCAGTCGGGCAGAAGTCTTAAATGATCACGCCCTTCGGAGAGCACGATTAAGTTTTTATGCCTTCGATCGCCCCGCAAGCGATACATCAAATGATCGATCGATGCTTTGGGGCCTTCGATAAACTGGATAAAGATATCCCCGCTGTATGTCAGTAGACCAGTGATCTGATGACGATGATTATTTGTTTTAGAAATTTCAAGAATTTTGTCCAGATCACCGGTTTGGAGTCCCGTGCAGGCCTGACTGCAATAGCTCAAATGGACCAAGTCTGCTTTCGCATTCACGCTACACCCCTCATTTAGTCGCGCTTTCGCCGCACGCCCCAGGCGACGCTTTCGATCGATTTCATATCGGATCGCTCAAACATTTGCCTGTCTTGCACGTAGTCAATTACCCAGTCAATGGTGTCAACACCCCAAAAACAATGCCCGTCAACAACAAGGCTCGGCACGCCGAACACATTGGCAGCTATTGCCTCTTGGGTTTGCGCTTGCAAGGCTTGTTTGACACTGCTTTCCTGGATCCTTTGCGCGCCATCGCTAACCCCTAAAACCTCGCATAATCCAGAAAAGTCAAGTTCGGGGTCACGACCCTGCTCAAAAACAAAATCACTTGCTTTCTTGATCGCCTCAGGTGGGTTACCCATCGAAACAAGTAAACGCAGTGCTGAAAGTGGGTTGAAAGGATGGCGCGACGGCATTTGAAAAGCTAAGCCAAAACGCCTGGCGAGCCAGACGCAATGCTGATAGGTATGACGCCGCTTCGATTCAATCTCTGCCGGGCCGAGCTGCCCCCAGTGCGCTAGAACCGCCCCGAAGAGGATTGGCGTGATGCGGATGTCGAGCAAATCGTCAAGCCGATCGATTTGTTTCAGATAAAAATACGCATAAGGTGAGATCGGATCAACATAAAGTTTTGCAATGCTTTTCGCCCTGGTTTCATCGGGTCTTTGAGAAAGCTTATCGCTCATGATGCTTGATCAAGTTCCATGAAAAAAGTCACCGGACCATCGTTGAGCAGCGCCACTTTCATATCAGCGCCAAACTCGCCCGCCTCAACAATCGGATGCTGGCTTCGCGCATAGCCAAGCAAATCCTCATAACAGCGTCGGGCATGCGCTGGTGGGGCCGCATTGGTAAAGCTCGGGCGATTGCCATCCCAGAGCTTTGCAGCGAGGGTGAATTGACTCACGATTAGTAGGCCTCCGACGGCGCCCAGACCATCGATATCCGTAATGCTTCGGTTCATCTTGCCATGCGCATCCGAAAAAATTCTCAGTTTTAAGACTTTATTGACAAACTTCTCGATGATTTGAGGGCTATCGTCTCGCTCGGCGCACACAAACATGAGCAAACCTGCAGCGATTGATCCGACAACTCGCTGCTCAACGGTGACTGAAGCATGGCTAACACGTTGGATCACTGCTTTCATAAGCTTTAAGATGGTTCCGTCCGATTCACTTCGATGCATTTTTTCCGAGTATGCACCTATGTTTAACCTTGATCCATGGTCCTTTCCCAAAGCACTCCGCCCCGACCCTGAGCAACTTGACTTTAGCCTCGACGAAAGCCTCAACGCCTTGTTGCAGCTTCATGTCCAGGTGCCCGATGAAGCCTACACCGCACCGATATTGGGTACCAGCCGCAGCGGTCATGGTGTGGTGATTGATGAACAGGGACATATTCTGACGATCGGCTATCTGGTAACCGAAGCCCAGCAAATATGGTGCCGCAAGCGAGATGGCTCGGTGGTCCAGGCCGATGTGCTTGCCTATGATCAAGCCACTGGCTTTGGCTTATTGAAGAGCTTTAGCCCACTTGACTGCGGTTTCATACCGCTCGGCAAGGCAAGCGATTTAGCCAAGGGCAGAACCGTTTACATGCTTGGTCATGGCGGTATTCATCAGTGCCTTAAGACATCGATCGTTGCAATCAAGCCATTTGCGGGATCCTGGGAGTACTTACTCGATCACGCCTTATTCATCGAGCCGGCTCATCCTGAATGGAGCGGCTCGCCGCTTTTAAACCAGGCAGGACAACTGGTCGGTATCGGTTCGCTGCTTACTCAGGAAATCAAGCAGGGACAAACTCAACAAAGTAATATGGTTGTGCCAATCGATGTATTAGTTCCAATTCTTGAAGCTTTGATCAACCAGGGCCACAGCGGTCATGCACCAAGGCCTTGGCTTGGGCTTTATCTCGAAGAGCAAGACGAGCAACTCGTGGTCCAGCATACAAGCCCAGAGGGACCTGCCGAGACCGCTGGTATCTTGTCTGAGGACTTGGTACTGTCGGTGGCAGGCCATCGCGTTCAAGACCTGGCTAGCTTTTACCGGCATGTATGGTCCTTGGGCGAAGCAGGTGTCGAGGTTCCTGTGCAGTTAGCGAGAGGAGCCGAGCTTGTTGCGGTGAAAATCCGCTCCATGAATCGAAACGAACGCTTGATCAAACCACGTACCCATTAGGCTCATCTTCTACAGCTAGCAGTACTTTAAAGCAGCTGCAAG
>Ga0172372_10006791_pt1 | contig 15548 bp, 15 predicted proteins | sample LakKiv5m_2_FD_114544 | JGI IMG/M metagenome (GOLD analysis project Ga0172372, IMG submission 114544) | Freshwater microbial communities from Kabuno Bay, South-Kivu, Congo - kab_092012_9.5m | ecosystem: Environmental > Aquatic > Freshwater > Lake | place: Democratic Republic of the Congo...
CTCGCGGCAGTGCGGGCAGATGCGGCGCACGAGGCGCTGCGCCATGACGCCGCGGATGACGGCCGCGACGAGATACGGCTCGATGCCGACATTCACGAGGCGCGTGACCGCGCTGACCGAGTCGTTCGTGTGGAGCGTCGAGAAGACGAGGTGGCCCGTGAGCGCGGCCTGCACGGCGATGCCCGCCGTCTCCGCGTCGCGGATCTCGCCGACCATCAGGACATCGGGGTCCTGGCGCAGCAGCGCGCGCAGCGCGCTTGCGAAGGTGAAGCCCGCCTTGTCGTTGACCTGGAACTGGTTCACGCCGGGAAGCGTGGCCTCGATCGGATCCTCGACGGTCGAGATGTTGCAGTCGGTGTCGTTCAGCGCCGAGAGCACCGAGTAGAGCGTGGTCGACTTGCCGCTGCCCGTCGGGCCGGTGACGAGCGCGATGCCGTTCGGGTGGCCGATGACCTCCGTCCAGCGCTTGTGGATCTCGGGCGTCATGCCGAGCCGCTCGAGCGGAACCAGCGTGGCGCGGCTGTCGATGATGCGGATGACGACCTTCTCGCCGTGACGGCCCGGCATCGTCGAGACGCGGAGGTCGACTGGGCGGCCCTCGAGGAGGACATGGATGTCGCCGTCCTGCGGCAGGCGTCGCTCGGAGATGTCGAGGTTCGCCATGATCTTGATGCGGCTCGTGATGGCGGCGGCCATCTTCCACGGCGGATCGGACTTCTCGAAGAGGCGTCCGTCGATGCGGAAGCGGATGCGGAGACGCCGCTCCGCGGGCTCGATGTGGATGTCGCTCGCGCCCTCGTGGACGGCGTTCATCAGGAGCGCGTTCACCGTCTTGACGACGGGCGAGCGCCCCGCGACCTCGCGGAGGTCGTCGATCTCGGCGACCTCGCGCTCGACCACCGACAGCGCATGCTCGTCGAGGTCGCCCGCGCCCTCGTCGAGGACGAAGACATTCGCGGCGGGCACATAGGCCTCGAGCGCGCCGCGGATCTCCGCGCCCGTCGTGGCGACGATCTGCACCTGCTTGCCCGTGCGGTGGCGGATCTCCTCGAAGAGATAGAGGTTCGCGGGCTCGGCGACCGCGACCGTGAGCACATCGCGCACGAGGAACATCGGGAGCACGAGGTGCTCGACGAGGTACTCGCGCGGCAGCACCTCGAGCGTCTTCGGGTCGGACATGCGCGCGATGTCGCGCGCGAACGGAATGCCGTAGCTCTCGGCCACGGCCTCCATGACATCGTAGTCCGAGACGAAGCCGAGCTGGACGAGCGTCTCTCCGAGGAGCGCGCGCTTGCCGTTCTCGCGCTGGTGCTCGAGCGCGTCCTGCAGCTGCTTCGGCGTGATGAGGCCGCGGCCGATGAGCATCTCGCCGAGCTGGAGCCTCGGGAGCTTGTCGACGATCGCTTGATGCCGCGGAAGTGCGCTCATGATGATCCCCCGATCACCTCAGGCTGCGCGCGGCGAGCTCGACGCTCTCGGCGCATTCGAATCGGTCTGAGAGACGCGTGACGCGCAGCGCCTCGCGGACGGTTGGCTGCGGCGACACCAGACGGAGCGCCCCGCCGACCCGCGCGGTCTCCTCGGAGAGCCACAGGAGGTCCTCGAGCGCGCCGCTGTCGGCCATGGTGACATTGGTCAGGTCGAGCACCACGTTGCGCGACCCGCGCTCGAAGCGCTCGGTCACGATGCGGCGGAAGTTCGACGAACTGTCGGCCGCGAACTCGCCGCTGGCGATCACGAGCGCGACGGGGCCATGTTCTTCCCACGAAAGCTTCATGCCGCCCTCCTCCATCCTTCGTTCGAGCCGACGCCTGTTCCCGACATCATGCGGTCGTACGCCGAGAAGTCGAGCCGCAGGAAGTGCTCGAGCAGCTGCGGATCGAACTGCGTGCCGCCGAGGCGCGACATCTCGGCGATGACATCGGCGCGCGAGCGGGCCGAGCGGTAGGTGCGGTTCGAGCTCATGGCGTCGAAGGTGTCCGCCAGCGCGATGATGCGCGCGGGAAGCGGGATCGACTCGCCGGCGAGCCCGTGCGGATAGCCGTGGCCGTCGTAGCGCTCGTGGTGGTAGCGGACGCCGTCGAGGATCGGCGCGAACTGCGGGATGTCGCGCAGGATGCGGAACCCGACCTCGGGGTGCTGCTTGATCGCCTCGTACTCGGCGTCGTCGAGGCGCCCCTGCTTGCGCAGCACGACCTCGGGCACGCCGATCTTGCCGATGTCGTGGACGAGCCCCGAGATGTGGATGTTCTTGACGAACGGCGCGGGGAAGCCCGCCGCGTCGGCGAGGTCGCGCGAGAGGAGCGCCACGCGCTGCGAGTGGCCGCGCGTGTAGGGGTCCTTCGCTTCGATCGCGGACACGAGCGCGGAGAGCGCGCCGAGGAACATGGCGTCGAGGTCGCGGTAGAGCCTGGCGTTGTCGAGGAAGACGGCGAGGTGGCCCGCCGCCGTCTCGACGAGCGTGCTCTCGAAGCTCGACATGGCGCCGTTGCCCGAGGTGCGGTCTCCCGCGGCGAGGAGACCGAGCGGCTCCGCCTCGCGCCGCACATGGGAGACGACGAGGTCGTCGCCCACGACGGACGAGCGCGGCATCTCGCCGACCCTGTCGAGGATGCGGCGCGCGGCGGACGAATCGATTCCCTCGGCCACGATGCCGCCGTTCGAGACGCCGAGGAGCTGCGCCGCGGGCCCGTGGACGCGCATCGCCGTCCAGCGGCAGCCGATCGTGTCGCGCAGCGCGCCGAGCGTGTTCGCCACGAATCGCGCGGGCGACGAGCCGAGCGCCATCTCGCCCGAGAGCGAGTGGAGGAGATGGAGCTCCTCCCAGGCGCTGCTGAGCTGCTCGCCTGCGTCGACGCTCGCGAGCCGCTCCGTCTCGCTGCGCACGAGCGCGGAGGCGAGCGCTTCGAGACGCTGGAGCGAGTCGCGCCGCCAGAGCGCGCCCGCGCCGAGCACGCGCCGCGCGAGGAGCGAGTCCATGCAGGCGCTCTGCGCCAGGAGGTCGACCGTCTCGCACTCGAGCGCCTCGTCGAGGAGCACCGCCAGCGCGTAGCGGCCGCCTGCGACCACGCGGGGAAGCGCGAGCGGCACGACCATCAGGCCGTGCAGCGGCTCGACGACGGTCTCGGCGCCGGGAGTCCAGCGCGAGGCCGCGCGTGAGATGGCCGCGCGCGCCGCGGGGGACGCGCACAGGGCGTGCAGGATGTCGTCCGCGCGGGCGGGGAACGCGTCCTCGACCGCCGAGTCGACGGGAAGGAGCATCGCGTCCGCGGCGCGGAACGACGCCTGCAGTGCGGTCAGGGGATGGATGGCGGAGGCCTTCATGCCGCGCGCCTCCGCTCGGCGAGCAGCGCCTCGATCTCCTCGAGGAGCGCGCGCGGCGAGAACGGCTTCTGCACGACGCGCGCGATGTTCGCGCTGTCGGCCTCGCCCTCGTGGAGCAGGTGGCCGCGCGCGGTCAGCATCATGATGGGGATCCCCGCGAGCTTCGGGTCGGAGGCCATGGCCCGCGCGAGCGCGATGCCCGTGAGGCCCGGCATCTGGAGGTCCGTCACGACGAGGTCCGCGCCATAGCTGCGCACGGTCGCGAGCGCCTCCTCGCCGTCGTAGGCGGTGAGGACCTCGAAGCCGGCGTTGCGCAGCTTGAGCGCCACCACCTGGAGGATGTACGCCTCGTCGTCTGCGACGAGGATCCGCACGCGGTCGGAAGTGAAGTCCTGCATGTTCATGCCGCCTTCCTCGCAGTCTGATCCCGCGCGCTCTGGTCCATCGGGATCGCGAACCAGAACCTCGATCCGACGCCGACCTTCGAGTCGACGCCGATCTGGCCGCCGTGCATTGCTTCGACAATATTGCGGCAGAGATTGAGGCCAAGACCCGTGCCCTTGGCGATGCGCTCGTGGTTCTCGACCCTGTAGAACTTGCCGAACAGGCGCGGGAGCGCGTGCTCGGGGATGCCGAGGCCGTTGTCCTTCACGCTCACGACGACGGCGCGCGCGAGGTTGTCCGTGTCGATCTCGAGGCTCACCTCGCCGCCGTCGGGCGTGTACTTGAGCGCGTTCGAGAGCAGGTTGAGGATGACCTGCTTCATGAGCGGCCGGTCGGCCTGCGCCACGGCGGCGCGCTCAGCGCGCGACAGCTTCAGCGCGATCATGCGCCTGTTCGCCTCGCCCTGCTGCTCCTCGACGCACTGCCTGCCGAGCTCGCCGAAGTCGACGGACTCGAGCGTGGCGCGCGCCATGCCGCTCTCGATGCGGCCGATGTCGAGCATGCGGTCGACGAGCGCGCCGAGGCGGTTCGTCTCGGAGAGGATGATGCCCGCGAACTCGCGGCGCTGCGCGTCGTCGCCGACCTCGCCGTCCGCCAGGAGCTCCGCGTAGGCGCGCAGCGACGCGAGCGGCGTGCGCAGCTCGTGGCTCGCCTTCGCCACGAACTCGCTCTTCATGCGGTCCGCCTCGCGTTCGGAGCGCACATCGCGCACCATGATCGCCGCGAGGCTCTCGGAGTGCCCGCGCACGACGCCGACATGGATGACGACGGGGGTCGACCCGTGGTCGCGCAGCTCGGCCTCGAGCCTGCGCCGCTCGGTGCCGCCAGCCTCGACGACGGCCTGCACGGCGCGCAGCACCTGCGGCGGCAGCGCGCCGATCGCGTCGCGCGTGCCCGCCACGGTGGCGTTCTCGCCGAGCATGGCGCCCGCCGCCTTGTTGGCGAAGCGCGTCTCGCCGTGGAGGTCCACGAGGATGACGCCGTCCGCGAGCGCATCGAGGATCGCCGTGCGCTCCGTGCTTCGGACCTCGATCGCGCGCAGAAGGACATCCTTCGCGGCGGCGGCCGCCAGCGATCCGCCCTGCCCAACGGCGGCCTTCGCAGCCACTGCGGGGCGCTCGTCGTCCTCGTCGTCCTCGCTCGCGCCGCCCATCGACGGCATGCAGAACGCCGTCGCGCAGTAGGCGAGCGCGGCGCAGCCCGCACCGATCATCCACGCCGCGGCGGAGCCCTCCGCCAGCATCGCCGCCACGGCGGCGACGGGCACCGAAAGAAGTCCGATCCATGGCAGGAACACCCGCGCCTTCGCGGCTGCGGTCGGCGTCGACGCGCCTCGATTGCGTTCCTGGTTGCGTTCAAGCGGCATTCAACACTCCTCGTCGCCGTCCGCGGCGCACGGCCTGCGGACTCCCCCTGCGTTCGGTCCGAAGTCCTCAGTCCATCATGCTTCCGAGCGCCCGCGCCACCGCGGTGAACTCGGGGTCGAGGTCGAGCGCGCGGCGAAGCCACTGCGCGGCCTCCTCGTCTCGGCCCGCGGCCTGCAGGGCCAGTCCGAGCGCAGCGGCGGCCTCGGGGCTGTTCGGGCCGACCTCGACCGCCCGCACATGCCAGCGGATCGCCGTGTCGAGGTCGTTCGCGCGCTCCGCCACGATCCCGCGCAGCGTGTAGCCCGAGGGCTCGTCGCGGGCGAGGGTGACGAGCCGCTCCGCGGCCCACTGCGCGCGGTCGAACTCGCCGAGCGCGAGCGACGCCGTCGCGAGGTCGCGCCAGGCCTCCGTGTCCTCGGGATACTGACGCGCGTACTCGGCGAAGACGCTTCGCGCCTCCTGATGACGGCCGAGCATGGCGAGCGAGCGGCCTTCATGGCGCAGCACATCGGCGGGGACGACGGCGAGCCGGCCGTCCGCGCCTTCCGCGGCGCGCGCGCGCAGTCGCCGCGCGGCCTCGAGGCAGCGCTGCCACTCGCCCGCGCGGAACATCGCGCCCACGGCCTTCTCGCTCACGAGCGGCGCATCGGGGTCGATCATCATCGAGCGCTCATAGCTGCGCGCGGCGGCGCGGTGGTTCTCCTGGAGCGACGCGATGTCGCCGAGAAGCTCGTGCACCGCCGCGTTGTGCTCGAAGTAGGCGAGCTTCGGGAGCAGCAGGTCGCGCGCCTCGTCGAGGCGGCGCCCCGTCACCATCATCTCGGCGGCTGCGAGGAGATACGCGATCCGCTCGGGATCGAGCTCCGATGCCTTCAGGTAGTCATCGATCGCGCGGTCCGCCGCACCCCAGCGCTGGTGCACGACGCCGCGGTAGTAGTACGCCTCGGCGAGCGAGGGATCGCACTCCATGGCGCGGCCGAACGCGGTGACGGCGCGCTCGAGGCGCCTCGCCTCGAGCTCGATGCGGCCGAGGAGCGACCAGTAGCGCGCCTCGGTGTCGCTCCGCGCGATGGCGGCCTCGATCTCGCGGCGCGCCTTCTCGAGGTCGCCCGACTCGAACGCCTGGCGCGCCTGGTCGAAGCTGACGAGGCTCGTCGTGCGGCGGAAGCGGGAGTCGGCCTCCTTGCGCGCCTCGAGGCCCGCCGTGCGCGGGGCGCAGGCGGAGAGGGCGCACGCGGCGAGCGCGGCGATGAGCGAGAGACGGAAGCATGCGTGTCGCATGGAGGGCTCCTGTTCGGTCGGACTGTCGGTCGGTCGGTCGGTTCGTTCACGCGGGCCCGTCAGGGTGCGGGCTCGGTGGTCGTCGCGGGCTCGGCGGCCGCGCCGCGGCGCGCGCCGTTCTCGAGGATCATGCGCATCATGCTGCGCTCGTAGTCGCTGCCCGCGGTCGAGCCCTTGCCGAGGAGCTCCTCGCGCAGGCGGATCATCTCGGGCTGGTTCGACGAGAGACGCAGCGAGTTCTCGACATGGAAGAGCGCGAGCGACCTGTCGCCCTTCGAGAGCGCGTCGAGCGCCTTCTGGTTCTGCGCCGTGGTCAGCGTGTCGCGCGACCAGGGCAGCAGGCCCTCGCGCGAGCCGATGCGCACGCCGCGCTCGAACTCGCGGGCCTCGTCGGCCCAGATGCTGGCAAGCTGGTCCTTCACGATCGTCGGCGTGATGAGGAAGATGATCTCCTCGCGCTTCAGCTGGTCGTCGTAGCCCTTGAAGGCGTTCCCGAGGAGCGGGATGTCGCCGAGGCCCGGCACCTGGCGGCGCTCGATCTTCGTGTCTTCCTTGAAGAGGCCGCCGAGGACGAGGGTCTGCCCGTCCTTCACGCGCACATTGGTGACGATCTCGCTCGTGTCCTCGTTGGGCACGGACTGCGTGGCGCCGTCGGCGCTCGTGAGGGTCTCGATCTTCGCATCGCTCACGCTCGGCGCAAGCTCCATGCGGATCGATCCGTCGGTCGAGATGAACGGCCGGAAGATCAGCTTGATGCCCGAGTCGAGGAACTCGACCGTCTGCGTGGTCGAGGTCTGCGTCGTCGTCGAGGTGAGGTAGCCGACGCGACGGCCGATCAGGATCTGCGCGCGCTGGCGGTTGAGGGCCATCACGCGGGGCCGCGCGAGCACGGTGGTGTCCGTCACGCTGTCGAGGAGGCGCAGGAACACCGCGACATCCTGCGCGAGGATGCCCACGCGCATCGTCGACGCGCGGTCCCAGCCCGCCACGGCGCTGTTGCCCGAGTAGCCGCGGTTGTCCGCGGGCTGGATGCCTTCGTTCGCGCCCGCGAAGAGGTCGTTCGCGCCCGACATCGGGTTCGTGAGGTTGTTGAAGTCGAGGCTTCCGATGACGGAGACATCGACGCCGAAGCCGTCGTCCTGCTGCACCTTCGACGAGACCACGGTCGACTCGACGACGACCTGCGCGGGCGGCGAGTCGATCTCCTTGAGGAGCGCCTCGATTGCCTTCAGGTTGTCGGGGAAGTCGCTGACGACGATCATGCCCTGGAAGGCCCAGCTGTCGCGGCCGCCGTCCTCCTCGGAGGGCTGGAAGCCCTTGTCGACATCGCCGACGAACGAGACCTTGCCCGTCTCGGAGAGGATCGGCTTGATGAACTCGCTCGCGTCCTTCGCGTTGAGGTACTCGAGCGGGAAGTTGCGGCTCTCGCGCTTGGTGCGGCCGCGCAGGATCTCCTCCCACTCGACGCGCGTGTAGACATAGATGAAGTTGCCCGCCTCCTCCATGCGCAGGTCGTTGGCGCGAAGGAGCACATCGAGCGCCTCGAGGATGGTGACATCGAAGAGGTTCGCCGAGACCGTGCCCGTCACGCCGCGCGACGGCACGATGTTGCGGTTCCCCTGCATGGCGAGCATCTGCAGCGCCTGGAGGATGTCCGTCTCGGCGAACTGGACCGTGAAGGTCTCCTGTGCGCCGCCGCCCGCCTCCGGGCGGACGGCAGGAGGCACGGCCGCGGGCGCGGCAGCACTCTCCGCCTGCGCGAGCGCGCTCGGCGAGGCTGCGACCAGCGAAAGCGCGAAGGCGCCCGCCGCGAGACACGCAGTGGCGTTCGATGAAGTGCGGAGCCGTGGGTTCGATGTGGTCATGGGACTCTCCCGGTTGGTGCCCGCGGCGTCGTGCCGCGCGGCGCGCTCTCCGCCGACGCGCATGGCTTCGCGCGACGGCCTCTCACAGGCCTTCCGCAGTGGCGGACAGGCCTCTCTTCCTCGTTCGACGGACGAATCGGCGTGCGGCGAAGGCTTCATCGGAAGCCTCCCCGCCGCGGCGATGCGACGACCTTGCCAGACGACTTCTCGGGCAGCTTGACGATGAACTCGCGCGCTCCGTGCGCGACGACGATGCCGCCCTCGACGACCTCGACGAGCAGGAACTCGTCGCCACCCGTCGTCGGAAGCACATCTCCGATGCGGACGGCTCGTCCATCGACGACGGCGGTCTCGAGGCCCTTGCCTGCGGACTGGACGCGCAGCGACTCGGCCGCGGCGCGCAGGCGCTCGTACTCGGCGGGCGGAAGCTCGTCGGCGAGCTCGAGCGGCGACGGGGTCGCCGCCACGGCCTCGACGGACTGCCCGGGGCTCGCGACATCCGCGGGGTCCGCGGGATTCGCCGGCACCACGGGGCTCGCAAGCGCCGCAGCGGCGGCCTGGGCGTTGCGGAGGTCCTGCTCCGACGGGAAGTGCGCGGGATCCACGCGGAACGGGTCGCGCGCGGCGACGACCGTCGCAGGAAGCTGCGGGTCGAACTCGGGAGGAAGCTTCGGCTTCGGCGCCGAGGCGATCGCGTCGTCGGCGATCGCCGTGCGCGGGATCGTGGTGAGGATGCGGATGCGCGACCAGAGGAGGAGGCCCATCGGCTTCGCCCAGATCACGAGCCCGAGGCCCGCCACCACGAGGAGCGCGTTGCGGCGGTTCGAGAGCCAGCGCATCGCGGTCGTGTCCATGAGCTTGTGGCGCTTCACGGCTCGTCCCCCTTCGCGTCGGCCGATGCGACCGCGGGCGATCCGCCTGACGCCCCGTAGATCGCGTCGAGCTCGATCGTCGCGCGGACGAACGGCGAGTCCCAGTCGATGTCGCGGCGGTTGTCCGCGCGCGTCGCCTTCTCCATCTCCACGCGGATCGCGCGGACCAGGCGGCGGTCGTTCTCCGCCCGCGCGAGAAGCCCCATCACCTGGTCGAAGGTGGCGGTGATCTCGACGGTGACGGGAACGGCCTTGAGCGACTCCTTCGAGCGCGGCGTGGCGGGCACGGGCTCGCCCGCGGTCACGGTCTGGCTCAGCACGCTCGAGCCCGTCTCGACCGCGAGCATGCTCATGAGCGCGGCCTGGTCGGTGGCGTCGGGGATCTGGCGAAGCACGGCGCGCGACGACGCCTGCGCAGACTCCACGCGCTCGCGGATCTCGTCGCGCTCGAGGCGCGCACTTTCGATCTTGCCGATGCGCGCGTAGAGGCGGCCGCACTCGAGCGCACGCTCGTCGGCGCGGCGCAGGGCGGGCACCACGAGGAAGCCGACCACGAGCCCGAAGGCCGTGACCGACGCCCCGAGGAGGCCGAGGGCCGTTCCCGATGGACGAATCATGGGTTTCCTCCCTCGAAGGACGCGTCCGCGACCACGGGCAGGCGCCATCGCCGCTCCAGGTCTGCCGAGAAGGTGACCTTGTACTCACGGGCGCTCTTGCCGCGGAAGAGATAGCTGCGGCTCGACTCGAGCGTGACCTTCGACAGCGACTCGAGGCGCTCGAGTCCCTGCACGATCGCGTTCACGCCCGCGTCGTCGAGGGCGATCCCCTCGAGCTCGCACACGAGCATGCGCGGAGGCGTCTCGGCCTCCTTCGCGTTGCGCCGCACGCGCTTGTTCGAGCCCTGCACGTTCTCGTAGCGGATCATGAGCCGCTTGACGACGGCGCCCGGGGGAAGGCTCCCCGCGACCGCCTTGATCACGCCGTGCGCGGGGATGGCGTTGCCCACCGTGCGCTGGCGCTCGAGGGCGGCGAGAAGCTGCAGCTCGGTCTGTCGATAGGTCTCGATCTCCTCCTCGATCGCGATGACGGGCGCGCCCTCGCTCTGCGCTGCGGCGAGGATGCCGCGCGAGCGCGCCTCGACCCAGGTCGCGAAGGCGACGAGCCCGACCGTCATGACGGCGATGCTCGCGGAGATGCCGACCACGCGGCGCGAGGCGCGCTGGGTGCGCACGCGCGCCACGATCGGCTCTGGAAGAAGGTGGAAGGTGCGGTGCTTCACGCTGCGGCCTCCGAAAGGACGAGCGCGCGCGAGCGGCACGCGAGCCCGAAGCAGGCGATCCAGTCCGCCATCGAGGTCGGACCCGCCGAGCCGATCGCGCCGAGGTTGGCGCCTGTGGCCGCGTTCGGCAGCTCCGACTCGCACGACACCACGGTCGAGCGGCACGATTCCTCGATGATTCCCGCAAGCCGCGGCTCTGCGCCATGCGGCCCCGAGAGGATGACGCGCGCGGGCTGTCCGCCGCGGAAGGTCACGCCGAAGTAGCGGAGGCAGAGGGCGACCTCGCCCGCGAGCGCGTCGAGCGACGCACGCGTGGCGCCGAGCGCCGCCTCTTCCGTGACGGTGTCGACGGGGCTCCCGAGGCCGCGCATCGCCGCCAGGCGCGAGGCGCGCAGCGCGGCGGCGCTCTCGATCGGAACGGAGAGCCGCTCCGCGACCGCGCGGTCGAGGGCCGCGCCACCCGTGGGAATCTCCCTGCAGAACGAGATGCGGTCGCCGCGGAGAACCAGGACGACCGACCCCTCCTGCTCGATGTGAAGGACCGCGCGCACATCGGCGACATCCGCGTCGCGTCGCGAGCGCCTGCTGAGGGCGCGTGCGATCGCGGCGAATCGCGGCTCGACGGCGACTGGCTCGTAGCCCGCGTCGACGAGGACTCCGAGCGCCTCCGACAGCTCCTCCGAGGGCGCGGCGACCATCAGGTGCTCTTCCTTGCCTTCATGCGAGTTCGACGGCGCGCCCGTGGGAAGCGCATCCGCGACAAGCGCCTCGCGCGGCATGCCGCAGCGCTCCGCGGCCTCCCACGCGACCGCCTCGCGCGCATCGGCCCCGCGCAGCTGCGGCAGTCGCGTCACCGCCATGCGCACGAACCCGGACGGAAGCCCCACGACGACCTCGCGGCCCGTGAAGTTCGCGCGTCGCATCTGCTGCACGCTGGCGGAGGCCCGATCGACGAGCGTCGCGCCCGGCGCCACGCGCACCGTCGTCGCGCACAGCGGCGCGTCGGGCCCATGACGGACCTGCATCGCGCGGGGCGCGTCTGGACTGAGATCGAGCCCGATGGGGCCGACGAGTCTGTTCCATGGAAAGCGTGTGCGCGACATGGTGCGTGTTCCCTCGGTCGTGGAGACCTCATGGTTCGTCGGCCTGCCGCAAGCCCCGCTTTGGTCGGTCTATGCGGACGGCGCCGATTTGTCAGGCTTCGTGCCCGAGCCCCTCCGAAGCGGCCCCGCACGCGCAGAAACTGCGCGCCGCGCGCCTTCCCATGCGCTCAGTTGATCTCCGCGTCTTCCTCGACGCCGTCTCCGACCGCCACCTCGACGACGCGGACCTTGGCGGTCAGGGGCGAGACCTCGAGCCTGAAGACGCGCTCGGCGGAGCGGAGCACGATGGTCCCGCCCGCGGACGGCTGGCCGTCGTCGTCGACGGCGCCGCCGAGAGGATCGAAGGTGATGCGGCGCGACCCGTCGTCGAACGAGACATCCTCGATGAGGAGCGATGCGTAGGCGCTCCGCGCCCCCACGCCCGCGCGCATCCCGCCGCGGCCCGCGCCCGCCAGCGGATCGGCGACGAACTCCGCGGTCTCGAGGTCGAACGCGTCGTCGAGCTCGTCGGGCGCGACGCGCACGATGCACCAGCCCGAGCCATCCTCGAGGAACTCGATGCGCCGGAACTCCTGCTGCGCGATGGCGTCGCCCTGCGCGAACGCGACATCGGCGATGAACTGCCTCGCCGCCGCCTGCGCGTCGAAGTCGCCGCGCCCGCTGAGATACGGAATCGCAAACAGCGCGCTCATGGCGATGATCGACACCACGACGAGGAGCTCGACCATGGTGAAGCCTCGACGATGGCTGGTCACGCGCGCCGTCACCAGGTCGCAACCTCGTCCGACAGCCCCTCGACCGCGCCGGTGTAGCGGAGCTCGAGCCACGAGCCGTCCCAGGTCCAGTGGTACCCGTTCGGCAGTTCGGGAATGCTGCGCAGGAGCGCAGGGCTTCCGTCGGCTGGGCTCGTCAGCGCGGGCCACAGCTGCGCGGTGCCGTTCTCGCCCGCTTCGGGCGGCAGGTCCGCGCCGCTGCGTGAACGCATGATCTCGATCTGCGCGCGCACGGTGTTCAGCTGCGAATGCGCGGCGCTCCGCTCCGCGTTCTCCTGCTGCGGCCGGGTCGCGCCGACCACGATCGCAGCGAGGATGCCGATGATGGAGACCACGATCACCATCTCGATCAGCGTGAAGCCGCGCCGGCGCCGTTGCGCGACCAACCTCCATGACGGATCCCTGAACAAGCGGCATGCCATGGCCCCCTCCTTTCACTTTGCTGCGGCGCACCGAACGGCGCGCCCGCGCTGCCTGAATGAAGCGGGCCGCATGGATCTCTCCATGCGGCCCGATGTGCGTTCCATCCATCCATTGCTTCGCCGGATGCCCGCCAGAGCGGGAACCCGCGGAGGGCGTCACCAGGAGGCGACTTCCTCGGCCGTGAGCGGAGCAGGCGGGTTGTCGTTCGACACCCAGAGGGTCTCGATGATGTCGGTGCCTTCCTGATCGCCCCAGTTCCACTCGAAGCCCGCGGGGAGGTTCGGGAGCTGCGAGAGGTACGGCTGCTGGCCTTCGGGCGGCGTGATCAGGTCGTCGAAGCCCGTGGGGAGCGCGCCCGCGTTGCGCACGCGGAAGAGCTCGACCTGGCCGCGGATCGTCTGCAGCTGGCTGCGGATCGAGCTCGCGGTCGCTTCCTGCGAGGCGTTCGAGAACTGCGGGACGACGATGGCGGCGAGGATGCCGAGGATCACGACGACGATGAGGATTTCGATCAGGGTGAATCCCCGACGGTTCTTGCGGTTACGGTTCATGAGCGACTGCCCTCTTCCCTCGGAGCCTTGATTCACGCCCACGCGTCGATCCGAGGAGAGGTCGGACGCAGGCGACTCGACTGAACCCACGCGGGTTCCACACTTGAATGGCCGACACGGACTGCCGCCCGTGACGGCGCTGCTCGTATCCCTCCCTTTGGCCAAGTCCCTCCCTCAAGAGATCGAGGCCGAGGATCCGAACATTGCGGTGATCGGTCGAGCCGATCGGGGACTTCAGCCGTTGGCGGCGATTTCGTCACGCGAGGATGCAGGCGCCACTCATTCGGATCGCCAAGTGCCCTGTGCAAGGGACGCAGAGATCGGGCATCGAGCGGGTGAACGCGGACAAGACGCACCGGTGCGCGAACTTCTCGCCACCGCCCGCACAGGTGTTTCAATCGTCACGATGCGTCGCGCGGGCGTGCTGCACGCAGCCTCGCGGACCATCTCGCACACGGCGTCGTCACGCTTCGTCGAAGCGCACGGCGACCCGCCACGCGTCGTCGTCGCGGCGCACCGCGCGCACGACCGTCCCCGACGCAGGGCGCGCGCCTGGATCGCTGAAGCCGATGCTCACCTTCGTGCCCACGGGCACGGCTTCGCGGGTGGTCCCCGAGATCCACCATGGCGCCCCCGTGAGTTCGTCGAGCTCGACCACCAGGCCGAGGGCGGCGCCGAGGCCGAGGAGCGTCGCGCTTCCCGCGACGGGCCAGCGCGCGCCGTGGCGCCGATCGACGCGGAAGTCCTGCGCGAGCAGCTCGCGCATCGGCCAGCCTTCGCCCTCCCCCGCGCAGCCTCGCCACTCTGAGGCTCGCAAGGTTCTCGGGCTTCGCAACGCTGAGGCAGTCGGCATGGGCGTGTGGGTCGGCGTTTTCCCTCGTTGCGCTTGAAGAGTCATCGCCCGCGGCGGTTGACGCAGGCGCGTCGCGGTGGTCGAGTGCCCTGCCGCGGAACGCCGATATCCCCCGCGCGCCGCATGGCGCCACGCACCGATGAACGAGCCTCACACGACAGCCCCAGCGAACGCATCCGCACGGCGCATCGGCCCGATCGAGCGGCTCGCCGTTCCGACGGGCACGGCCGCCGCCACGGTCATCGCAACCGAGCCGTCCACCGATCCCGTCTGCGAGGCCCGAAGGTTCGCACGCATCGCGGCGCTCTGCGACATCGAGTTCCGCGCGCAGTTCGAGGAGCTCGTCGTGTCGGGCGTGTACACCGTCCTGCACGGCCGTCTGCTCGTGATGCGCATCGTCGGCGCGGGCGTGCGAAACCTGGCGTTCGTCGCGCGCTCGCAAGGCGCGGATCCACCGCTCGCGCTGCGCGACGGCCTCGACACGCTGCCGATCATGGTCGAGGTGCCGACGGAGCGAGCGCAGGCGGAAGGCCTGTGGGAACTCGCGCTCTCCGAATCGCGGCAGCGCCCCGTCTTCCACGGCGTCACAGGCAGCGGCATCACCTACTCTGGGTTCGGCGTCCTCCACACGGAAGCCGTCCTCGCGGCGCTCTCCCGCGTCGAGGAGCTCGCGCCCACGCGCCGCGGGCTCGTCGTCTTCTCGCTCGGAGGGCCGCTCGAACTCCCCGCAGGCCTCCTCGTGGGCGTCGAGCGCGCCACGCGGTAGCAACGCGGGAGAGGGCCGCAGGAGAGGCACATGCATCGTGATAGCCCGTTTTCCCCACGAAATCGCCTGTGCTACGATCGCCCCGTGACCGCCATGACGAACGCCATGACACCCGCCGCCCTCTCGATCTCCCGCACGCTCTTCCCCGAGTCCCCCTCGAAGGGCCGCGTCTACAACTTCTCCGCTGGCCCCGCGGTGATGCCCGAGAGCGTGCTCGAGCAGATCCGCGAGGAACTGATCGACTGCCGCGGCGGCGGCATCGGCCTCCTCGAGCTCTCGCACCGCGGCGCGCTTTATGAAGACCTCAACAACGAGGCTGAGGCCGCGTGCCGCCAGGCCGCTGGCGTCGGCAGCGACTACGCCGTCTTCTTCATGCCTGGCGGCGCGACGCTGCAGTTCGGCCTGCTGCCGCTCAACTTCCTCGGTGAGACCGACACCGCCGCGTACATCGACACCTCGATCTGGTCGTACAAGGCCTACACAGAGGCGCTGCGCTGCCGGCCCGTGACGGTCTCTTTCGACGGCCGTGCGCTCGCCGCGAAGTACTCGCGCGTCCCGAAGAAGGGCGAGTTCACCGAGCCCGCGGGCGCGAAGTACCTCCTCTACTGCCAGAACAACACGGTCGAGGGCACGACCTTCTGGGCGCC
>Ga0172372_10006793_pt1 | contig 15546 bp, 15 predicted proteins | sample LakKiv5m_2_FD_114544 | JGI IMG/M metagenome (GOLD analysis project Ga0172372, IMG submission 114544) | Freshwater microbial communities from Kabuno Bay, South-Kivu, Congo - kab_092012_9.5m | ecosystem: Environmental > Aquatic > Freshwater > Lake | place: Democratic Republic of the Congo...
TTGACTTCGCTCGGGCTGTATTCAACGACCTCGAGTCCATGAATGGCCCCGGCCGGGGCCATTCATGGACTCGAGGTCGTTGAATACAGCCCGAGCGAAGTCAAGTCTGCGCTCGTGGGTCATGGTCAGGCTGATAAATATCAGGTTGCCCGCATGGTGGAGTTGATCCTGGGAAAACAGACTTTCGCCACATCCGATGCTTCTGATGGCCTCGCTCTCGCCCTTTGCCACGCCCAGATCGTTCAGCTCCAGGGGGCAACCACCCGCAATCATGGTCTTGCCGCCTCGGGACGGGATTCCCTCAAGCGTTCGGCACTGGGAGCGCGCAAGGGACGTTCGATTGCGGAGTCCCTGGGACTGGCTGCGGACGCCGCGCCCAAGCGTGGAGATCGGGCAAAATTGGGTGAAAAGTGACTGATAAAAGGGAGGACGTGACGTGATTGGATATCTGAAGGGCAGAGTTCTGGATCTATCTTCCGATTCTCGCGCCGTGGTCGGTGTGGGAGGCTCGGATCCCGGCATAGGATATCAAGTGCTTTTGCCTTCAAGTCCGTCCTACGTTGATATTTCAGTGGGTTCGGAAGTGGAGCTTTTTGTTCACACCCACGTTCGCGAGGATGCGCTGGATCTTTTCGGCTTTCGCTCCCGTGATGAAAAGGATCTCTTTCTTCTGTTGATGACTGTCAACGGTATCGGGCCCAAGGCTGCCCTGGGACTCATGTCCAAGATCAATCCCGAGGATTTGATCGGTGCGATAGTTCGCGGCGATACTGATTCCCTCGTCAAAGTACCTGGTATCGGCAAGAAAACCGCGGAACGAGTGATCGTCGAGCTGACCGACTCTCTCAAGAAGAAAGTGGAACACGGTGCCTTCTCGGCATGGACGAAGGGACGATCGAACTCGTCCACTGCTCCTGCAGGTGCTCGGCGTCCTGTTGCTTCCAGGAACCAGACACCGATCGCGTCGGGAATCCCGGTCGACGCTCTTGCGGTGTATGCCGATGCCAGAGACGCCCTTCTGGGACTTGGCTACCGCGAGGCTGAAGTGCTTGCATCTTTGCAAAGGGTACTGGGTGAAACCGAAATTGCCCGAACGGGAATTCCCACTGCGGAGATCGCTGTCCGCGGGGCGTTACGCCAGATGACGGCACAGCGATAAATACCAGTTCAGACTCTCAGGGAGAATTCAAACATGGAACAAAAACCTCGGGATTTTCGCGATAGACTGCTGAACACGCAGGCTTCGGGTTGGGATCACACCGACGAAGATGCCGCCCCCGCCCCGTCCGGCGATATCGGTACTGAGAAGTCCCTCAGACCGCAGGTGCTCCATGAATATGTCGGGCAGAAAAAGGCCAAAGCAAATCTGTCGCTCTTCATCGAGGCTGCCCGTGCCCGAGGCGAAGCCCTGGATCATGTTCTTCTGGCAGGACCTCCCGGACTGGGTAAAACCACGCTCGCGCATATCATCGCGGCCGAGATGGGTACTCGGATCCATTCGATCACCGGCCCCAATATCGAGAAAAAAGGGGATCTCGCCGCTGTTTTGAACAATCTACAGCCGGGAGATGTGCTCTTCATCGATGAAGTTCACCGACTGCAGAAGCAGATCGAAGAGATCCTCTACAGTGCGATGGAGGACTACAAACTGGATTTGATCATTGGAACCGGGCCGACGGCGCGCACTTTGACCATCGACCTTCCCAAGTTCACGCTTGTGGGTGCTACCACTCGGACGGGTCTGCTGACGGGTCCTCTTCGCGATCGCTTTGGTGTCCCTTTGCGGCTCGAACTTTATCCTGCCGAAGAGCTTCAGGAGATTGTGAGTCGTTCGGCAGGTCTTCTCGGAGTTGAGATCGACTCGCAGGGTGCCAATGAGATCGCACTTCGCTCTCGCGGCACTCCCCGCATCGCCAACCGTCTGCTTAAAAGGGTGCGTGACTTCGTGCAGGTTCGCCGTGATTCCGCCCGCATCACCCGCGAGTCCGCGCAGGCCGCGCTTCAGCTTTTTGAAGTGGACGCCCGGGGCCTCGATCCCATGGATCGTAAAATTCTCTCGACCATCATCGGAAAATTCGACGGCGGACCGGTCGGAATAGAGACTCTGTCCTCGGCCGTGGGTGAGGAGCGTGAGACGCTCGAGGATGTCTACGCGCCTTATTTGATTCAAGAGGGGTTCATTCAGCGGACGCCACGTGGTCGTGTGGCGACGCGACTCTCCCATGAACACCTTGGTTATATCTGGGATGACCAGAAAGCCATGCATCTGAACCCCGAGAGTCTTCCGTTGCTGGGGATCGGCTCGGTTTGAATTCGGCAGGAAGCGACCAGTCGCACTGATCCTAATCGAGAAGACTTTTAGAGTAGGTGCGACCGGAGGTTTCCACAATGCGAGTGTCTTTTTGTGGACACGTACGCAGCGTTGGATTGTGTCGATTAGTAGACACTCATGGGACTTCGAATCGGCCTGATCGTATGGACGGCACTGAGGCGCTTGGAGTTATCCAACGGTAAGTAACTAAAATTACTTATTTTTATCAGCCGCTCATGTTGGAGTCCGTTCTCTTTTTAGGAGAAAAGAATTTGACGCTTGTCTCGGCACGACCTTTGCTGTGAATCAGTGTCGCGACGTTTCAAAAGAAGGTGCGAGTCGAGGGATTCATTGAGCGCTCAGGCGCAGGAGAACCTCAGGATGGGTTTTCAAAAGACGTTGAAGTCCACGGTAGCGATACAAGGCATCGGCCTCCACTCGGGGAGTCCGGCCAATCTGACTCTGCATCCGGCCCAGCCCAATTCCGGAATCCGCTTTGTTCGGTCTGATATCGACCCCAAGTTCGAAGTGGTTGCTCACTATCAGAATGTCATCAACACGCAGATGGCTACGACCCTCGGTCGGGGCCGGGTTTCGGTGAGCACGGTTGAACATCTGATGGCCGCCCTTGCGGGTCTTGGCATCGATAACGTTCTCGCCGAAATCGATGGTCCTGAGATCCCAATCATGGACGGAAGTTCGGCTGCTTTCGTCGATGCAATTCTTGAGGTGGGGGTCAAAGCCCAGCGTGTGCAACGGCCTCTCATTCGAGTGCGCGAAAGAGTGGCGGTCCGTGTGAATGAGAAATGGGCTGTGATCGAGCCCTCATCACGACTCGAGATCGAGAGCTCAATCGAGTGGGATCATCCCTCGATCGGTTACCAGGACTTCAAGTACATCGACGGCGTGACTCCGATCACCGAGTACTCCAGGGCCAGAACTTTCGGTTTTCTCAAGGATGTGGAGGCCCTCAAGCGGATGGGGCTTGCACGCGGCGGTTCCCTCGAAAACGCAGTCGTTCTTGATCACGCCTTGGTGCTCAATCCCGACGGGCTCAGATACCCGAATGAGTTTGCCCGGCACAAAGTGCTCGACGCCTTGGGCGATTTCAAGTTGGCCGGAGTTTCCATTCAGGGTGCCTTCAAGTTGCATCGCTCGGGGCATGATCTGCATAAGATGATTCTAGCCGAGCTTTTTTCGGATCCGAATCATTACGAGGTGATCGAAGGGGTAGATGGTCTGACCGGGGACATTCCGACTCTGATAGGAGAGCTTGTTCCGAGCATCGCCTGATCGAAACGGGTCTTGTATTTCCACTTGGGCTCGACTAGGTTGCTTTTCATCCATAGGTCGGGATGTGGCGCAGCCTGGCTAGCGCACTTGCATGGGGTGCAAGGGGTCGTGGGTTCAAATCCCGCCATCCCGACCATTTTTAAAAAGCCGTCAATGCTCTCGGGCATTGGCGGCTTTTTTGTTTATATCGCCCGGGCGGGCGGGCATCCGAGAGCCACGCTTAAAGACCCTCGGTCGCATTCTCCTCACGATCCTATTCCTGCTCGGGATCACCTATTTGATCCAACGCACGTGGATTGGAGGCTCGGATTTTCGTGTTTACTACAATGCCGTCCGTCACTGGGTGGAGGGTGATGCACCTTATTCAGTTCTGCGCGACGGGACCCGTGCCTACAAGTACCCGCCGTGGACTCTTCCGGTCTTTCTTCCATTTCTTCTTTTGAATGAGGCTTCAGCCATTCATCTCTGGGCGATCCTCCAAGGGGTGAGTCTTTTCTCTGTCTTTTCCAATCTTGGGATCCGAGCGAAGACATTCATGCTGCTCGTCCTGTGCACTTATGGCGTGATCTTGAGTCACTTCATATTGGGGCAGGTCATTTTGCCGATTGTGGCCCTGTGTTTATTTCTATGGGTCCCGCGTCCGTTCGAGCGCTCCCTCATGCACGCCGCAGGTTTGAGTTTCATTTTGTCATTCAAGATTTTTCCGCTCTGGGTGCTCGGGTTCGACTTTGTTCCAACCCTCAAGGCGATACGCAGACTTGCTACGACGCTCCTCGGCCTGATCATCACCGCGCTCGCAGTTGCTGTGATTCTTGGTTCGCGAGGAGGGTTGAGTTGGGTTGAGTCGTTCCGCAGCCTCATGGAAAACTGGGGAGATTCCCTGACACAGGGAAATGCGGTCTTGGGAGTGAGACATCTGTATGGGGGCGCCAATCAGGGGTTGCCCGCGCTCATCCAACGCGGAATGACATCGGTGATATCCATCGGCGTTCCCCAGCAGCTGACAGTGGGGGCATCCATCGTGATGACTGCCTCGGCTTTGACTTTGTTGCGTGGAGCTCACAAGCGGGCGGTTTGCTCGGCTGCGGACCTCTGGCTGACATCTCTTGCACTCATTCCGGTATTGCATCCCCTTTCCTGGCCGCACATGTTTGTTTTCGCTCTGCCACTTGGAGCCATCGTGCTGGAAGGCGCCTTGGTTTCCGGCAATGCCAGGGTGATTTCGAATGTACTCCCGGGACTTTTTTTCATCGTTAATATCACATCCGACACGCTGGGGTCCGTGGGCGGGCTGTTGGATGAAATTGGAATCAAGTCTTGGGGTGTACTCCTTCTGGTCAACGAACAGTTCAACCTCTTGAGAAGACGGGCTCCCTAAATTTCACCCCGGAATTTTTCATGTTTTCAATCGATTCGGTCGATGAGAGTCAGGAGCGGGTCAGGAGAACGGAAAGAATGAGCAAACTTGCGAAGTTGGGCAGACTTTACATGGGGTTGCTCGCCATCCTGGTTGGATTTTTGCCGGCAGGCTCTGCGCCCGCTCTAGCTGAAGAGTCGGATCTTTTAGGTTCAGCCCCATGGGAGCAGCTCGGCACCCACGAAGGTATCAAGCTCGGGCGCAAGTCGCTTCCCAATTCCGCTCTGTTCGCGGTGAGGGGGGAGACCGAGATTCCAGCAAACATCGATCAGGTCGCCAGCGTCATTTGTGATCACACCCGATGGATCGAGTGGACCAAATCGATGAAGGGCTCGAAATTACTCAAACAAGAATCTGAAACCAGAAAAATAGCTTACCAGTCGTTTGATCTGCCTTGGCCGGTGGAGGATCGGGACGTGGTCTATTTTTACTCGGCGGAAAGAAAAAACCGGAATGGCGAGCTGGTTGAAATCATCGGCAAAACGACGCCGGAAGCTCGCAAGCTCGCCCCGGCCTCAATCGGGACAAGAATGAACCTCGTCATCGGACGTTGGCATCTCAGGCCCATCAATCCCAGCAGAACTCATCTCGTCCTCGAGATTCTCATGGATCCCAAAGGCGCTCTGCCCTCTTGGTTCGTCAATATCGTGCAGCGGAATTATCCGGTGGAAACTCTGACCCGGCTCAAGGAGCAGGCCTTGAAATCTGATATTAAGCCGCTTCTGATTCCGACCGCCGCGGATAGCGCGCAGACGGTAGCCCCCATTGTGGAGTCTGCCTCGCCCGCACCGACTCAGTCCCCTTGAAGCTGGGCCGTTATCAGGTCTTTCTGCGGAGAATCACCCTAGCTGGTTGCGCAGGACGTGCTGAGGTATTCTCTTGCGCTTCCTCCGAAGTTTCGCGTGGCTTTCGCTGCCGCGGCTTTCCCTCCGTCTCTTCCTTGAGTTGACGTTCCCACTCCTCGAGACTCGGGGCCCGCTTTTCTTCTGCCCAAGATTCTCGGTGATTCATGATTGGCAGGTGAGCGTCCCAACACGCAGTGGTGCAGAAGACGAGTCCGGTTCGTTTCCTGTTGCAGGTACTCACGTTGCAGACCCAGTACATGGCACGATAAGCGATGGGCTTTTTACAGCTGTTGCACTTGCGCCAGAAATCGGGGTTCAGATTTTCACTCATGGTTCTTCCATGGTCGCCCGGAATGCTCGGAAAGAGGAGTGGCTTAAAGTGATATCTCAACTTCGAGCCCGAGGTGGTCGGAAAGCGATTCCCATGGCTCCTCCCTCAGGGTACGTGCGCCATGAATTTGGCAGCCTCGCGTATACACACGGTCCAGTTTGAGAAGGGGCATGAATGCAGGAAAGCTGCGGGCATGGCTCCCGTGGAGGCTCAGGAAGGCCTCTTCAAGGCCTGCTTCTTCGCGGAGTATTGGAGTCGCAGTCTGGCGCCAGTCGTTAAAGTCCCCGGCGAGGATGAGGGGTTCGTGCGGGGGGATCGACTCTCGAATCCGCTGCCCGAGGATCCTGAGTTGCTTCCTGCGGTCGGATTCCATCAGGCTTAAATGAACGCATAAGACATGGAGGGGGACTTCTTGCTTTGATGCGAGCGTCCGGACGGTCCCGTGGAGGATGCCCCGTCTCTCAAGAGAGGAACTCGATATATCGATATTCTCCCACTTTTCAAAGGGATGCCTGCTCAGGATGGCATTTCCGTGATGGCCTTCGTCGTAGATCGCATTTTTTCCATAGGCAGTGTGGGGCCACATGCGGTCGGCCAAAAACTCAAACTGGGACAGGCTGGGCCAGCGCTTGATCCGTCTGCGGTGCCCCCCGTGGTGTCCTTGAACTTCCTGCAAAAAGACAAGGTCTGCCCCATGCCGTTCGATGGCTTCTTTCATCTCGTGGAGCATGAAGCGCAGGTTTCCCGCGCTAAATCCCTTGTGCATGTTGAATGAAAGAATTTTGAGCCGCTGCATCGCCTTTCATAATACCGCGGAACCGGGAGTGAGAGCCAGCTCTACAGCAGCGGGAACGTCAGGTGCAGGATTCCGTGGAGTATGCGACGCAGGAACCCGGGCTTCGAAACCTCCCGGATCGGGCGCGATGCTGAAAGCAAGGCACTCACGCTCGAATCCGCCGCAAGAATTGCATCCCTTCCTGATATCAGAGCGGAGCACTCCCAGTTGAGGCGGAAGCTTCGTTCGTCCATATTGGCCGATCCGACCAAGGCGAGTTCCTGATCCACCAGAATCAGTTTCGCGTGCAGGAAGCTTTGGTCGTATTCAAAAAATTCAACACCCGAATTGGCAAGCGATGGGCTGACTGAGCGTCCAGCCAGATCCACCAGGAGCTGATCGGACGACTTGGGTAGTAGAATTTTCACACCGACCCCGCGGTGGGCCGTGGCTGCCAGCGCCAGGCGTAACGGCAGCGAGGGGATGAAGTAGGGCGTGACCACCCGTACTTCTTTTTTCGCCTGGGTGAGAAGGGTGCAGAGGATCATTTCGAGCGAGTGGCGCTTCTCGTCCGGACCAGTCGGAAGAATTGAGAGCGAGATATCGTTGCTCTCGGAAGTCGGCAGCGCTGACCGGGCGGTTTTCTTACCCACCGATGGACCTGCTGCAGATGCAAGTTCCCAATCATCTTCGAATATCGAGCTGAGCTCCTGCACGGCGGATCCCTCGAATCGGATCAAGATGTCGCGCCAAGAACGATTTCTGTTTTTCCAGCCCAGGTATTCATTCCCGATATTCTGGCTTCCCAAAAAGCCGACTCTGCCGTCGATCACTGCGATCTTGCGATGGTTCCGGTAATGAAAGCTCCACAGACGTGAGAGCCGCACCGGAGCGAAAGCTTCCACTTGGACACCTGCGTCTTGCAAAGGCCCGAGAAACTGGGACCGGAGGCGGTACGAGCCGACGGCATCATAGAGCAAGCGGCACTGCACGCCGGCTCTCGCCCGTTCAATCAGTAATTGCCGAAAACTCAGGCCCGTCTCGTCGGGCTGAAAAATATAATATTCGAGGTCAATGCTCGTGGTCGCCGAGCGGATGGCCTCCGCCAGAGAGCCGTAGGCACTGTAGGCGTCATCATGAAGTTGAAAACTTCTGATGCCTCGAGCCGGAATCCCGGTGAGGTTCTCTGCAAGAGCGAAGACTGAGTTGAGGTCTTTGTCGGTTGGAACACCCGGTTGAATTCGGCCCCGATCCCGGAGACGTTCGGCCGACGAGCGAAGTCGTTTTCTGAGTCTGAATCCCCGGTAGCCAAGGGTGATATATAAAAGGACTCCTGCCACTGGCAGTAGCAGGAACGCCAGCAACCAGGACAGCGTCTGCCCGGAGCTTCTTTGTTCGGAGGTTGCCAGGACCCAGGCGGAGGCCCCGGCAACCAGAATCAGATCCACTGCGAGCCAGAGTTCAGGCGCTTCGAGCATCAGGCCACGACGAAGTTCAGGATTTTACCCGGAACAAAAATGACCTTTTTGATGGTTTTACCTTCCAACTGGGAAGCGACAGTCGGGACCGCCCGAGCCGCAGCCTCTGCAGTGGTTTGATCGGCACTCGGCTCCACCTCGATTGTGCCGCGAGTCTTGCCCAGGACTTGGACTGCCATCGTGATCAAATCGTCCTTGGCCAAGGCCGCATCAAATCCGGGCCACTCCGCGTAAGTGAGTTCACGGGTTTCTCCCAGATGAGACCAGAGCTCCTCGGACATGTGAGGGGCAAAGGGATTCAGACATTGCACGATGGGTTTCAGGCACTCGGCCGGCACTGAGCCCTTCTTGGTGAAGTGATTCACAAAGATCATCATCTGGCTGATGGCCGTGTTAAAACGCAGGGCTTCGATATCTTCTGAAACCTTCTTGATCGTTTTGTGGGTGATGCGCTTGTCTTCCTCCGTGGGCGCATCGCGGGTAACTATGCACGATCCTTGGTCATCCATGGCCAAGCGCCAGAAGCGCTGCAGGAAGCGATACACGCCCTCGATCGCGGTCGTGGACCAGGGTTTGTCGCGATCCAGCGGCCCCATGAACATTTCATAGATCCTGAGCGTGTCCGCTCCGCACTTCTCGACGACATCGTCGGGATTGATCACATTTCCGCGGGATTTGGACATTTTTTCGCCATCCTCGCCGAGGATCATCCCTTGGTGCACCAGGCGTTGGAATGGCTCATCGTGAGTCACGAGACCCGCGTCGAAAAGCACCTTTGTCCAGAAACGGGAGTACAGCAGGTGTCCCACGGCGTGCTCGGGGCCGCCCAGATAGAGGTCCACGGGCATCCAATACTGCTCGGCCTCGCGACTCCAGGGCTCCTTGTCATTGTGCGGATCGATATATCTCAGGAAGTACCAAGAGGAACCTGCACTGCCTGGCATGGTGTCGGTTTCGCGCCGAGCCTTCTTTCCAGTCCGCGGGTCAACGGTGTTCAACCACTCGGTGATTGCGGCAAGTGGACTTTCACCCGTGCCGGATGGTTCGTAGCTCTTTACGTCCGGCAAGACCACCGGAAGCGAGTCGGCCGGCAGAGTATGGCTCGTGCCATCTTCGAGATGGACGATCGGGAACGGCTCGCCCCAGTAGCGTTGCCGTGAAAATAGCCAGTCCCTGAGCCTGTATTGAGTGGTCCGCTTGCCCCGATTGTCCTCTTCGGCTTTGCAAATGACCGCTTGCTTGGCTTCAGCTGTTTTAAGCCCATTGATGAAGCCTGAATTGATATTCACGCCCTCACCCGAGAAGCAGCCCTCGGGCTTGTCGCCGCTGATCGGCTTCACCACTTCAACGATGGGCAGACTGAATGCACTCGCGAATTCATGGTCCCGCTCGTCATGCGCCGGAACGGCCATGATTGCGCCAGTCCCGTAACCCATCATTACGTAATCCGAGATCCAGATCGGAATCTTTTGCCCGGAGTAGGGGTTCAGTGCCCAAGCTCCGATCGCAACTCCGGTCTTTTCTTTGGTCTGTTCCTGACGGGCAAGTTCGGACTTGCGAGCCGATACTTCCTGGTAGGCTTTGACAGCGGCCAACTGCTCGGGTGTCGTGAGTTCGGTGACCAATGGATGTTCAGGCGCGAGCACCAGGTAGGTCGCGCCAAAAATCGTGTCCGGTCGGGTGGTGAAAATCTCGACTTCAGCACCGCTTTTGGGACTCTCAACCGGGAACCGGTAATGCATGCCCTCGCTTTTTCCGATCCAGTTGCGTTGCAGCTCCTTGGTGCTCTCGGGCCAGTCCAGTTTGTCGAGATCCGCAAGCAAGCGCTCGGCATAGGCCGTAATCTTGAGCATCCACTGTTTCATCGGCATGCGAAACACCGGATGTCCGCCGCGCTCGGACTTGCCATCGACGACTTCTTCGTTGGCGAGGACGGTCTTGAGCTCCGGACACCAATTGACCGGCACTTCTTTTTGATATGCGAGCCCCCGCGCGTAAAGTTTCGTGAAAATGAACTGCGTCCATTTGTAATAGGATGGATCGCAGGTGGCGACCTCGCGGCTCCAGTCAAAACTGAAGCCCAGGCTTTTGAGCTGACGTCTGAAAGTCTGAATGGCGTCGTTGGTCGTAATGGCCGGATGCACACCGGTCTTGAGAGCATACTGTTCGGCCGGCAGCCCGAAAGCATCCCATCCCATCGGATGGAGCACATTGAAGCCGCGCGAACGCTTGTAACGGGATAGGATATCGGTCGCGGTATATCCTTCGGGATGTCCCACATGGAGACCCGAAGCGCTCGGATAGGGGAACATGTCCAGGCAGTAGTACTTGGGTTTCTTCGAGGGAAACTCAGCCTCGAAAATGCGTTTTTCGTCCCAGTGCGCCTGCCACTTTGCCTCAATCTTCTTGTGCTCGTAAGCCATGGTCTGGAATTTAGCCCGATCGGCGCGATTTGCCCAGTGCCGACACCTGCCCGCACGGCTTTTCATCCTCCGCCGAGATTGACCCGTCCATGGCGCGTGTGCGACCACTGATCTCATCTTCATACGGAGCGAACCCATGAGTCCCACTGACGGTCGCGAGAGCGAAGTCACCTCGAAGCCCAAGTTTCCGCTGAGCCAGCTGGATGAGGGCACCTTTTCAGGCCCAAGTTTGCAAGAGCGGCATTCTCCCGCCAGTATCTGTTTCGGTTGCGGGCCCGCCAACCCCAAGGGGCTGCACATCCGGAGCTATCCGCAAGGGAACGAGGTCGTCGCTCGCTGGCGCCCTGATTCCCACCATGAGGCGTTTCCTGGCATGTTGAATGGCGGAATCATCGGGGCTTTGCTCGATTGCCACTGCAATTGGACTGCTGCCCATGCGCTCATGGTCCAGTCCAAGGCGGATCATCCACCCTGCACGGTGACTGCTGAATATCATATCAAATTGCGTCGTCCGACCCCTTCAAAAGGCCTAATTGAGCTGCGCGCACGCGTTGTGGAGCTCAAAGAGGATCGCGCGACGATCGAGGGCACCCTCGTGGTGGATGGTCAGACTTGCGCCACATGCAGCGGAGTTTTCGTTGCGGTCAAAGCCGGGCATCCCGCCTACCACCGCTGGTGAGGAGTCAAGACGATGGCGCCTAAATTCAAGGGGAACTCCGAAGACTGGCTTGATTCCCAGCAGAGCGCCAGGCGTGGTGGCAGCGGAGCAGGGCGTCGCAAGAAGACTGGCAATGTCGCCGAAGTTCTCACTCCCGAGCAAGCCAACGCGACCATTGCCGAAGTGTTTCCGAATCAATCCCGAGTCAGATTCGACGGGACGGAGCACGAGGCACTGTGCCGATATCGGCGAGCCAATGTGTGGGGTCATTACCGCGCTCAATCCGAGGCCCGCCTGGACGAAGAAGCCCGCGAGAAGCTGCTTCGGGTACGTGAACGCGCCCCGGTCGCCGTCGGCGATCGGGTCAGGGCGGAGCTGATCGGGGGGCCTCAGTCCCGGGACGGAGTGATCGAAGGAGTCTGCGTGCGGAGGAATCGGCTGGTGAGGCCCGCCCCCGCACGGGATGAAACGATTCTCCATGTCTTGGCTGCCAATGTGGATGCGCTCGTGATCGTTGCCAGTGTGGCAGCGCCGGATTTCACCCCTGGCCTCGTTGATCGTTTCTTGATTGCGGCTCGCACTGAAAATATCGAACCCTACATCGTGATCAATAAGGTTGATCTTCTTCAAGAGGGGGCCGCCAGGCCTTGGAATCTATATCGCGATCTTGGATTGCCCGTTTTCGAGGCTTGCGCCAAAACCGGTCAGGGACTGGAAGCGCTTCTTCCATATATCAGAGGTCGCACTGTCGTCTTCAGCGGTAAATCCGGTGTCGGAAAGACTTCCGTGCTCAAGCGCCTGACAGGTCAGGAGGAGCTGCGGGTGGGTGATATTAGTGGTGCGACCGGCAAGGGACGCCACACGACCACGAGTGCCGTTCTGCTTTCGGGCTCCGAGCCCTCGGATCGTTGGATCGACACTCCCGGGGTGCGCGAATTCGGCCTCCTCGGCGTCGCAGCGGACGGTCTACGATATCATTTTCCGGAGTTCGAAGGTCTGCCTTGCGCGCAGACGGATTGCCTGCACCTCGATGAAGAGGGGTGCAAGGCGCGGAGCTTGGCGCGTTACGAGAGCTATCGCAGGATTCATGAGTCGCTCGTGTCGGGAGAAAACTGAATGTCGCAATCGCTCCGTCAGTACGGTAGTCCCTCCTCGACGCGCCAGCACGTGGTTCACGCTCCATGGGATGGCAAGCCTGTGGCGCAGGCCTGCATGGATTCTTCCGCGGAACTGGAAGCGCGGATGGTGTCGGTGCACGAGGCTTTTGGCTCGTTTCGTCGGGTGAGCCGCCATGCCCGGGCTGAATTGCTTCTCGGCCTCTCGGGCGCCATCGAGAGAAACGCAGACCGTTTTGCAGCCCTCATTTGCGAGGAGGCGGGAAAACCCATATCAGCAGCCCGGGTGGAAGTGCAGCGTGCTTGCGCCACTTTTCGGTGGGCTGCTGAAGAGGTCCGTCGCTCTTCGGGTGAGATCGTGGCTCTGGACGGGGACGCCTCTGCCAGAAATTATTCCAGCGCCCATGTTGAATGGTTCCCGCGGGGGCCCGTGCTGGCGATCACGCCCTTTAATTTTCCTTTGAATCTCGTAGCGCACAAGGTGGCGCCGGCCTTGGCCGCCGGATGCCCGGTACTGCTCAAGCCTGCGCCCCAGGCTCCCGGAGCGGCATATCTCCTTCATGAGCTTTTCCAGCAGATTTCGTCGCAGATGAACGCAAGGCTGGGAGCTTCCGTGGCGGACCAGCGGGATCGGATCCCACTTGGTGCATTCGAGCTTTTTTTCGCTGAAAATGCTCTGGTTCAAACTGCAGTCAGCGACCCCAGACTCGCCACCTTGAGTTTCACCGGAAGCGACAAAGTGGGTTGGAAGCTGCGGACCCTGGCGGAGCGCAAGAAAGTCTGCCTGGAGCTCGGGGGTGATGCTGCGGTCATTGTTCATTCAGATGCCGACCTCGAGCGTGCAGCCGATCGAATCGCTTGGGGTGCCTTTGTCTATGCGGGTCAGGTCTGCATTTCAGTTCAGCGTGTGTTCGTGCAGGAGTCCGTTCGAGACGTTTTTCTTGAAAAACTGCGGGGGCGCACTCGCTCGCTCCCGGTTGGCGATCCAGGGGATCCATCGACGGTTGTCGGCCCTGTCATCGATGATGCCGCCGCAACGAGAATTCAGGAATGGATTGCCGCGGCTTGCTCCCTGGGGGCGGCAATCGAGCTTGCGGGCGGGCGTCGCGGTCGGTTGATATCACCATCGATCCTGAGCGCGGTGCCGCCGGGTTGCGATTTATCCTGCAACGAAGTCTTTGGTCCGGTGCTTTCGCTGGAGAGTTACCAAGATTTCGGGAGTGTCCTTCAAAAGGTCAACTCTTCCCGTTTCGGCCTCCAGGCCGGTGTATTCACGGCAAGTTTGAAGATTGCCGATCAAGCTTTCCGGGATCTTGAAGTGGGGGGACTGATTGTCAACGATGTACCCACTTACCGCGCGGACCCCATGCCTTATGGAGGAGTCAAGGATTCCGGTCTCGGGCGGGAGGGGGTGCGGTACGCGATGCAGGAATTCAGCGAGCCGCGGCTCCGGGTGGATTGGAGGGAGTTTTGAGCATGATACGTTTTGAAAGTTTTTCGAGGCTCGACCGCGCGGGACTCTGGGCGCTGATCGTGGTCAACGCGATTTCCATTTTTGGTTACGGTACATTCGGACTGCACCCCGAGTGGGTTGCGATCCGTGACTGGGTGCCAGGCGTTTTCGCCGTGGCTTATCCGATTTTCGCCCAACTCCAGATCATTCTCGCCTTCGGAGTTTTCATCGCAGCCATCGTCCGGCATCTCCGGTTTGAGTGGTGGGGATTGTTCGCGGCCACTTTTGTTCTGAGTCTTATCAGCGAATGGACGGGCACCAGTTACGGAATTCCTTTCGGGAAGTATGAGTACACCCACCTGCTCGGACCCATGATCGGTGGAAAAGTCCCGTGGCTCATTCCCATCAGCTGGTTCTTCATGAGCTTTGCCTCGTACGGAATGATCGTCCGCATTCAGGGAGCACGTTTGGATTCCAAGGTTTTTCGCATCGTGCTGGGCTCCGTTCTTCTGCTCTCATGGGATCTCACCCTGGATCCCGCGATGAGCTTTCTTACGCCGTTCTGGCTTTGGGAGAATCCAGGCTTCTTTTACGGAATGCCGGCTCTTAATCTTTTCGGCTGGTTTGTGACCGGCATCGTGATCATGGGAGCTTTCGAATTTCTTGGGGGCTACACGTTGGCAAAGCGGATGCCAGCTGACTTCTGTTTCGCATTCTACCTCGCCAACCTCATGCTTCCTTTGGGCATGGTGATCGTCGCCGGACTCTGGGGCGCGCTTGCCCTGACTCTCGCGGTCGCATTCGTATTTTACGGTATTGAGAGACGATTGAATGCGGTTGCTCATGCACGTGCTACGGTGACGCCGCTCTGAATCAACGCGGATCAAGCGTGCAGCGATTCAGGAGACGCTCCCGCTTGCGAGCTGCCGGGTCCTCATATTCGATTCTGATGCGAAAGAAAGACGAGGAGTTCTTCGAAAAATCCCGGAGCTTTTTTGCGCAGTCCTCCAGAACCGGTGTTTTCCCGGGGGATGCATATAGATTGTCTCCAATGGTGAGCCCGCCCGCCCTTGGTTTGAATTCCACAGGCTTGTTGAATGCGATGATTTCCGCGGACCGCCCCTTCGCGGGGATCAGGCCCGCAGCGCACAAGAGGACCGGGATGATGACTCTGGATATTCTCTTCATCGGTGAGACCTTTTCTGAACTTAACCAATGCCGGGTCTCAAGGGCAGAGTGTCTTGGACGACACCCCGGGTCCCCGAATGGCGTCAGAATTTTTCGAACCGAAGGTGGGTATGGGGATTGTGAGTTAGATCCCTGCTGCTCCAGAATCTCCTAACCGTGTCAGGCAAGACACGACAGCAAGGAGAAGAACCATGAGCATCAGGGCAAGACGTGAATATCTCAGCGCCATCTGGCCTCGCTATAAAAAGTCGAACCGCAA
>Ga0172372_10006794_pt1 | contig 15541 bp, 11 predicted proteins | sample LakKiv5m_2_FD_114544 | JGI IMG/M metagenome (GOLD analysis project Ga0172372, IMG submission 114544) | Freshwater microbial communities from Kabuno Bay, South-Kivu, Congo - kab_092012_9.5m | ecosystem: Environmental > Aquatic > Freshwater > Lake | place: Democratic Republic of the Congo...
CAACGACGCAATATCATGCGGGCCCGGTGATGCTTCGGGGTGTCCCTGGAAACAGAACGCGGGTTGATCAGTGCGCTCAAAGCCTTGCAGCGAACCGTCGAACAGCGATACATGGGTTACGCGGCAATTCCCGGGCAGAGTTGTTACGTCAACGGCGAACCCATGGTTTTGCGACGTGATCATTACTTGCTTGGTATCGAGATCCTGCACCGGGTGATTGGCGCCATGGTGGCCGAATTTCATCTTGACTGTCTTTGCGCCAGAGGCCAGCGCCATGATCTGATGGCCAAGACAAATGCCGAAAGTAGGAATCCCACGCTCGATGATTTCACGCGCTGCGTTAATCGCATAGTCACACGGCTGCGGATCACCTGGACCATTCGACAGAAACACGCCATCCGGTGCTAGCGCCATCGCCTCTGCCGCGCTCGATTGCGCCGGCAGCACGGTCACTCTGCAACCGCGCGCGGCAAGCATACGCAAAATGTTGTACTTCACGCCGAAATCAAATGCGACCACATGAAATTTTGGATTGGTCAGCGCCCCATAACCACTTCCGAGGGCCCACTCAGTGCGCGTCCACTCGTAACGCGTCTTGGTTGACACTACTTTCGCCAAGTCCATACCGGTTAAACCGGGGAATGCGCGCGCATGGTCGAGCGCGTGAGATTCTTTCAGGTTAGCGCCCGCGACAATGGCGCCGTTTTGCGCGCCTTTTTCACGCAAAATTCGTGTCAGCTGACGCGTGTCAATGCCCGCGATCGCAACGATGCCTTCTGCCTTCAGATAATCGGGCAGGCTTTGCGTAGCGCGGAAATTCGATACTTGAATCGGCAGGTCACGAATAATCAAACCTGCGGCTTGGATTTTGTCTGATTCGACATCTTCCGGGTTGACGCCGGTGTTGCCGATATGGGGATACGTGAGCGTGACAATTTGGCGGGAATAGCTTGGATCAGTCAGGATTTCCTGATAACCCGTCATTGCCGTATTGAAAACCACCTCGCCACTGGTGTGGCCATCAGCGCCTATGGAAAAACCCTTGAAAATTGTGCCATCTGCGAGTGCGAGAATGGCCGGGGTGCGGTTGGCCGTGAAGAATGGCGGCAAAGATAACTCCTGTGGTTACCGCCGCACGGGCTGCCGGCAATCACGGCGCGCGCCCTCGTTGGGCGTGACGAATCCGCAAACTGCGCGACAAGAAAGAGTGATTGGGTGCCGTAGGCGGGTTCAATGGTTAAACCCTCGAATTATATCGTGACGGCAACCCGCTGCCAATGGTCAAAAGCCAAAGCCTGCCATCAAACCACTGAAACAGACTCTTAAAGACCAAGCGCTGCGATGCCGGCCCTGGCGATTTGCGCATCCTCATTGGACTTCACGCCCGACACGCCCACAGCGCCGACACACTCGCCGCCGACCATAATAGGCACGCCACCCTCGAGCATGCCATTGATGCCCGGGGCCGAGAGAAAAGAATACCGACCATTGTTGATCACGTCTTCATAGACCTTGGTCTCACGCTGACCCAGCGCAGCGGTGTGCGCTTTGGCTGGCCCTATCATTGCCGACGTTGCTGGAGCGCCATCAAGCCTTTGTAACCACAGCAGGTGACCACCATCGTCCACAATCGCAATCGATACCGCCCATTTATGCGCCACAGCCTCAGCCTCTGCTGCCGCCGCAATTTTCTTGACGTCGTCGAGTGTTAGCGCAGGTTTGGTTCGCATGCTGTACTTCCTTTCCTTCATAAAAAGTGGTGGATTGTACGATAAGACGGATTGACAAAAGGTAAGCAGCGTAACGCCGGATTTTCATGCAAAACCAATCAATGATTTGATCGTTTTTTATTCGACAATGTACTAAGCGCGCGTGAAACTTTGACAAGTTGGGGTTGAATCGCGTAAATTTGTGGAGGTTTTGAAAAGGCTTGGTGCATTTTTTTGCAACTTGCGACTACCGCTAACTGAATGAGCGCACTCAGAACAATCACACTACCCGTACTGCTTGCCATGGCACTCGCTGCCTCAAGCGCCCGAGCTGCCGAGCAGGATGCCATTGATTCCTCTGGTGTTTTGCAGCGTATCAGCAGCTTCACCGACCGCGCGGCCAGCCTTGCGATTGAAGCGATGTCGCTGGTTGGAATCCACTACCGCCGTGGCGGTAACTCACCTGAGCACGGTTTGGATTGCAGCGGTTTGGTGCGGTACGTGTTCAAGCAAACCAATAATATTGATCTACCGCGCACATCGGTTGAAATGAGTCGCGTCGGCGAGCAAGTCGACAAGACAGACCTACAACCCGGCGATCTGGTGTTTTTTAATACCCTGCGCCGTACTTTTTCGCATGTCGGGATTTACCTCGGCGATAACAAGTTCATTCACGCACCAACACCAGGCAGTGCGGTTCGGATCGAGAGCATGGATTTAAGCTACTGGAAGGCGCGTTTCAATGGCGCGCGCCGGGTGCTCGGTACTGAAAACACAGAAGCTAACCGTCGCTAGCTTTTTCTACTGCGCTTGCTGCTTGATTTGAAGACGTTTGCGTAGTTCTGGGATGGCGGCGACTGCTGCGCGCTCCCCGGCTGTGATCGCCTTACCCCGGCTCTGAAAATCACTCCCCTTCATATTCGCTAGCTCAGGGCGAATCACAATATCCGCTTGCTGCAACTCGTACTGGTTCAGGCTCTGCCCCATAATCGCGAAAGTTTGCAGCAGTATTTCAAATGCACCGGTTGACGGCTGTGCCTCTGGCTGTGCGGAAATATTCACGGCAATCACAAAATCTGCACCCATTTTTCTGGCAAAACTTGCCGGCACTGGCGATACCAAACCGCCATCAACATAATCGATCGTGCCGATGCGTACCGGCTTGAAAACGCCGGGCACTGATGAGGATGCGCGCACCGCAGCGCCGGTATTCCCGCGCCTGAACAAAATCGGCTGACCGCTTTTCAAATCAGTCGCGACCGCACCAAAGGGCAGTTTGAGTTTTTCAATCGGCTGCCCGCGAACCGCGCGGTTAACGTAGTCTTGTAAACCCTCACCTTTCAGTACTCCGGTCGGGCCCGAAAAGAATGGGACAGACCAATCAGAAATTGCCCCCTCATCCATATCAATCGCCATTTTCTGCAACGCAGGTCCGTTATTGCCGGCTGCATACAACGCACCCACCAAGCTGCCAGCGCTGGTACCCACCACCAGATCAGGCATGATGCCATTTGCCTCGAGCGCCTTGATAACACCAATATGGGCAAAGCCACGGGCAGCCCCGCCGCCTAGCGCCAAACCCACTTTGACCTTGCGCCGCGCAGGTAAAGGTGCTGCTTGCACCGGCGCAGATGTCACGGCTGGGGGTGATTCTGGCGTGGTTGAACCCTCTGCCGATAGAGGTGTTGGTGACTCTGCGGCCGGCGCAGAAGGCGCATCATGAGATGAAACTGGTGGAGCCGGTTGCGGCTGCGTGACAGCGCCCGCTTGTGTGGTTTGCTTGCTTACTGGGACGGATTGACAACCCGCGAGTAGCAGGCCGATCAGAGTGGGGTACAAAAAAGCACGCATAAGCAATACCTGTAGCAAAGCACGACATTCTATCCGAGCAGGCTATTCACCTTACAAAATAGCATCGTCACAGCGACATCAGTCTGGCGATTTTCGTAGAAGCCGCCAAAGGACAGCACCACTAATCACCAAGATAAGCGCTACCACCATCCAGAAACCATGTGGATGCTCGGCGAGCGGAATGCCCGCCACATTCATGCCAAATAAGCCTGCGATCAGGTTAATAGGCAAGGCCACCACGGTAAATACCGTTAGCGTATATAAGCTCTTGCTATTACGTTCATTGATCATCGCGGCAATCTCTTCTTGCAACAGTTTAATTCGCTCCTGCAGCGAGGCCACATCGGTCAGCACCGCAGAAAACTCCTCACTTGATTGGCGCAGATCTTGCAGATCATCATCTGCAATCCAGTGAGGCGGGCGCTGCAATAAACGAAACAAGGCCGCTGGTTCAGGCGCCATCAAGCGCTGCAGCCGCACCAGCACTCGGCGTAACTGACCAAGATTGCCACGCTTTGAATCCAGACGTCCGGCTAGCAAGTCGTCTTCAATCTTGTCCACGCGCGTGACAGTGTCGCGAACGATACCAATTAGTACATCAGCCTGGTCACGCAGCAAGTGGGTCAGTAGCTCGGTAGTACTCGTGACTGAAGCGCCCTGCTGCACGGCGTGGCGCAGGCGATCAACAGATTTCAGGGGCTTCTTGCGTGCACTGATCAACAATGTTGGGGTTATGTACATCCACAGTGTTGATGTATCGGAAGGGTCAAACGCGAACCCATGCAATACATCATTAACAACAGCTAGTAGCACATCATCAACTTGCTCTACCCGGGTAGAACGTGAGCCCTGCTGTAAAGCCTCGAAATACTCGGGTGGCAAAGGCGTATGTTCACGAAGCCAGCGCTCGGTGGAGGCCTGGCTGAGATTGAAGTGCAGCCAGAGCAATCTGCCGGAGGGGTCGTGAAGGTGCTGCGCTAAGAGTTGGTCGAGATCTTGGGAGGGGCTGATCTCTATCGTGGATGCGCCTTGAAACTGGTAGGCCCAAACCAAACCTGCTCGATCAACAACAAGCTCTTGCAGCAGGTTTTTTTTCATATTGATTCCGTGGGGACGCGGGTTCCACGAAGTGGGTAAGTCCAATAGGATTGAACTTGAACTCTGCTCTAAACATTGAAACTCCGCACTGCCTTTTTTATCTAGCCAAGAAAAACGCCCCCGAAGGGGCGTTTAGCAAAACAAACCAAAGAGCTAGATTAGAAATTGAACTGCGAGCGGATCATGAACGCATGCGACTCGTCGCCGCGCTTGGCAGGTGCTGAGGGTGTGCCAATATCAACCGGCAAGAACGCGTAACCAAACTTGGTTTGAGCATAGTTGAACATTATTATCGCATTCGGATTGAGAATCCAATTCAAACCAAGGGTTACTGTATTACCTTTTGGACTGCCCTCAATCTGGTACTGCGCGTTCCCGGTACGTGGGTAGTTTGTCGACGCGCCACTAGAACTCACGTTATCACCAAAGCTGGAGGCGTCATATTGCGAATAGCGAAGTCCGACCTGCCAAGCGCCAGTACCAGACATATCAGCGAAATTGAAGTTCGAGTTTGGTTTAACATTACCAACAACACCAGCGCGATAGGTTGGCGCCCAAGGCTCGCCGGTGATGTTGTAGAGGAATTCAACGTAATAAACTTTTACATCACCCTTACTCTGAGTGGCGTAGCGCGCACCGCTGCTTGTGACGGCTTGGCTTGTCGCGGTGTAATCACCGACAGTGTATTCACCTTGTAGCTTGGCAGGGCCTTTAGCAAAAGCGAATTCTAACCCGGTCAACTGCCGATTTACACTTGCCGAATCAGCTGCGCGAAGGCTGTAGCCACCAAAGGCGCACTGCACAGAGGCGGAGCTGCCAGCTGCTGCAGTTGGACTAATGAAAGAGCTCGTGTTTGTACACGGCGGCGTACCTAAAACACGATTCCTGTAAACATTTCTGAGGCCACCGAACTCATCGTTGAATGAGACAAACGCACCGCGTGTGGTCCGATCACTACCGTCCTGGCTAGATGTTGTTGGGACCACATCGAAGTTACCGGTGGTACCTGCAACACCGACGTGTAACAAAACGTCGTCGCCGGCACCCTGGATCATTTTCGCCAGGTTATAGGTCAGACGCAGTGCACCTTCTCGCCCGAGGCTACCTTCGCTTTGCTCTGGGCTGAAACCTGCTTGGTATGCAGACAACGAGTATGTCATGCTAGACGAGTGCTCACCGTGAAACATCACGCCGGCTTGCTTGCCGGGAGCGATTTGGTCTTGATAGGAACGCTCCATGAAGCCGATATTATTAGAGCTTCCCAGCGTCTCAAGTCCGAATGGCTGCTTGAAGCGGCCCACGCGCACTTGGGCCTCAGGGCTAAATCGATAGTTTGCCCATGCAGTGTCGAGCAAATTGGCGCTTGAGCCAACTAGGTTAGTCACTACTTCGTAATTAATGTCTTTGTTAAAAACCCCAGACGCCCCTATGCGAGCACGGCGAACGGTGAACCTGTCGGCCATAGATGACGAATCCCGGTCAGAATATTGGCCATGCTCGTCGTTGATCATACGTGCATCAAAGTGTAAGCGACCAGTGATATTGAGCTCGCTTTTGCCATCCTTAGATTTGAAACCAAAGCCGCTATCTTTGACCGATCCGTCATTTTGGCGCTTCTGAATGTCTTTGATGGCTTTCGAAACATCCTGATCAATACGGCTGTCTTTGAATGCCTTGTTTTCATCCGCCTCTTTATTCGCCTCCATGAACTCGTCATAGTCTTTTTGCGAGATCACACCTTTCTTTAGCATCAGATCAAGCATAGCTTTGTTATCGTTAGCCAAAGCCGGCAGCGACAGCGAGGCACAAACGGCAGCCACTGCGATCGCAATACGCTTGGCAGCGAGGGGGGTGGTAGTCTTCTTCATGTAGTTCTCCGGTTGATAATCCAGCGCATTCGGGGCATCAGCAGACGCACCTTTCCTGCATTCCTTGAATTCCAACCGGGATTGTGTAAAGGTTTTTTTTCAAGTTGATGACATGGGTAGAACTCTTGCCTGATAATCCGGTCCGTAGCGATTAAGCGACGATGCCTGGGTTTGTCATTGAGGCGTCATATCGAGCGCAGATTATTAGAAGTTTTATCCAGCAGACGGAGACACCCACGCATGCTTGCCGCCGTTGATCTCGGCTCGAACAGTTTCAGATTACATATCGGGACCTTTGACGGCGACCGCATCCGCATCATTAACAGCGCACGCGAACCAGTCCGGCTCGGCGCCGGGCTCGATAGCAGGCGAAACCTAAGCCAAGCGTCGATTCAAAGTGCTGTCGCTTGTCTGACGCGATTTGCTCAGATCCTCCAATCTACGCCGCTATCGGGAATACGCGTGGTTGCCACGAACACGGTACGCGTGGCCCGTAACGCGTCGAGCTTTCTGCCACTTTTCGAAAAGGCAATCGGTTATCCGATTGAAATCATTTCGGGCGAAGAGGAAGGCCGTTTGATTTACATGGGCGTGGCCTCCACGCTCAACCTGCCGCTCGAGCGCCGCTTGGTGATCGATATCGGCGGCGGCTCGACTGAGCTGATCCTGGGTCAAGGCGCAGAGGTCGAGCAAGTCGAGTCATTTTCGATCGGCACAGTGCCCACCGCAATGCGGTTCTTCGACAGTGAACGTCTCAGCGCATCTGCGTTTGATGAAGCAGTGCTGTATGCGCGTAGCGTGTTTGAAGATCGCACGGCGCCCTTTCACCCACGGCTGTGGGAGGTCGGCTACGGCTCGTCTGGCACGCTGCGCACCCTTGCCGAACTGATCGAAAAAAATAATCTCGCCGATGGGCAGCTGTCTGTGAAGGGATTACTCGCTCTGCGCGACCGTCTGCTTTCTGCAGGACGAATCAGTAAGCTTGACCTGATAGGCGTACGCCCGGAACGTGCCAGCGTGGTGCTGGGTGGGCTGTCGGTCATGATTGGCTTGTCACAAGAGCTGGGCCTAAAGTCGCTGCTCGCCGTTGAGGCAGGTTTGCGGATGGGCGTACTTTGGGACCTTTACCTCAGGCAGCGCAAACGCGATCGTCGACAAGACTCGGTCAAACGATTCATGAAGCGTTTTGGCGTGGATGAGGGTCGCGCAGCCCGCGCAGCTGCCAGTGCAAAGGCACTCTATGGTCAGACAGCCCCGGATGGGGCGCTGGAGCGGATGCTGGGTTGGGCCGGCAAGCTGCATGAAGTTGGAATGGCGGTTTCGCACACCGGATTTCACGAGCATGGTGCTTATCTCGCATTGAACGCTGACTTGCCCGGCTTCACCTCGCACGAGCAGCACTTGCTATCGATACTGTTGCTGGCGCAGAAAGGCAACCTGCGCAAGGTGCAAGACGCGCTCACTGATCTTGACATCACGCGCGCAATTGTCTCGCTGCGCTTAGGCGTGCTGCTGATGCATGCACGCATCGACCCCGCCTTGGCACCTGTTCGGCTATCAGTTCGATCGCGCATAGAGCTCACGCTAGGCCAAGCGATCAGCTTGCATCACCCGACCTTGGCGTACTGGCTGTCGAAAGAGACCGCCGCATGGGCTGAAGTCGGACGGCAGTTTGTGATTCGTAGCTCCGGCTGAGGGCTCAGTCCTCGAGAGTGCCGGCAATGCCCAACTCTTGAATCTTGCGCGTAATCGTATTTCGCCCTATCCCAAGCCGAATTGCGGCGTCATTTTTTCTGCCGTGGGTGTGCTTGAGCGCGGTCTTGATCAGTGCTGCTTCGAATTGTCGACCCAAGGCATCCATCACCTCAGGCTTGCCGGATGAAAGCATCTGCGAAGCCTCAACCTCCAGCATGACTAACCACGAGTGTCGATCTGCACTCAGGCTACCGTTCGTTTGAGCGCCACTGCCATGCCGCTCAGACACCAAGGTCACGGGTGCGTGATAGTCGCCGTTAAGCGAAACGGGTGCCAAAGGTTCTTGTGGCAGCGGCGGTGCAGATAAGGGCACGGGCAATGGCGCGGTGCCGGCGCTTTGGATCAGCTCTGCCGGCAAATCTTTGACTTCGACGGTCTGGCCAGGCGCCATCACCGTGATCCAGTTACACAGGTTTTCGAGTTGTCGCACGTTGCCCGGCAAATCGAGTGCAGATAAAAACTGCATAGCCTGATCCGACAAACGCTTAGCCTCTACACCTAATTCTTTTGCGCTGCTGGTGAGAAAGTGACGCGCCAGTAACGGAATATCTTCACGCCGCTCTCTCAGCGAAGGCAACCGCAGCCGAATCACATTCAGCCGGTGATACAGATCTTCACGAAACAAACCATCGCGCACGCGCTGCTCAAGATTTTGATGAGTGGCCGCGATCACGCGCACGTTGGCCTTGAGCGACTGATGCCCGCCAACACGATAAAAATGACCATCCGACAGCACTCGCAACAAGCGCGTTTGCAGATCGAAGGGCATATCGCCAATTTCATCCAGAAACAGGGTACCGCCCTCGGCCTGTTCGAAGCGTCCGCGACGAGTGGCTTGCGCGCCAGTGAACGCACCTCGTTCATGGCCGAATAACTCGGATTCGAGCAAGTCTTTCGGAATTGCGGCGGTATTCAGCGCAATGAAAGGCTGCGCGGAACGCGGGCTGTGCTTATGCAAGGCACGGGCGACAAGTTCTTTACCGGTACCGGATTCGCCGGTGATCAACACCGTGACATTTGACTGCGACAGCCGCCCAATTGCGCGGAACACATCCTGCATCGCTGCTGCCGAGCCGAGTATCTCGGGCGTATCGCTGATGGTCAGTTCGGTCTCTTCATCACGCAAGCTCTCTTCGAGCGCGCGCCGGATCAGCTCAACCGCTTTATCCAGATCAAATGGCTTGGCAAGGTACTCGAACGCGCCACCTTGAAACGCAGCAACCGCAGAATCCAGATCAGAGAACGCGGTCATCACGATCACGGGCAAGCCCGGATGGCGCTGCTTGACCATGTGCAGCAGCTCGAGTCCCGATTCTCCGGGCATACGGATGTCTGATACCAGCACCTGCGGCACGCCGAGCTGCAGCGCATCGACCACCTCGCGCACGTTAGAGAAGCTACGCGTGCTCAAACCCTCGCGCGCCAAGGCTTTCTCTAGCACCCAGCGTATCGATTCGTCATCGTCAACTATCCAGATTGGTTTCATGCGCTCTCTATCGACCCAGCGATCTCATACCCTAGCACCAAAATGGTGCTAGCCGCTTGTCCTGCCTGCGCCGCGCCGGTGCGCAGGATGGGCTCAGCGCATCAGGGCAGGGCTATCAGGATACGAAAATCCGTATATCCGGGTCGGCTTTCGCATTCGATAACGCCAGAATGCTGCTGGATGAAGGTTTGAGCCAGTGTCAGCCCCAGTCCGCTACCCCCTTCTCTGCCGGAGATCAGCGGGTAAAACATTCTTTCCTTCAGATCCGCCGGTATGCCCGGACCGTTGTCGATGATATGCAAGTCCAGTGCCAGCCGATAACGGACCTTTGCAATGGTGACCGAACGGGCTACCCGCGTACGAAATATCAATTCTGCATCGCGATTGTCGATGCGCTCAGCGAGTGCCTGCGCTGCGTTATGCGCGATATTCAGCACCGCCTGAATCAGCTGCTCCTTGTCACCGCGAAACTCCGGCAAGGACAAGTCGTAATCGCGCTTGATCGATAGCCCGTTCGGAAACTCAGCCACAATCAAGCTACGCACGCGCTCGAACACTTCGTGAATATTGACATCGCCGACAATCTGCGGCCTGCGGTGCGGAGCCAATAATCGATCGACCAGCGTCTGCAAGCGGTCAGATTCTTTAATGATGACCTGGGTGTACTCGCGCAGATCTTTCAGCCCTTGACCGGGTAGCTCAAGCTCCAGCAACTGGGCCGCGCCGCGAATACCGCCGAGCGGATTTTTGATTTCATGCGCGAGATTTCGAATCAGCTCCTTGTTGGCTTGGGTCTGACCAAGCTGACGCTCCTCGCGGTCCAGTTTGAGCTGCTGCACGTTCTCGTGCAGCTCGATCAGCACCGGGTGATCCGGGTCATCCAGCGGCGTGACGATCACATTGACCTGCAGTGTGGCCCGCCCTGCGCGCTCGAGACTCAGATCCTCACGCTTCTGATCAAACTGGCGCTGCAGCGCTTGCTGAAAGATTTGCTCAAGTCGGGCGCCGTTGACGAACAGCTCGGTTAGTCGCTGCTGCTGAATCACCTTGAATGAACTATCCAGCAAGCTTTCAGCGGCCACATTGGCGTACGAAATTCTGCCCTCGGCATCAAGTATCAAAACAGCCGAAGCAAGAAGATCTAATCCGCCGAGCGAGGTAGCAAGTATGTTCACAAAAGCCGAAAAATAAAAAAGGCCGCGAGGCGGCCCAGGTTAGCGTTTGGGGCGACAGCTCTATTTTAATTGACCAATCTCGCGCTTCAACGCTTCGATGTTTTTCTCGGTACGCGCGATCTCGTCTTTCATGGCCGCGACCCGCTCTTGATACTTGGCGTAATTACGCTCGCTGCCCAGTCGCTCCGGTTCACCATTTTGGTATTCTTTTTTCAATTCACTCAGCCTGTTTTCTTCGGTACGGATCTCGTCATTGAGAATTTGCAGGCGATCAAGGTCACGACGCTTCTGAGTTTGACTATCGACCTTGGGAAAAGAAGGATCGGCCTTGGCCTGGGTCACTGAAGAGGGCGCCGGAATGGACGATAGGGAATCTGTATCCAGCTTACGGCAACCGCGTACGTCACCCGTGTTGCGGTACTCGCGTACGCCGTTGGCTTGGGTGCAGACATACACGCCTTGCGCAGCAGAATCGGCGAGGGTTAACAGAAAACCGAGCGTGACCAGTACAAATCTCATAGTGATGTAGCGCTGTCGAGTTCAGGCGATAAGGAAGATGCACGATCTTGCGCAGTGCGGCGTCGACCTCATACCAGAATCTGACGCCCAGCGATTATCAAGCATGCAACATCAACCATAAAAAAAGGGCGACTATCGCCGCCCTCTTCTCGCTTACTGCAAAAAAATTACAGCGAGTAGTACATGTCGAACTCAATCGGATGCGTGGTCATACGGAACCGAGTGACCTCTTGCATCTTCAGCTCGATGTACGCATCGATCATGGTATCGGTAAAGACACCGCCACGCGTGAGGAACTCACGATCATGGTCGAGGCATTCGAGCGCTTGATCGAGCGACGAGCACACGGTTGGGATCTTCGCGTCTTCCTCTGGCGGCAAGTGGTAAAGATCTTTCGAGGCGGCCTCGCCCGGATGGATCTTGTTCTGTACGCCGTCCAGACCCGCCATCAACAGCGCGGCAAAGCACAGGTAGGGGTTAGCTGAAGGATCCGGGAAACGCGTTTCGATACGACGCCCCTTGGGATTCGCCACGTGCGGGATACGAATCGATGCAGAACGGTTACGCGACGAGTAGGCCAGCTTGACCGGCGCTTCGAAACCTGGCACCAGACGCTTGTACGAGTTGGTGCCCGGGTTGGTAATCGCATTCAGCGCGCGTGCATGCTTGATGATGCCGCCGATGTAGTACAGCGCGAACTCAGACAGACCGGCGTAGCCGTCGCCCGAGAACAAGTTCTTGCCATCTTTCCAAACCGACTGGTGAACGTGCATACCCGAGCCGTTGTCACCAACGATAGGCTTAGGCATGAAAGTCGCCGTCTTGCCATAGGTGTGCGCGACATTCCAGATCACGTATTTCTGCAGCTGGGTCCAGTCGGCGCGTTGTACCAGCGTCGAGAATTTTGTGCCGATCTCGTTTTGTCCTGCGCCGGCCACTTCGTGGTGATGCACCTCGACGGGAATGCCGAGCGATTCAAGCACCAGGCACATCTCGGAGCGCATGTCCTGAAAACTATCCACCGGTGGCACCGGGAAGTAACCACCCTTGACCGCAGGACGGTGACCGGTATTTCCGCCCTCGAACTTCTGGCCAGTGGACCACGAGGCTTCTTCTGAATCAATCTTCACGAAGGTTCCCGACATGTCCGCGCTCCAGCGCACGCTGTCGAAAATAAAGAATTCCGGCTCCGGGCCAAAGTAAGCCGCATCGCCCAGACCCGACGCTTTCAGGTAGGCCTCGGCACGCTTGGCGATAGAGCGTGGATCACGGTCGTAGCCCTTGCCATCGCTCGGCTCGATCACGTCGCACTGCATGAACAAGGTGGTCTCTTCCATGAACGGGTCGAGATTTGCTGTGCTGGGATCGGGCATCAGCAACATATCGGAGGCCTCGATACCTTTCCAGCCAGCGATCGACGATCCGTCAAAAGCATGACCCGATTCGAATTTATCCACATCGAAATGGGAAACAGGGACCGACACGTGCTGCTCTTTGCCACGTGTGTCCGTAAAACGAAAGTCAACGAATTTGACCTCGTTATCCTTCACCATCTTCAATACATCTGCGGCCGTCTTAGACATAGAACTCTCCCGGAAAGTTGCGGAATTGAAATTACTTGCTCGGTATGGGGGTTTGCCTGTTGCGGACTCGGCGCCGGCATATGGCCGGTCAGTGGGCGGGCTTGCAACGGGAACTCGGGGCGGGATGTTAGCAGAATCCATGCCACTGGCTTACTTTCACGCAAGCCGATGGCCGCCGCTGATGGTGACCAAAACTGTGAATCAGAACAAGGCGTTGAAGATTGTCGGCTGTTAACGCTGCGCAGTCAGCCACATGGCCTTTCTTGGTGCGAGCACAGATGAATGCGTTAATTTGGTGCAGTTTCTAAAATTTGCTCTTATTTGGTGCGATTTTCTGATGGAGGGCTGAAGGATGCCATTTTTTGGTGGCGGGCTGATGGGTACGATTTTCTGCTGCAGGGCTGATGGGCGCGCTTATTCCTCGTCGTCGTGCACGGGCTCTTTGAGCCCAAGCGCGCGCCCATCCTCATACAAAAAAAACTTGGCAATGCCAAACCATGCCTCGGTCGGTATGACCCGTTCGGCAAGTTCAACCAGCTCTTCCTCGCGCAGCAGTCGGCGGTAAAACGAGGCGCAGCACTGCTCGAGCGTGACGCAGATGTCTTCCACAGCAGTGGCGCCACTGCGCATCCAGTGCTGCAACTTCTCACGCACAGAGCACAGCAGATCGAGACTAGCCTTGCTCAACTGCTCCAGCTCATCGAGTAAGGCATCCGCCTCGCGTGTAAGCCGACGCAATGCGGGAATAACCACCACCTCTACCTTGCGCCGGTGGCAGTACTGCTCAAACTGCGTCAGCCGATTGAGTAATGCATCCAAGTCCACACCACCCAATGTTTTTAGATGACGTATACCGTACAAAATATGTCGCTGTATCGAAGAGAATGTCCAGCGAGCGCGTCGCTGCTCTATTTTTAAAGCGATGATGGAGTAAGTCGCGGTCAGCATGATGTTCACCAAAAAAATCAGTGTAGTCATTCGCCGCGCATCGCCGGTTGCGGGGCCTCAAAGACCGCAGACCTAGGTGTCGACTTTCCAGGGCTTATTCGCGATGCTTGTGTTTAACGTCAAGCAATGCACGCTACATCCTCACGCACTCTCGCAATATCAATGAATGCGCACTACGTACTCGGGTTTCGTACTGATATCAAGAAACACGCACTGCGTGCTCACGCGTCGCATGGAAAGTAACATTCGGCCAGCGCTCTTGCACCAGTTTGAGATTCACCGCAGAGCTTGCAAGATAGGCGAGGTTGCCTGCGGCATCATGCGCGAGATGCGCGCCCGCCGAGGAGCGCTCAAAGTCGGCCAGCATTTTCTTGTCTTCACAAGATACCCAACGCGCGGTGTTGATACTGGTTCCCTCGAACACTGCATCGACACCATATTCATTCATCAGCCGGCTCGCCACGACTTCGAACTGCAGCAGTCCGACAGCGCCCAGCACCAGATCAGCACCGCTCACTGGCTTGAAAACCTGCACTGCACCCTCTTCACCGAGCTGCTGTAAACCTTTTTGCAGCTGCTTGATCTTGAGCGGATTACGAATACGAACGGTACGGAAAAAATCAGGCGCGAAATAGGGAATGCCCGTGAATTGCAGTACCTCGCCCTCGGAAAAACTATCGCCGATTTGCATATTGCCGTGATTCGGAAGGCCAATAATGTCGCCGGCGTAAGCCTCTTCTACTTGCTCACGGGATGAGGCCATGAAGGTGACGACCGATGACATCTTCAGCTCACGATTGAGTCGAAGATGCTTGATCTTCATACCGCGCTCAAATCGACCTGAGCAGACGCGCAAAAATGCAATCCGGTCACGATGCGCGGGATCCATATTGGCTTGTATCTTGAACACAAAGCCAGAGAAAGCAGGCTCATCAGGTTTGACAAAGCGCACGCTTGCATCACGCTCACCGGGTGCGCGCGCCCAGTCGAGCAACGCATCCAGAATTTCACGAACCCCAAAATTATTGATGGCCGAACCAAAGAATACCGGCGTCTGCTTGCCCGCCAAAAACGATTCCAGGTCGAATGGATGTGATGCACCATGCACCAGCTCAACCTCTGCTTTGAGCTGTGCAATCTCTTGCGGGAACATCTCCTGCAAGCGCGGGTTGTCGATACCCTTGATCACTTCGAAGGTTTGATCGGCACGCTCACTGCCCGGCACAAATAACAAGATCTCATCACGCAAGAGGTGATACACACCGCGGAAGGCCTTCCCCATACCAATCGGCCAAGTCACTGGCGCGCATTGAATACCGAGCACCGACTCCACCTCATCCAACAACTCTAATGGGTCGCGGGTCTCGCGGTCCATCTTGTTCATGAAAGTGATGATGGGTGTGTCGCGCATGCGGCAAACGTTCAGCAGCTTGATAGTTTGTGCTTCTACACCTTTAGCCGCATCAATCACCATCAAGGCAGAATCGACCGCAGTCAACACACGGTAAGTATCTTCCGAAAAATCTTGGTGGCCCGGCGTATCAAGCAG
>Ga0172372_10006796_pt1 | contig 15541 bp, 11 predicted proteins | sample LakKiv5m_2_FD_114544 | JGI IMG/M metagenome (GOLD analysis project Ga0172372, IMG submission 114544) | Freshwater microbial communities from Kabuno Bay, South-Kivu, Congo - kab_092012_9.5m | ecosystem: Environmental > Aquatic > Freshwater > Lake | place: Democratic Republic of the Congo...
CTCGGCCTGCTTTGCGACGTGGTGGACGGAGCGTTGGCCCGAAAGCTGGGGGTGGCAGGACCGCTGGGGGTCCAACTCGACAGCCTCGCGGATGTGGTGACGTCCGGCGTGGTTCCCGCTGTGGTGGCGTGGTCGTTGGCCCGCGAGGTCCTTCCGGAGGCGTGGCAGGGCGCAGCAGTGATGAGCGGATCGTTGGCGGCGGCGGCGGCGTACCGGTTGGCCCGGTTCAACGTCGCGGCAGCGGCACCGGAGGCGCAACCGGGCTTCAGCGGGCTTCCCGCTCCGGCGGCGGCTGTGTGGTGGATGGCGACTTGGTCGATGCAGTTGGCCGGAGGACCGGCGTTGGCCGTGGGGGTGGCTTGGGGACTTGGGGTTACGGTTGTGCCGCTGCTCATGGTTTCGCGGGCCCCATTGCCGGATTTCAAAGGGTGGGGCAAGGAGGTGGCGTGGGACCGGTTCCGGCGCCGGTTGTTGGCGGCGATGGGGGCCGTGGTGCTCGCGGCAACCGGGGCCGTGGTTGCAGGAAAGCCGCTGTGGTGGGGAGGGGCTGCGGGCTTGGCGGTGTTATGTTTGTACGCCGGAGCGAACGCACTGCGCCGGCTTGTTGCACGCCTCGGAACGACCTAAGACACGACCCACCTCCCACCTCATTGCACCATGGAATTTACCGCAGAAATTGACGTCATGCCGTTGCCGGCGCTTCTCGACCCGCAGGGAAAGGCGGTTTCGAACTCCCTGAAGCACATCGGATTGCCAGAAATCGGAGAGGTCCGGGTGGGCAAGCACATCACCCTGAAGGTGGTGGCTGCGACGCGGGCGGAAGCCGAGGCAAAGGTGGAAGAAGCGTGCACCCAACTGCTCGCAAATCCCGTCATGGAACGGTACGCTTTCCGGGTCGAGGAGGCGTGAACCGCTGGGCGTTGCTGGCCCTGCCGCTCCTGCTGGTGAGCTGCTCGAGCCAAGTCCTCATCACGAGCCAACCTGCCGGCGCGCGCGTCAAGCTCGACGGCCTGGAAGTCGGCACCACCCCTTACCTGCACCGCGACGCCAAAATCTCCGGCTACTCGCTCGGGGTGGAATTGCAGCATCCGGATTACCGCACGTACCAGGGGGTCATTCACAAAGCAAAGCGCGTCAACATCGGCCCGGCCATCGGGGGCATCGTGGTTTGGCCGTTGTGGGCGTGGGTGCTGGGGTATCCGCCGGTTTGGCATGCGGCGTTGAGCCCGGTCAGTCCACCCACGTCGACGGCTGCATCCACAGCCCAGGCAACGCCCGCGCAAACGCCTGTCGCAGAAGATCCGCGCGGTGTGCAGGTGACGCTGCGGCCGGAAGAGCATGCGGGCATCCGCGAGGTCTTCGTGGTGGCCTTGGGGGCTACGACGTGCCGCGGCCCGGGCGACCCGTTGGCGCTCGAAGAACTGGCGGCGGTGCGGTTGTTGCGGCATTACCGCGTGCTAGAGCGCAGGGCGCTCGACGCCTTGCTCGCGGAGCAGCGCCGGTCGATGGACGGGCTGTACGAGGAATCGAGCGTGGTGCAAGCCGGATCGCTGGCCGGTGCCCAGGCCGTGGTGCTGTTGCGCGAGTCGTGCGTCGGCGGGCGGTCCTTTTTGAGTGCGAAGTTGGTGGCGTGTGAAAGCGGGGCCCAGGTGTGGGCGGCCACGTCGGAGGGCGGGTCGCTCTCCGAGCTGCTCGACGCCGTAGGCCGGCGCATTACGAACTGAAATTCAGCTTTGTGCGTCGAGCGCCCGGGCCAAATCTGACACCAGCGCGTCCGCCGGTTCGAGGCCCACGCTGAGCCGAATCAGCCCTTCCCCGATGCCCAGCCGTGCGCGTTCCTCCGCGGGGATGGCGCTGTGTGTCGTGCTCGCCGGGTGGGTCGCAAGCGACTCGGTCGAACCGAGGCTCACCGCCAGCCGCACGGTCTTCAGCCGGTTGAGGACGGCAAACGCCTCCTCGCGGCCTCCGGCCACTTCGAAGGAGAGCATGGCGCCGTGTCCGGACGTTTGGGCCGCCTGAACGTCGGCCGCGACCGGGTCGAGGTCGGCGGGATGCACCGAGCGCAGCCGGGCGACCCGGGGATGGGTACGCAGGAAGGCGAGCACCTGCTCAGCGGTCTCTTGCTGCCTCAACACCCTGATTTCGAGCGTCTCCATGCTGCGTGCAAGGAGCCAAGCGCCGAACGGATCCAGCACGCCGCCCAACAGGTGGCGGTGACTCCGCACCCGGACCATGGCCTCCGCACGGCCGGAGCACGCCCCTGCGACCACATCGCTGTGCCCGCCGAGGTACTTCGTGGCCGAATACAGCACGAGGTCTGCGCCCAAATCCAGCGGCCGCTGCAGCAGCGGACCGAGGAATGTGTTGTCGACGCACACCCGGATGGGGTGATCGGGCCGCTCGTGCTTCCGCGCCCAGGCCACGGCCGCGCGGAGGTCGTGCACGTCCATCGTCGGGTTGCCGGGCGTTTCGACGTAGAGCACCCCGGGCAGGGCCCCGGTTTCTGCGAGCGCGTCGTCGAGCGCGTCGAGGTGGGCCACCCGCCGGACGGGGATGCCCCACGTGGGCAACACGGTGAACAGCAACCGGTCCGTCCCGCCGTACAGCGAGCCGACGCCCCAAACCGCCCGATCCGGACCGCTCCAAGCCAGGACCGCCGTCGAAATCGCAGCCATCCCGCTCGAAAACAAGCAACTCTCCTCGGCCCCGTCGAAGGCCGAGAGCCGCCGCTCGGCCACTTCAAGGGTAGGGTTCGTTAATCGGCTGTAAATGAATTCCTCAGGAATTGCTTCGCCGGCGTGAGAGGCGCGAAACCGCGCTGCGGCGGCCTCCGCCGAGGGAAAGCAAAACGCCGATGCGAGGTGGATGGGCGGCTTCACCGCGCCGTGGGCTTCGACCGGGTCATACCCCGCAAACAGCGGAAGGGCATGGGGAGTGTCCATGCTGCGAAGGTGGGATGTTTTGCGCGTGACCGGACGCTGAGGTTACTCCTCGATGGCGGCGATGCCCGGAAGCGTGCGGCCTTCGAGGTATTCGAGCATGGCGCCGCCACCGGTGGACACGTAGCTCACACGTTCCGTCAGTCCGGACGCCGCGAGGGCCGCGATGCTGTCCCCGCCGCCGACCAACGTGAAGGTGCCGTGGGCCGTGGCTTCGGCCAACGCCTCCGCGATGGCGAAGGTGCCGGCGGCAAACCGTTCCCATTCAAACACGCCCATCGGGCCGTTCCACAGCAGGGTCTTCGAAGTGCGGATGGCTTCTGCGAACCGCATGCGCGTTTCGGGGCCGATGTCCAGGCCCATCGTCCCGTCGGGAATCGCGTCCGCCGGGACCACGCGCGCCGGAGCGTCTGCGGCGAACGCATCGGCGGCCACGGTGTCTGTGGGCAGCAGCAGTTCCGTCCCGGCAGCGGCGGCGCGTTCGAGGATGGTGCGGGCGGTGGGCACGAGGTCGGCTTCGATGAGGCTGTTGCCGACGCTCCCGCCGCGGGCCTTTGCGAACGTGAAGGCCATGCCGCCGCCGATGATGAGCCGGTCGACGCGGCCGATGAGGTGCTCGACGATGGCCAGCTTCGAGCTGACCTTCGCGCCTCCGATCAGGGCCGTCAGCGGGCGATCAGGGTGGGCGAGCACCCGTTCGAGGGCCTCGATTTCGCCGGCCATGAGCAGGCCGAAGGCTTTGTCCTCGGGGAAGAACTTCGCGATGACGGCCGTGGAGGCGTGTGCGCGGTGGGCCGTCCCGAAGGCGTCGTTGATGTAGAGGTCGCCGTTTTCTGCGAGTTGGCCTGCGAAGAATTCGTCTCCGGCCTCTTCTTCCGGGTGGAAGCGCAGGTTTTCGAGGAGGGCGACTTCGCCGGGCTTCAGGGTTTGGGTGACGTCGAGGGCTTTGTCGTCGACGCAGTCCGGGGCAAAGGCCACCGGCCTTCCGAGCAGCGCGGCGAGGTGGTCGGCGATGGGCCGCAAGGTGAGCGACGGGGTCACGCCCTTCGGCCGCCCGAGGTGGCTCATCAGGACCACCGAGGCGCCGGCGTCGAGCAGGGCCTGGACAGTCGGGAGGGCGGCCCGGATGCGGGTGTCGTCGGTGATGCGACCGGCATCGTCCTGGGGGACATTGAAGTCCACGCGGACGAGCGCGCGGCGGCCTGCGAGGTCGAGGTCGTTCAGGTGCATGGTCAGGCGAAAAGGGAGGAAAGGCCTGCGCGGGATTCGACGTGGGCCGCGAGCTCGGCGATGGGGATGCGGAGCTGGGCCATCGTGTCGCGGTCGCGCACCGTGACGGCGTGGTCCGTCAACGTGTCGTGGTCTACCGTGATGCACAGGGGGGTGCCGATGGCATCTTGGCGGCGGTACCGGCGGCCGATGGCGTCCTTGTCGTCGTACTGCACGTTGTGGTGCAGGCGCAAGGTGCGCAGGACCTCCTCGGCTTTTTCGGGGAGGCCGTCTTTCTTGAGGAGGGGCAGGACGGCCGCTTTCACCGGGGCGAGGGCCGCCGGGATGCGCAGGACCGTGCGTTCCGAGCCGTCTTCGAGCCGCTCTTCCGTGTAGGCCGCGCTGAGGGTGGCGAGGAAGAGGCGGTCGAGGCCGACCGAGGTTTCGACCACGTACGGGATGTAGCTCTCGGAGGTCTCCGGGTCGAAGTAGCGGAGTTTCTTGCCGCTGTATTCCTCGTGTTGGCGCAGGTCGAAGTCCGTGCGGCTGTGGATGCCCTCGAGTTCTTTGAAGCCCATGGGGAACTCGAATTCGATGTCGCTCGCGGCGTCGGCATAGTGGGCGAGCTTGATGTGGTCGTGGAACCGGTAGCGGGCATCGCCGAGGCCGAGGGCTTTGTGCCAACGGAGCCGCTCCTGCTTCCAGTATTCGTACCATTCGCCTTGCGTGCCGGGCTTGACGAAGAACTGCATCTCCATCTGTTCAAATTCCCGCATGCGGAAGATGAACTGGCGGGCAATGATCTCGTTGCGGAACGCTTTGCCGATTTGGGCGATCCCGAAGGGGAGCTTCATCCGCCCGCTTTTCTGCACGTTCAAGTAGTTGACGAAGATGCCCTGGGCCGTTTCCGGACGCAGGTACACGATGCCCGATTCGCCGCTGACGGCGCCGAGTTCTGTCTTGAACATCAGGTTGAACTGGCGCACATCCGTCCAGTTGCGGCTGCCGGTTTCCGGATCTGCGATGCCGAGTTCCTCGATGAGGGCTTTGACGCTTGCCAAATCTCCGGCCTCCATCGCCGCCTTGAACCGGGCGTTGATGGCGTCGATTTCCTCCTGCCGCCGCAGGACCTGGGGATTCGTCGACCGGAATTGCGCCTCGTCGAAGGCCTCGCCAAACCGCGCGGCCGCCTTCTCCACGTCTTTCCGGATTTTCCCCTCGATCTTGCCGATGTGCTCCTCGATGAGCACGTCTGCGCGGTACCGCTTCTTCGAGTCCTTGTTGTCGATCAGCGGATCGTTGAATGCGTCGACGTGGCCGGAGGCTTTCCAAACCGTGGGATGCATAAAAATCGAGGCGTCGATGCCGACGATGTTGTCGTGCATCCGCACCATCGCAGTCCACCAGTAGTGCGCGATGTTGCGCTTGAGTTCCGCCCCGAGTTGGCCGTAATCGTACGCTGCAGACAGCCCGTCGTAGATCTCGCTCGACGGAAACACGAAGCCGTACTCTTTCGCGTGGCTGATGACTTTTTTCAGGAGGTCGTCGCTCATGGGGCCCAAAGGTAGCGCGGGGCTACCTTCGCGCCCATGTCGCAGCCACCGCGGGTGGGCTTGTTGGGCAGCGGAAGCTGGGCCACGGCCATTGCAAAGATGCTCCTCACGAACCTCGGCGAGCTCCACTGGTGGGTGCGCCGGGAGGAAACGGCGGAGTATTTGGCCCATTACGGGCGCAATCCCCATTACATCCAGAGCATTTCCTTCCCGCCCACGGCCCTCCGCGTCACCACGAACATGCAGCAGGTGGTCGACGCCTGCGACCTGCTCATCGTCGCCATTCCGTCGATGCACCTCCACGCCACCTTCGAAGCACACCGCCCACAAGGCATGGCGGACAAGGTGATTTTCAGCGCGGTAAAAGGCATGGTGGTGGAATTTGACAGCATCCCGGCGCGCTACCTGCACAAGCAGTTTCACATCCCGTACGGGCAGCTCGGCCTCATCGCCGGCCCGTGCCACGCGGAAGAAGTCGCCCGCGAAAAGCTGAGCTACCTCACGGTGGCCTGCCCCGATGCCGCCCTTTCGCGCAGGATGGCGGACCTGCTCGCCACGCGCTACATCCGCGTCGCCGTCTCCGAAGACGTCTTCGGGACGGAGCTGGCGATGGTGCTGAAGAACATCTACGCCATCGCCGCCGGGGTGGCGCTGGGCCTGGGCTACGGCGACAACTTCCTGAGCGTCCTCATCTCGAACGCGGCCCAAGAAATGCAGCGGTTCCTCGCGGCAGTGCACCAGGTGGACCGGGACGTCAAGGCCAGCCCGTACCTCGGCGATTTGCTGGTGACGGCGTACAGCCCGCACAGCCGCAACCGCACCCTCGGCATGATGATCGGCAAGGGCTACAGCGTCAAGGGGGCCATCATGGAAATGGACATGGTGGCCGAGGGGTTCAACGGGAGCCGGGGGATTTACCAAATGAACCACCGCTTCCAAGTGCAGCTCCCCATCGCCGACGCCGTGTACCGCATCCTCCACGAGCGGATGTCGCCGGTCATCGAGATGCGGTTGCTCACCGAGGAATTGAGCTGAGCGCGAGGCAACTCGGTCGGGGGTTTTTGCGTTACTTGGAGGCATGGGAGGACGCTGGGCAGTGGCCCTTGCCGGGGTGGCTTGGTTCGCGGTGCTTCCGCTTTGGGCGGGGGGCGAACGGCCGCGGGCGGTGGCGGCCCATGCGCATGCCGCGGAAGGCGGGGCGCTGTTCACGCCCAACGGGGGGCAATGGCCGGACGAAGTGCGCTTCCGGACCCGGCTGGAAGGCGGTGCGGTGTGGCTGACGGAGGCGGGCCTGACCTCGGAATGGTGGGGCCCTGCAGCGTCCCACGGCGCGCGGCGGTCGGTGCCCGACGGCCCCGGTGCATGGGGGTGGACGTTGACGTGGGAAGGGGCATCGCTCGACGCGCCCACGGCCGCAACCCGCCCGGCGCAGCACACCGAGAGCTACTTCTTCGGGGCGGATCCTGCCCGCTGGGCCCGGCAGGTGCAGCCCGCCGGCTCGGTGCGCTATGCGGGGCTGTACCCCGGCATCGATTGGGTGGTCCGCGGCGAACCCGGCCGGTTGGACGGCTTCAAACACGAGTTCCACGTGGCGCCCGGGGCGGATCCGGGGGTGATTTCTGCGCTCTACGCCGGCGCGGCGTCGTGGGTGCGCCCGGACGGAGCCCTCGTCCACCCGATCGGGCCGGACGGGGCGTGGGGCGAGGTGGTGGAAGCTCCGCCGTTTGCGTACCAACTCCACGGCACCCAGCTCGTCGAGGTCCCCTGCCGCTACCTCCTCGAGCCGCTCGCCGACGGCCGCACCCGTGTGCGGTACGCCCTCGACCCCTTCGATCCCGCCCTCCCGCTCGTCATCGACCCGGAACTCCAATTCGCTTCCTACATCGGCGCCACGGCAGACAACTGGGGCTTCACGGCCGCTTACGACGCCGACGGCCGCCTCCTCGCCGGGGCCGGCATCCGTTCCGGCGGCGGCACCTACCCCACCACCCCGGGGGCCATCGCCTCCGCTGCCCTCGGCGGCGAGTTCGACTGGGGCATCAGCTTTTTCAGCCCCGACGGCAGCACCCTTGAGCACAGCACCTACCTCGGAGGCTCGGCGATGGAGTACCCCCACAGCATCGTGGCGGGGGCGGAAGGGGACGTGTACATTCTCGGCACGACGGGGTCGTCGAATTTTCCGACGACGTTCGGGGCGTACTCCACCGTGTTTGCGGGGGGGCCGTTTGTGGATTTGGGGGGCTACCACTTCTTCGGGGCCTACGCCGGGGGGTGCGACCTGGCCGTGGTGCGGTTGGATTTGGGGTCCGGCGACTTGCTCGCCGGGACCTACCTCGGTGGGACGGGCAACGACGGCATCAACCTCGCGGACCCGCTGAACTACAACTACGGGGACGTGTGCCGCGGGGAAGTGAACGTCGACCCGACGGGCCGGCCGTGGGTGGCCAGCGTGACGCAGAGTGCGAATTTCCCGACGGTGTCGGCCTTCGAGCCGTCGCTGCAGGGGGCGAACGACGGGGTGGTGTGCCGCTTTTCGCCGGACCTGGCTGACCTCGAGTTGGCGTCGTTCCTGGGGGGGAGCGACGACGATGCGGCGTACGCCATCGCGTTTGCGCCGGAGGCCCCGGTCCGCGCCTATGTCGCGGGCGGGACCCAAAGCACCGACTTCATCAGCACGACCGGGGGATTTGACGGGAGCTTCAATGGGGTGGCGGATGCGTTTTTGGTCCGCCTGGACGTGGCTGCGGGCGGAGGCGGGTGGACGCTGGCGGATGCGACCTTCTTCGGGTCGAGCGCCTACGATCAGGCGTACCTCGTCCAGGTGGATACCGACGGAAGGCCCTACCTCTGTGGCCAAACCACCGGCTCGATTTCCATCTCAGGCACAGGCACTTACGCCGCAAATCCGAACGGAAGCTCGTTCATCGTGCGGTTCACGCCCGACCTGTCGGCCACGCAATTTGTGACGCGGGTGGGCGCGAACATCCCGAACGGCGTGGACATCAGCCCGACCGCCTTCCTCGTCAGCGACTGCGGCGAGCTGTACCTCTGCGGCTGGGGCGGCGACACGAATGCGTTCAACTCGGCCTACGCCACCACGTCCACCACCTCGGGCATGCCCACCACGCCGGGCGAACCCGACGTCGACGCCTCGACGGACGGGAGCGATTTTTGGCTCGGCATCCTCGCCCCGGATGCGACGGCGCTGACCTACGGCACCTTCCTCGGCGGGCCGTTCTCGAACGAACACGTCGACGGCGGCACTTCCCGGTTCGACAAGAACGGCACGGTGTACCAAGCGGTGTGCGCGGGCTGCGGCGGCTACGACGACTTCCCGGCCACCGACGGCGCGGTCAGCGAAGTCAACCTCTCCACCAACTGCAACCTCGGGGTCTTCAAGTTCACGCTCGGGGCCCTCATCGCCGACATCGACATCGAAGCCCCGCCCATCTTGTGTCCGGGAGAGCCGGTCCAATTCGTCAACACCTCCATCGGCGGTTCGATCTACTCCTGGACCTTCGGCGACCTGGAAACCAGCAGCTCGGAGAACCCGGTCCATGCGTTCGACACGCCGGGCACCTGGGACGTGATGTTGGTGGTTTCCAGTGCGGCTGGCACCGACGGCTGCCTCACCCCGGACACGGCCTTCGCCACCCTCGTCATCGCCGACCTTCCGCTGCCCACGGTGGATGCGGTGGCGGCGTTGTGCCCGGGCGAGTCGGTGACTTTGCAAGCCTGGGAGTCCTCGGGCGACGGGGGCCTCCAGTGGTCGCCCGACCCCACGCTCAGCACGACGTCCGGGGCGAACCCGGTGGCGACGCCGCTCGAAACCACGACGTACACGGTCACCGAGTCCAACGTCTGCGGCGATGGAGCGGCCAGCGTAACGGTGGTGGTGGTCGAGATGGAAACCGGCATTACGCAGGACCTGCCGCTGTGTGCAGGGGACGTCGTGACCCTCGAAGCGACCGGCGGCGCCTCGGTGACGTGGTCGCCGGTGACGGGCCTCGGCAGCCCCTCGGCGGCGGTGACGACGGCAGCTCCGGCCGCTACGACCACCTACACGGCGACGTTGGTTTCGCCGGAGGGCTGCACGGAGGACGAGTCGGTGACGTTGTACGTGGCCCAGGGCCTGCCCGGCGGCACGGTTTGGCCAGTCCAACACCTCTGTATCGGACAGGGCATGACGCTGCAAGCCGGGGACGGCGAATCGTGGCTTTGGTCCCCTTCCACGGGCCTGAACAACGTGTGGTTGCAGCAACCCTATGCCACGCCTGCAGCGACCACGACCTACGTAGCGACGATTGCAAACGCTTGTGGCACAGGCACTGACACAGTGACCGTCGCGGTGGTCACGCCCAGCGCGTCGGCCAGTGGCGGCGAAGACATCTGCCGCGGCTCAGCGACCACGGTGAGCGCCTCCGACGGGGTGGCGTGGAGTTGGCATCCGCAGGCGCTGGCGGCATCGCCTTCCGCCGCTACGACGTCCGTCTTCCCGGTGGAAACCACGACGTTTACCGTGTTTGTAACCGATGCGTTCGGCTGTGTGGCCAGCGACCAAATCACGGTCGAAGTGGTCCAACCCCCGTGGGTGGAGGCCGGTCCCGAGGTGCGCCGCATCGACTTCGGCGAGCGCATCCGCCTCTTCGGTTCGGCCGCGGCGGACTCGCTGTGGTGGACGCCTGCGGACCTCCTGTCGTGCAGCTACTGCGAAACGCCCGAGGTGCTCTCCTACGAACCGGGGTGGTACGTGTTGCACGCGGTATCCGGCGTCGGCTGCGTCGGGCGGGACAGCGTGTACGTCGATGTGTTTTACCCGGTCTTCGTGCCCAACGCATTCACCCCCAACAACGACGGCCTCAACGACGCCTTCCGCGTCGAAGGGGTCGATCCCCGCGATTTCCGCCTCGAGATTTTTGACCGGTGGGGCGAACGGGTGTTTTTCAGCGAAGACCCCGCGGTGCCGTGGATCGGCGATGTCGCAGGCGGCACCCACTTCGCGGCGGACGGGCTGTATGTGTGGAGGATGGTCCATCGGTTGCGGGAGGGGCCTCAGCTTCGTGAGGGCACGGTCTTGCTGACGCGGTAGCGGGGACGTACATTCGTCCCCCATGCGGTTCATTGCCCTTCAACTCCGTCGGCTGTTCTTGGACCACGATTGCGTCGTGGTTCCGGGGCTGGGAGGTTTCGTGTTTCACGCCGTCCCGGCCCGGTACGATGCCGACGCGCGGGTGCTCGTTCCTCCGGGGCGGGAAGTGGTGTTCAACCCGCGGCTGATCCACAACGACGGGGTGCTGGCGCATGCGCTTGCGGTGGGGATGGGGTGGCCGTACGCAGAAGCCCTCGGCGTCATCGAGCAGGAAGCGGCAGCGATGCGTTCCGCGCTGTCCACCGGCGCGGCGGTCGTGCTGCCCGAGGTGGGTCGCCTGTACCGCGAGGCTGGCAGCGTGCGGTTTGTCGCGGACGCGGGGCTGGAGCGCGACCTCCGTTCGTTTGGCTTGCAACGCCTCCCGCTGGTGCCGCTTGTCCTCCCTTCAGCCGTGCCGGCCGATGTCCTTGACGCGGCAGAGGCCCCGGTGGTTCCGTTCCGGCGTGCACTCCTGCGCGTGGCCGCAGTGCTGGCGGTTCCTGTGTCGGTGGGCGCGGCGTTGTGGCTCGGCGCCGGGGTGCCGGGCGACCGATTTGGCTTTGGAGGCCCGCCTTCCTTGGAGTCGTCTTCGTACGTGCCGCGGTTTGCCGTCGAAGCGCTCGCCTTGCCTGCACCCGCCACCGAGCCGGTGTACGAGGCGGCCTGGGCGAACGATCCTGCAGAAATCCGGTTTCACTTCCGCACCGAGCACCTGTCGGAGCGGGGGGTGCGAATCGTCGGGCATGCGGCTGCGGTGCCTGCAGTGCCCGCGCCGGTGGCCGCAGTGCCGACGCCTGCGGTGGATGCGCCGTTCGAAGTGGTGGTCGGGGCCTTTGTTCAGGCCGGCAATGCCGCCCGGCTGGCGGAGCGGTTGGCGGCCGCTGGCCAAACCGCACGCACGGACCTCCGCGGAGACGGCATGACGCTCGTGGTGTGGGGGGGCTACGGCGATGCCGCTCAGGCCGAGCGGGCCCGTTCCGAAGCCGCCGCCGCGGGCTTCCAAGGGGCCTGGGTGCGCCGCATGCCGTGAGCCCGCGCGAAGCCCTGGTGTTGGATTTTGGGGGCGTCCTGTACGCCATCGACTACGATGCGCCGGTGCGCGCGTTCGCCGCGTTGGGCGCCGAAGGATTTGGCCAAACCTACCACAAGGCCGCCCAGCAACCCCTTTTTGACGCCCTCGAAACCGGCCAAATCTCCGAAGCAGCCTTCCTCTCCACCCTCGCCGCACACTGCGCTCCGGGCACCCCCCTTCCCGCGGTCGCCGAGGCCTGGAACAGCATCCTCCTCGGCCTTCAGCCGTGGACCCGCGCCGCCATCCCCGAACTTGCCCGCACGCACAGGCTGTTCCTTTTCAGCAACACAAATGCCCTCCACGCCCGGGCCTTCACCGCCGCCTTGACGGCTTCGGGGGATTGGGACCTGTTCACGACCCACTTCGAGGCCATCCACTTCAGCCACGAACTGGGCCTCCGCAAACCGCATCCCGAAGCCTTCCTGCACCTGTGCGCACTCCACGGCCTCGAACCTGCCCGCACCCACTTCATCGACGACAGCCCCCAACACGTCGAAGGCGCCCGCGCGGCGGGCCTGTACGCCATCCACCTGACGGACCTGACGGAGTCGGGATTTTGGGCAGCGGTGAGGGATACACGGGGCTTCGCGCCGGAGGGATGAGGGGCGCTTCGCGCTGAGGGGCGCTTCGCGCCGAGGGATGAGGGGCGCTTCGCGCTGAGGAGCGCTTCGCGCTGAGGGATGAGGGGCGCTTCGCGCCGAGGGATGAGGGGCGCTTCGCGCTGAGGGATGAGGGGCGCTTCGCGCCGAGGGATGAGGGGCGCTTCGCGCCGAGGGATGAGGGACGCTTCGCGCCGAGGTATGAGAGACGCTTCGCGCTGAGGGGCGCTTCGCGCCGAGGGATGAGGTGCGGCTGCGCCGCAGTGGGTTGAGGTTGAGGAAGAAACGTGGTATCCTAATTTCTTCAATTCAGTAACTTGAAATGTGGCGCAGGCGCGTCCTCTCGCCGCATTGCGGCGCCTCAACCCTCACGCTGTTCTCCGCCGCGCAGCGGCGCCTGAAGCCGGCTCTGCCGGCGCCCTCTCGCCGCGCAGCGGCGCCTCCAGCCGGCAACGCCGGCGCCCTCTCGCCGCGCAGCGGCGCCTCCAGCCGGCAACGCCGGCGCCCTCTCGCCGCGCAGCGGCGTCTCAACCCTCACACGGTTCTCCGCCGCGCAGCGGCGCCTCAACCCACACACGGTTCTCCGCCGCGCAGCGGCGCCTCAACCCTCACACGGTTCCCCGCCGCGCAGCGGCGCCTCAACCCTCACACGGTTCCCCGCCGCGCGGCGGCGCCTCAACCCTCACACGGTTCTCCGCCGCGCAGCGGCGCCTCAACCCTCACACGGTTCTCCGCCGCACAGCGGCGCCTCAACCCTCACACGGTTCTCTGCCGCGCAGCGGCGGGGTCGTCCAACTTCGTGCGGCTGGCTAAGGAGGTAAAAGCCTTGCCATCCACCGGAGCGGCACCCTGTTCGAGCAGTTCGTAGATCTCTTTTGCACGGTCTGCTTCGACGTAGGTTTTCACGCCGCTTTCTGCCGACTGGATGCCGGATTCGTCCGGCTTCTTCAAGGCGAAACAGACCGCATTCGTGTCGCCGAAAGAGAAATGCCACACGCGTTCGCCGTCGTCCCGCATCAGGTAGTTGATGCCGGCGAGGCGACTTTCCCAGAAAAGGTCACTGAAGGCATCGAGCTGTTGCTCCAGCACGGAGGAATCGGTTTGCATCCGGAGCCACAGGTCGGAGGTGACGCCTTGGGCGGCGAGGAACTGGACGAATTCGGATTCGACTTCGCGGAGTTCTTGGAGGACGAGGCGGCGGAATTTCATGAGACAGTGCCTTCGAGCATGAGGAGAAACGCGTATTCCATGGCGGTTTCGCGGAAGCGCTTGAAGCGCCCGGAAGCGCCGCCGTGTCCCGTTTCCATGTTGCAGTGGAGCAGGAGGAGGTGGTTGTCGGTTTTGTGCGCCCGGAGTTTGGCCACCCACTTCGCGGGCTCCCAATACTGGACTTGGCTGTCCCAGTAGCCCGTCGTCACCAACGTGTGGGGGTAGTCCATCGCCCGGACGTTGTCGTACGGGCTGTAGGAGAGCATGTAATCGAAGTAGGCCTTGTCCTTCGGGTTGCCCCACTCGTCGAATTCGCCTGTCGTGAGCGGGATGGTCTCGTCGAGCATTGTGTTGATGACGTCCACGAAGGGCACGGCAGAAATGATGCCGTTGAACAGTTCGGGGGCCATGTTCATGACCGCGCCCATCAGCAAACCGCCTGCGGAACCGCCCATCCCGTAGAGGTGGTCCGGGGAGGTGTATCCGAGGTCCACGAGGGCTTTGCCGCAGTCGATGTAGTCGGTGAAGGAGTTCTTTTTTTGGAAAAGCTTGCCGTTTTCGTACCACGCGCGGCCCATTTCCTGGCCGCCTCGGATGTGGGCGATGGCGAAGACGAACCCGCGGTCCAGCAAGCTGAGCCGGGTGCTGGAGAACGAAGGATCCGTGCTGTACCCATAGCTTCCGTAGGCGTAGAGCAGCAGGGGGTTGTCGGCGGATTTGGCCAAATCCTTTCGGTAGACCAGCGAGACCGGCACTTCCGTGCCATCGGTGGCCTTGACGAGCAACCGCTCGCTGACATACGCGTCCGGGCTGAACGTGCCGCCCACGACTTCCTGCTGCTTGAGCAGGTCCTGGGCCTTCGACTCCAAATCGATTTCAAACGTCGAGGTCGGAGTCGTCAACGAGGTGTACCCGAACCGCAGCTTCGGCGCATCGAAATCCGGGTTTGCCCCGACATAGGCGGTGTAGGCCGGGTCGTTGAACTCCACATACCAGTCCGCGGTGCCGTCCCACCGCTTTACGCGGAGTTGGTTGAGGCCCCCGGTGCGCTCTTCCACAACGAGGTGGTCCTTGAAAATCTCGATGCCTTCGAGCAAGGTCTCGTTCCGGTGCGCGATGACATCGACCCAATTCGCGAGCCCCGGCTTCGCGACGGGCGCTTTGACGAGCTTGAAGTTCTTTGCGTTGCGGTTCGTGACGATGTAGAACGAATCGCCGTAATGGTCCACCGAGTATTCGAGGTCCCGTTGCCGCGGTTCGATGACTTGCCATTTCCCGTTCGGGGTGTTCGCGTCGAGGAAGTGCCATTCGCTGCTCACCGTCGAGCTTGAAGCCACGATGAGGTACTGGTCGCTTTTCGTCTTGCCCACCCCGACGCTGAAGGTCTCGTCGGACTCTTCGTACACCAGGGGATCTGCGGTGGCCGCGGTGCCGAGCACGTGCTTGTACACGCGGTAGGACCGCAGCGTCACGGGGTCTTTCTTCGTGTAAAAGAAGGTCTTGCTGTCGTTCGCCCACGTGGCGCCGCCTTCGGTGACCGGGATGGACTCTGCCGCGATGGCGCCCGTGGCCAAATCCTTCACATACAGCGTGTACTCGCGCCGGCTTACGGTATCGACCCCGAAGACGAGCAGCCGGTTGTCCGGGCTCACCGAGGTTCCCCCCACGGCATAGTAGCTGTACCCTTCGGCCATCACATTGACATCCAGCATGACCTCCTCGGGTGCCTCCAGGGTCCCGGCGCGCCGGCAGTAAATCGGGTATTCCTTGCCTTGCTCGTAGCGCGTGTAGTACCAATAGCCGTTGTCCTTCACCGGTACGCTCGAATCGTC
>Ga0172372_10006797_pt1 | contig 15540 bp, 12 predicted proteins | sample LakKiv5m_2_FD_114544 | JGI IMG/M metagenome (GOLD analysis project Ga0172372, IMG submission 114544) | Freshwater microbial communities from Kabuno Bay, South-Kivu, Congo - kab_092012_9.5m | ecosystem: Environmental > Aquatic > Freshwater > Lake | place: Democratic Republic of the Congo...
CACACCAGCAACTGCTCGACGAGCGCGACACGTGTATCGGGATCCGGCTCATTTCTAAGGTATTCCGTGAGCAGACCCTGATTCCTGACGTACCGGGCAGCGTGACGACGAACGACGGGATCGGCGGACTCTAGCAGCAGCACGTTCGCGCGCTCCTGGAAGATCTCGTGAGCGGGACGGCCGGCATACCCGAGCGTCGCCCTCGACAAGGTACAGAGCCCCATGATCCTATTGACACTCGAGTGCTTCCCACCGGTGATCAGCGCGGAAACGATACGTTCATCGGAGAGCAGCAATGCGGCAAGCTCGAGCGGGGTCGAGGAACGATCCGCGGCCTTCTCGGCGAGCCGGGCATCCTCGACGACCTTACGCGCCTCGGGCGAGAGACCCCAGGACTCCTCCGGGGAGAGGAACTCGAGCATCGAGGCGACCTCCTTGTCGTCGAGCTGCTCGACACTCCAGAGCAACCGGGCGACCGCCTGACCGCGGAACTTCTCGCCGTAAGGGGCGGTGCGCAGCTGCTCGAGCGCGAGCGCACGCCGCACAACCGGAGAAAGACCGGCGAGTCGTTCGGCATTGAAGGATTTACGACCAGGGGACCCTTCCATCTTGCTTGGATCGAGCTTCAGCACGTGCGTAGGGCCATTCTGCGGAGAAACGAGAACATCGAGCGTCTTACCGCTGCCGCGCAAGCCGACCGTGAACGCGTAGTCTGCGCGTGGAACCCCGGAGAGATGGCGAAGTTCAGTGGTGTCCATTTCCGCGAGTAGGTTATAAGGGCGGAGTTCTCGCTCCACGGACTTGATCAGCTTCTTCATATCCCTGGGAGTCAAAGTGACAGGCACACCACCAGCCCAGACTGACTTCCCGGTACCGCTTTTGCGGATGTTCACGAGATGCTCTACGCCGGCGATGTCCGTATAGATAACCTTGACGTCTCTGTGGTGGAACCTCAGACCCTCGGCAGTGTAGATGTAGGGACAGTTTGCGCTCACAGCAGTCCTCCTTGTAGACGCTCGGCACAACACCGTCGATGCCGGGCGCGGCGCGGCAACACGGCAGACGGGAACACGTGAACGAAAGAGGAGCAGGCGAGTAGTGGACGAGGGGATGACGGGTGCGACGTAGGCGAGGCGGGTGTAAGTTCACAGAAGAAACGATAGAGACATGGACGAGGAGACCGACGTGTCGCGCGCGTCCGCAACCGGTCCGGAAAACACAACACCGCCGGGAATATCCGGACACAACTAACACAGACCGAAGCCTGCGCAGAGTGTCGGAAACCCGACGATGCTGGTTTGACAGACCTTAAACTTGAACCCCATCTCACCAGATGGGCTGCAGTGCAGAATGAAAAACCGTAGAACGGCGACCACAAGTGGTCCACAACGTATTTCTACGTGCGTATCAGACTACGTTCACCAGCGTGTTAGCGCCGGGAGCAAGCAAGCGAGAGAGCGGTCAAGCCCTCTCAGGCGTCTCACCGAGCGGTGAGGCCCGGGAAGATTTCGCAACATTGTCCCCTAGACAGGCGCGACTCGGTGAAGAGTCTCCTATCTGGACAGGCGCGACTCGGTGAAGAGTCCCCTATAGCGAAGTCTCCTTCGCGACAGAGCCGACTTGCGTCGGAGCCATATGTAGTTGTCTTCATACATTCGCGGTCCGAACGAAGAACGCAAGTAGGTCCGGTAACATTTCTCAAAACTCTCAAAATCCCGAAAAACCTTAGAGAAACTGCCAGAAAACCCGAAAAGAGCCCTACTAGAAACCCGGGAAGGTCAAAACTCATCCCCAACGGGGCATCAGCTGCGGGAACGAACCAAACCAGGCATCGGGGTCTCGACACGGCAGAAGCAGCCTAGGCAAAGTCCGCAACCCCTCCCAATCACCCGGAAGAGACGCAGCACTCACCTCGTCGATCTCCCAGGCATCCGACGCCCGCCGCTGCGACGAACGCACATCCGCGAGACTCAACTCCCTGAGATCGGCGACCACATAGAACACGAACCGGGCCCCCCGGCCGGGCTCCCCCTGGCACTGCACCAACCACGGATGCAGCCGCTCGAGTTGCACATCAAGGGCGAACTCCTCACGGACCGCCCGTAGAGCCGGTAGACGAGGATCGAGGTCACCGGCGAGATCCTCAACCGTCAAGGTCTCAGCCGCCGCATGCTGCCAGTGGTGAGGTAGCGATACCTTTCCAGAACGACGCGAACGCACCCACCCTTCCGTGCACGCTATGAGCACCAGGATGCTTGGCGCAAGGTGCAAACCCGGGCGAGGGGTTCCGAGCATACGCAACACATCCAGGGACGCCACATGCGAGGCGTAATCCGAGCGGTACCAGAGAAGCCGACGATCAAGCGGATCGAGATCGACGGCCAAAGGGATCTCGCCGTTGAAACTCGCGATTGCGGATGACAACCTCTCACGGTGATGATCACGGAGGGAGTACCACATCTCGGCGATATCTTTCCCGAGCAGGTCCGTGTGCTCGGGCGGGTCGACCTCCACACACTCGAGCGCGGCCGCCTGGGCGACCATACCACCAGGACCATCTGCGGGCAGCACATCGAGCGAGCCCGGAAGGAACCATTTCTTGTTGTCGGGCTGGTAGGACACACCCACCACGGTGCGCACCCGGGGCGGCCCGGGCAGCCGTGCACTCACCCCCCGCGCAACGAACGAACACACGGACCGAGGCGACACCCGCCACGAAACCCGCTGCGCGATCCGGGGCCCCGGCGACACAAGATCCGGCAGAAGGTCGCGCCGTCAGGACCGCGAGCACCGGTGGGGCACCCGGGAAAGCGAAACCGGGGCCGGCACACAGAGCGAACTCTGCATGACGGCCCCGGAAGGCTTTGCCTCGCGAGAGGCGCATGGGGAACCTGCGGCATCCCTTACCGGTCAGTACGCGGTCTCCCCGAAAGGATCCCTGTACGGACGTACCGGAAGGATCGGATCGCCCGGTTCGCTGTAGGACGGGTGAACGTCCGTGAGCTTTCCGGCCACGATCGCCCGCTCGGCCACCTCGTCGAAGTACTGCGCACGGAAACCCGTGGACTGCACGTCGAAGCGCATCGGTGCGTAGGTCATACGCGAACCCGAACGCGACTTGTCGAAGAGGATACGAGCCCTGGTGTCAGCCAGGTGCAACTCGCCGGACTCGTCCTTGACGGCCGGGTTGTTGTAGGGCACCGAACGGTGCAGGATCACTATGGCATGCGCGTTCTGGGCGATGATACCCGAACCGCGCATCTGGTTCTTGCCGAAGAGGCGCAGATCGCCCTCACGGACGTCCCAGAGCGGCTCGTCGCCGTCGCCGAGAAGAGCAAAGTCGCTCATCTGAACGCCACGCTTGCCGGGCTGATAGTACAAGGTCGAATCGTCGATCTTGACCAACTGGGCATAGGCGACCACCGCGACGCGGTGACGTTCCATGCCAGACGGCCACGCCGCTCCCGCATACTCGCGGAAATCGACGCCGCTGAACTTCGCCATTTCTTCCGGGTTCCACGCGCATACTCCGCGCAGGAAGAACTCGGCGGTGATCGCCGAAGCGGTCGCCGGATCCTTGTCCTCGGGTTCCTGGATCGACTGGATGTAGTCGATCTGAACCACGTAGGGGAGGTACTCGGTGATCGGACGCTTCGACGCGCGGGAAAGCTCGTCGGCCCGGATGACCAGGTCGTAGAGCGTCTCGGCTAGCCGCTTGCGGCTGGTGCCGCACGCGTCGATGACGAGGTTACCAGCCAACCGGTGGTACTTCTGACCGGTGTGCATGCGGAAACCCTTGATCTTGTCGACCGACTCTTCTTCGGTGTGGAACACCACCTGCAACGCGTCTTCGAGGCCCCAGTTCTTGAGGTCGAGACTGATCGCAGGAACGATGGTGTTCGCGAACGAGCTCTTGCCGGTACCGGTGGGGCCCATTACGACGTTGAACTGTCCAGGGGCGATGAACCCTCGGGCTTCGTTCACACCGGTGTAACCGATGTCGAGCGTCGGAAGACCCGACGAGAACCGGTAGGCGGTGCGTCCGGCCGAAACCGAACGCTCCAACTCGACGACTTTGTCCGCGGTCATGGTGCCGCGCTGACGACGATCCGAACGAACCACCGTCGGCGGTTCGATGCGACGGAAACGCTCCATCAGGTCGAACACCGGCATCTTCGTCTCGATCCCCTTGGCGAGGTCGAGAGCGGAGTAGCGCGTGTGGGCGCGCTGCACACCTTCGACCAGATCCTGCCACTCTGCGTGGGGATCCTTCGGGGTGGAGACGCCGACCTCGGCGCGTACCTTCTCGACCTCCTCGGAGATCTCGGAGGCGTACTCTTCGAGCACCGGCAGGTGCCCGAGATCGAGACGGCCGGAACGGAGCACGGAGCACTCATGGACGAGCACTTCGAGCACCGCACGGACGACGAGGCGTTGCTCTTCAGGCAGGACCCGAAGGACGCGATCGGACGAACCGATGCGCTGGAGGAGCTGCGAAGCAGCTTCCGGACCGGTGCCGTCGAGCGAGCTGAGCACGCTGCGAAGGACCCGGATCACGCGATCGCGGAGCGAACCGGCGTCGAGACGACCCTGACGGGGCATCCGGACTGCGGTCGCAGGCTCGTCGTGCTGATCGACTTCGGCGTACTCGTCGGCGAGGAAGACCTCGTCGGGAGCGACGTCGGAAGGCTGGTCGAGAACGAAGTCCTCGACGACGGTCTCGTCCGCGAGGACGGGGACCGCGGGATCGGCGACGGGCGCCGACTTCGGGGGTTCCCAACCCCAGTACGATGGGTGAGCCATAAGGCCTCCTGTTGTTGATACCGTGCGGTGAGGCACGGAGAGACGAGGCGGCGACGGGCGCGCGCCTTGGATGTATTCCCGAGGAACCGTTGCTGCCGCGACAAGACGAGCAACCGGCCACCCGGACCGGAGGAAACGGTACGGCACAGTCGCCCGGCATGAGCGACGAAAACGACGCGGCGACGATCGAAACGTTCTCACCGCCGACCGGGCGCCGGACACGCACCAACCCGGCCGTGCTCGCGTCGCTACTGCTGCTCCTGTCGGTCATCGGGGCGGGCAGTGCCTGGTTGTCGCTGAGGCCGAACGCTGAACTCCCCCCGGGGCACTTCAGCCGGCGGCTGGCGGCCTGCGTGCCGGATGAGCAGGGCGCCGCGCGCACCGAGGAGGAAGTCGCGGCGTGCCTCGTCGACCTTCTCGTTGCCGCCGAGCGTGCGGGGTCGCTCGGTGCGGCGCGACGCGACCTGGGAACCCTCGTCACGACCGACCCGCGCGTCCACAACTACTGCCACCTCGCCGAACACCGTACGGGGGCGATCCTGATGCGGGAACCCGGACGCGTCCCCCGGCTGCTCCTGGAGAACCCCGAGAACATCTGCTCGTGGGGCATCGGCCACGGTCTCCTCGAGACGTTCGGCGCGGCTCGTGCCGACGAGGCGGCATGGCAAGACGTCCTGGCGACCTGTCGCGGTCTGCGGGCGATGCCGGACCCTTACCCGGAGGTGTACGCCCTTTGCGCCGACGGCATCGGACACGCGGCGTGGGACCACCACCGGGACGTCACCGGCGCCGCACGGCGTTGCGCGGAACTCCTCGAGGAGAGCGCCGTGAGCGCGTGCGCCGCAGGTGTGATGATGCAGCAGTACCGGCCGGCGGAGACGGGGAAACAGCCGCCGCTGGACCCGGCCGGCCTCGCCTCCTACTGCACCGACACGTGGCCGCGAGGGAACCGCGCCGGCACCGAAGGCTGCGCGAACGGTCTCGGCTACGTCCTGTCGCTGTCGCTGGTCGGCGACGCCGTCAGTGCGACCCTCGACGCCGGCGGAACCGGCGACGACGCCGTGAGGGGAGCAGGCGAAGGGCTGCGACGCGCGCTGACGATCTGCGCCACCCAGTCGGGGTGGGCGGAGACATGCGAAGACTCGGTCCTGATGAACCTCCCCCGCCACCTGCTCGGCGGGGAAGACCTCGGCGAGCTGTGCGAAACGGCCGGGGAGACGCGCACACGCTGCGGTGACTGAACCGCGGCGACCCGTACACGACGACCGAACGCACCAGGCGAGACTGCCGGGGATCAGATGTCGTCGGCAGGAGACTCGTCATCAGGCTCGTCATCGGGCGCGACGCTCGTCGACGGGGACGGGACGCTCGTCGACGGGGACGGGACGCTCGTCGACGGGGACGGGACGCTCGTCGACGGGGACGGGACGCTCGTCGGAGCGGACGGGTCAAGCGTGGTGGTCGGCGCAGAAGGATCGAGCGTAGTGGACGGCGAAGGAATCGGGTTCGGCTGCTGAACCGGAGGCACCTGAGCGGAGGAGCCGACCGGGGCGAGCGGATCAACGTTCAGGGACCACACGACGACCTCGCCGGTGGCCCGTACCGCCGTACCGAAGACCCCCGACTCGGATGACGTCGGAACGATCTCGAGCGAGTCGACGGTGGCGACCATCCGCGGCGAGGCGACGACCGCGGTCAGGAACCCGGAGATTCCGTTGAAATCACCGGTCGCGGAGAACGTGAACCGGCTGCCATCTAGAACCCTCGCTAGCGACTCCTTTGCCGCGGCCTTGCCCTTCTCCACCGGCGAGAACGAGTCGAGCACAACGCCGCTGGACTCCGCGAGCACGATGAAGTTCGCCGAGATCGAGAGAACGTCGGTGGTCGCAGGTACCAGCTGCTCCATGCGCCCCACCCGGACGATGAGGTCCTCGCCGCTGCTGACGCCCTCGCTGCTGATCTTGGTGATGTCGTCGCGAAACTCCGCGAGCTTCTTCTCCTCCTCGACGAGAGCCACCTGGGACTTGGTCACGGCGGCCCGGTTGCCGTTGACCCAGGAGACCCGGAGGGCGAGCACGGCCACCAGCACGAGCACGAACGCCACGACGATGCGACGGTCGACGTAGCGGAAGAACCCTTTCATCAGGAATCCCCTCCCGAATCGTTTCCGGTGGGCTCCTCCTCCTGCTCACCCGAGTCCTGCGCGCCCGCGGTGCCCGCCGTGAGGCGGACACCGAGCGAGTCGAGGCGGACGAGCACCTGATTCGGCGGCTTGTTGAGCAGGATGAACCCGGTGATCGTCATCCCGGTGCCGCCCGTCACGGGTACGGCTTCCTGCAGGGACGGTATGGAACGGACCCGGTCGGCCAGAGCGATCGTCGCCGCGAGATCGGTGCCGCTGATGACGATGCGCACCGCCACCTTGGGGGTCAACTTGGGCGCATCCTTCTCTTTGTCCTTCTCTTTGTCCTTCTCTTTTTCGGGCTCATCGCTGGAAGCAGCGAGACCGTAGACGACGCTGGAGATGTTCGCCCGATCGGAGTTGAGGCGCCGGAGACCTTCGAGCAGGGTGAAGAAGTCGCCCTGCTTGTTGGCCGCCGCCGCGAGGGCGACGGAGAGGTTCTTCTCGCGGTCGAGGACCTCCTGTGCGGACACTCCGGCGATGGTCTCGCCGAACCGGCCGGACAGGGCCGTTTTGTTCTCCGTGACGACGGCGATTTTCTGCTGCAAGTCGTCGTTCTCCCAGGAGAGGCGCAGCCCGCCGAGGATCGTCCAGAGCAACCCGAGGAAGGAGACCGCGAGCAGACCGAGGCCGACGGCGCGCGCACGCTTGGTAGCGGCGTAGGCACCGTCGAGAAAATCGAACGCGGTGAGCGGGATGTCCTTGCGGTTCGCGAGCTCGACGTTGGTCGACTGCGTCGACGCGAGCGCGGTCGCGGCATCCTGCGGCGTGGGGGCGGTGTTGATGCGCTGGCTCACGCGCGCTCCTTCCAGAGGGCGAGGCCGGTGGCACAGGAGAGAACCACCAGGAACCGGGGGTCGATCTTCCCGTCCTTGAAGAACGCCGCGTTGCGGCGGGAACGTTCGATGTCGGCCCACGGCCGGCCGGTGGAGACCGGGATGCCGAGACGCTGCTGCAGGCGGCTCTTGAAACCGTGCAGGAGCGCCGTGCCACCGGTGAGGGTCACGCGCTGGGACATGGAACCGAAGTTGGCGGCGTCGGCCTCCACCGACTGCGCGATGGCGTCGACAAGCATATCCACCGCCCCGGAGAACGCCGAGTCGACCGGCGACCGGCGCTGGGAGAGCGCGTAGGAATCGTCGTCGGTGCCGTAACCGGCGGCGAGGCCGGAACGGGCCGCAGTGAGCTTCATCGCGTACTTCTGCTGCTCGGCCTCCTCGAAACTGCCGCGCGTCACCGTGACGATCGCACGCGTGACCTCGTCGCCCGCGCCCACCGTCGTTCGGAGCGAGCGGAGATACATCCCCTGACGGGTGGCCACCAGCGTCTTGGTCGCTCCGACATCGACGATCGTGCCTACCTCGCCGGACACCGCGTTGACCCTGATGAGCGAACGGAGCAGACCGGCAGCGGAGAGATCGATGGCGCGAGGCGCGCAGCGCGCCAGCTCGCACACCGAGTTGAGCGCCTTGATGTCCTCCTCGAGCGAGGCGGCGACGCCGATCGTCGACATCGTCAAGCCTTCCGGGGTCGTCGTCGTCCCGGCGAGATACGTGGCGATACGGGACTCCTCGAGAGAGAAGGTCGTGCCGATGGGGCGGCCCATAGCGCGAATCGCGCCTTCACGTTCGGAGGCGCGAACCGACGCCGGCACGACCATCGTCGTTAGCGCGAGATCCGGCGAGGTCAAGCCGAGAACGAAGCCGTGGCGCGGCAGACCCGCGGCGCGCAAAGCGCGCACGAGGGCGACGGAGACGTCCTTCGGGGAGCGGATGCGACCGGCGACGACGGCGCCTTGCGGCAACGGAGAGATACCAATGCGCGAGATAAGGGCGTACCCCTTCACGTCGACACCGGCGACCTCAACGGCGCGTACCGACGTCGAGCCGATGTCTACACCGACGAGCTTGCTCACGTGATCTTCCTCTCCGCCAGAACGGCGCGCAGGAGCGCGGTCACCACGCGGCGACGCGCGTTGCGGTCCTCAGGGAGCAACTCTTTGAGGAGCGGGTCGACGGTCTCCTCGGACGGGGCGTCGGCGACGTCCTCGAGTTCGAGGTCGGTCGGCGCTTCCGGCGGGGAGGACGGGCTCTTCGGGTCTTCAGCGAGATAGTCCACAACCTAGTAGGGTTCCCGGGGCGGCCGACCCGGCACGAATCCCCGTCGGGGAGGGAGGCACGACGGCGTCAGCCGTTGAGACGCTTGTAGAAGTCCTCGCGGTTGAAGGCCTTCTCGACGGCCACCTCCTCGGTGACCACCCGGCGCTTGACCAGGTCCACGAGGGCCATATCCATGGTCTGCATGCCTTCCTTGGAACTCGTCTCTATGATCTGACGGAGCTGGGCCTGACCGTCGATGCGCCGGAGGTTGTTGGCGATCGCAGAGTTCACCAGCATCAGCTCGAACGCGGCGCTGCGACCCGACCCGGACGCGTTCGGCAGGAGCGTCTGCGAGATGATCGCCTTCATGATATAGCCGAGCATGGAGCGGACCTGCTCCTGCTCCTCCGGGGGGAACACACCGACGATGCGAGCCAGCGTGCTCACGCTGTCATAGGTGTGGAGCGTACCGAACACCAAGTGACCGGTTTCGGCGGCAGTCAACGCGGTACGGATCGTCTCCTGGTCGCGCATCTCGCCGACTAGGATGACGTCGGGATCCTGTCGGAGCGCCTGGCGGAGACCCTCGGCGAACGAGGTGAAACTCGTGCCGAGCTCGCGCTGGTTCACCATCGACCGTCCGTCCGGGAGGAGAAACTCGATCGGGTCCTCCAAGGTGATCACGTGACGATTCTGCTTGCGGCAGATCTCCGCGAGGAGCGCGGCCAGGGTCGTGGACTTACCCGAACCGGTCGGACCGGTGACCAGGACCAGGCCACGATCGAGATGCACCAACTCCTGAACCGCATGAGGGAGACCGATCTCGTCGGCAGTGGGGATACGGGAGGGGATCTTGCGTGCCGCGATGGTGAGACCGTTGCGGTCAGCGCCGAAGTTCACGCGGAAACGGGCGTTGCCGTACGGGAACGCCATGTCGACGTCGTGGTGCTTTTCCAGGCGCGCGAGACGCTCGACCCCGGCGATGCGTGCGACCTCGGAACGCATCCAGACGCTGTCGACGCTTTGCGCCGGAAGCTGCTTTAGACGGCCGTCCGCACGTACCGTCGGAGGGGAACCGACGGCGATGTGGACGTCGGAGGCGCGCATGCGGATCGCCTCGTCGAAGACCTCGTAGATATCGCCGAGCTCGGGACGGTCGATGAGCTCCGCCTTCTCGTAGGCGGCACGGAACAGCTCGGTGAACCGCGAGATGGTGCACACCTGCACCTCGAACTGGTCGCCGATCTCCTTGGCGATCGCGTCGAGGGACTCGGGAAGGTCCTCGACCATCGCCACGGTGAGCGGGGCGTCGTTGACGACGACCGCACCAGTGGCGCGCGACACCTGCGCCGGGAGGAGCGGTCTCGGACGCACGCGCTGGGCGGGGACGGGCGCGTACCCGGAGATCTCCGACTTGATGATGGTCAGGGCGTGGTCGGACACCTTGCTCTCGCGAGCGAGGGAACGCTCGAGTTCGGCGAGAGTGAGATGGTGTCGTGCCTCGCCGAGCAGTGTGATCAGCGATACGTCGTCATAGATACCACGACGGACGATCTCCTCGACGACGCCACGGGCCGTCACCCGGGCAGAGGCGTCGTAGGAGAGGTTCTGGTCGTCGGGCACGTCAGCCTCCCCCGCCGGCAGCGGTCGCGAGGTTGATGATGGGCAGGTAGAGCGATACGAGAAGACCGCCGACGACGACACCCATCACGACGAGGAGCATCACCTCGACTTTGGCGGAGAGGCCGGCGACCATCGCGTCGACCTCGACCTCGGCGGAATGGGAAATGTTGGCGAACATGGTCGGCAGGTCGCCGGTGACCTCCCCGGTGGTCACCATCGCACGCAGCGTCGCCGGGTAGAGATCGCTGTAGTCGGCGAGAGCCTCCGAGAGAGGACGACCGCCCATCACCGCCGCCTGCAGGGGCTCGGCCAGAGACGCGTGCCAGCGCGAACCGGACGTCTCCCCGGCGAGAACCAACGCACGGGTGAGCGCGACACCGGACGCGAGCGCGCCGCCGAGCGTGGTCGACCACTGGAAGATCGCGTTCAGACGGGTGATCCCGCCGAAAACGGGGAGCCGAAAACGGATCTTGTCGATCAGACGCGCCCGTTTGGCGTTCTTCTCCCCGGACGCGACGAAGAAGCGGACCCCCATGAACAGGCCGATGGCGACCCCCCAGACGAGGGCGGAGAGCGGTATGAACCGGTAGTTGCCGGCGAAAACGGTGACGAAACTGACGAACCCCCACTTGATGACGTTACGGCTGAGTTTGGAGTCCTTGCCGCGACGGTTCCTCCACGACTCCATGCCGACGATGAAGAAGAGCAAGAAGAATACGCGTCCTACCATTCCCAAGGGACCCCACTTGATGTCGTCGTTGAGGAAGAACGGGTACGGGAAACTCGACTTGAGACCGATCGGGGTGAGGTTCTTGGAGATGGCTACGAGCGCGCGGGTTGGCGCCGGCAAACCGGACTGGAAGCTCTTGTAGATGTCCTCGTACATGGGCACCATGAACTTGAGGATCGCGAACACGATCCCTCCGATAGCAATACCGACCATCTTCGGATAGGCGGTCACCGACTTGATCTTCAGGCGAAGGTCGTTCTTCTTCTCCATGGAGACGGCCAGGCGCGCCATGGTCTCCGGAAGCGTGCCCGATGCCTCGCCGGAAGCGATGTAGGCGCGGGTGACCTTGTCGAAGGCGTCAGGAAACGAGAGCATAGCCTCGGAAAGAGGGACACCGGCGTTGAGACCTTCGGCGAGACCGTCACAGATCTTGCGGATCTTCGGCGGGGCCTCCTCGCCGAGGGCCTGGAGAATGAAGGTCATGGCCACCCCGGCCCGCAGGAGTTCGGCAGTCTGACGGAAGAACGTCGCGGCTTCGCCGACGGTGAGCTTCACGGCCTTCTCGCCGCGACCGAAGAGCGCGGTGAGGTCCATGTTCACGCCGACGTTCTTGGCTTCCGACACCGAAAGCGGCATCCAGCCGTCCGCCTGGAGAGCGGCGGAGACGGCAGCGGCCGAGTTGGCCTGCATTTTGCCCTTGTGACGGGCACCGGACGCGGACGCCGCGACGTACTCGAAGGTGCGCTGGTTGTTGAACGAGACGACCGACGCCTGCTTGCGTGACAAGAGCGAACCAAAGCCGCCGGTGCTGCTGAGGATGTCCTTGATCGCCATCAGTCGTCATCGTCCTTGGAGATCCGCTCCTCGAGGGAGAGCACCCGGGTGATCTCGGTGACGGTGGTACGCCCGGCCGAGAGGTGCCGGACACCGTCGTTGAAGATGGACAGGAACCCCTCTCCGGCGGCCTCCTCAGCCAAGCGAGCGAGCGGAGCCTCCTCGAGGATCATGTTGCGCAACTTGGCCGACGGGGTGAGCACCTCGACGGCGGCGAGGCGGCCGCGGAAACCTGCACCGTTGCAGCCGTTACAGCCGACCGCGTGGGCGACCGTCTCCGGCGGTTCGAAACCCAGGGCCTTGATCTGGGCGATCTCCTCAGGCGTGGGCACGTCGATACGGGCACACTCATGGACCTTGCGAAGAAGACGCTGAGAGATGATCACCGAGAGCGCCTCGGCGACCAGGTAGGAAGGCAGACCCATGTTCACCAGGCGGGGGAAGGCCGCCAGCGCCGAGTTCGCGTGCAAGGTGGAGAGCACCAAGTGCCCGGTGATCGCCGCCTGCATGGCGACCTCCGCGGTCTCCTGGTCTCGGATCTCACCGACGAGAATGACGTCGGGGTCGAGACGCAGAATGGTACGGAGCGCCCGCGGGAAGGTCAACGAACGGTCGCCGAGACCGGGACGGATCTCGGTCTGACCGATCATGGGGAGCCGGTACTCGACCGGGTTCTCGACGGTGAGCACATTCTTCTCGGACGCGTTCACCTCGCGGAGCAGCGCGTAGAGCGTCGTCGACTTGCCGGAACCGGTAGGGCCGACGGCGAGGACGGTGCCCTGCGAGCGCTGCATCGCCTCGCGAAGCGTCGCGATGTGCGCCGCGGAGAACCCCATGTCGTCGAGACGGGTGCGGATCGCGGAGGAGTCGAGCAATCGGATGACCACGGTCGGGCCGTAGGTCTGTGGGAGGAGAGCGACGCGTGAGTCGACGGTCCGCCCGGCGGCCTCGAAGGAGAAAGTGCCGTCCTGCGGTTCCCGGTAGTTCGCCGCGTCCATTGTCGGGCAACGCGACACGATCGAGCCGATCACCTCGATGGGGCGGATCTGGTTGGGGACGCGCTGACTGCGAAGCACGCCGTCGACGCGGAACCGCAGCAGCAGCGACCGGTCGGCCTGAAACATGAAGTGGATGTCGGACGCGCCCTCTGACACCGCTCGCTCGAGCACCATGTCGAGCCACTCCTGCACCGGGGACTTCGACAACACCGCGTCGCGGATGGTAGGCGCGGCGCGTTCCACCGGCGCGGCGGGCGCCGAGGACGTGAAGCTCGTCGGAAGTACCATGTCGGTCGAGCCGTAGTAGGCGAGACGGTTCTGGATCTGCGCCTTGGGAGCGAGCACCAGACTGAACTCCTTGTAACGCGAACGCAGATAGTCAATCATCTCCAGGTCCTGCGGGTTGGCGACGGCGATGACGGTGCGTCCGCGGGTGTCCTTGAGCGGCAGGGCGACGAACCGGCGCAGCATCTGCGGGTCGGCCATGGAGAATAACTGCTCCTCGAAGACGAACTCGCTGGTCGTCGCGTACGGATCGAAGAAGCGGATGCCGAGCTCCTCGGAGATGGCCTTGAGGACGGTGACCTCGGGGACGCGTTCGAGGAGCAGTTCGACCAAGGGACGGTGCCCGCCCGTCCTGGTGCGCTTGATCAGGTCGACCGCGGTGCGCTGGTCGAGAACCTTCCTTTCAACTGCTAGGAGGGCAACGGCGCGTTCTAGGTCGGTTGCAGGTGATGCGTCCACGGGACCCGACCGTGCCCGACGGTCCGACGGACGCCACTATCGGCGCGGCCGGAGACGGCTTCAGTCGAGGATGGTGGGAGAGTTCGGGTCCTGACCGGACCCGTCCGACGGGAACACGAGCGCCCCGAAGGCGGCCGGCGAGCACAACTCGACCCCTTCGATGAGGAACCACCATGAAGGCGGCGAGGACGGCGAAGGTTCGAACTCCAACCGCAGCATCCAGCAGTCGGAGCCGGAACGGGCGACGCCGGTGACGATCGTGCCGTCCACCGAGACGCCCACCTCGTCGAATCCGCCGGAGGTCGTCTCGACGAACGTCACCGAGGAACCCGAAGACGCCGCCATCACGTCGTCGGCATCGAGCGGTGCGGTGCCGGCACGAAGGGACACGAGTTGGGCGTCCTGGAACACCACGAGAGACGCCTTGGCTGCAGAGTCGTTGCGCGGGTCGGCGCTGCCGGAAATGCGCAACAGGACGATCCCGGATAGCACGATGAGCACCGCGAAAACCACGGCCCCTTCGACGAGGGTGAACCCGCGGCACGCACCGCCGCGGCGGGCGCCACGGAGCAGCATCAGGCGGCGACCACCTGGATGCGTTTACCGACAAGACGCGACGCGAGCACCACATTGAGGTTACCGCCACCGCGCGCAGCAGCGAGCTGGTGACGCGGCACGAACACGTTCACCGTCCCGTCATCCTGATGCTCGATGCGGTCGGCGGCGACCGCGAGGGCATTCTGCAGGAACCGATCCGGATCGGAGTGAAAAGCGACCACGTCGAGACGCTCACCGAGGAGCATCAGAGAAACGGCCTTCACCCGGTTCGCACCACGACCCAGACAGGCGCCGACCGGATCGACACCCTCTTCAGTCGCGGCGACCGCGACTTTCGAGCGGATACCGACCTGACGGGACACCGCCATCACGCGCACACGTCCGTCACGAACCTCCGTGGAGACGCCCTGCAGAAGCATCTCAATGAACTCGTCGACGTTCGAGGAGACCTGCACCGGGGAGACGCCGGCGGCGGTGGCGGCGAGATGGTAGGTGCCGCCGAGCGACCACGCACGGTTCGGGTAGAACTCGGTCACCGGCAGGTGCGCCGACTCCTCACCGAAGGCGAGGACGGCGACATCCGGGGTCGCCTCCTTCACCGTCGCAGTGACGACACGGGTGAACGCCGGACCGGCGAGCAGATCGAATGACTCGACCGGGGACGCTCCGACCGGGGACGACATTGACGGTGATGCTGGCGGTGTGCTGGTCATGAGGCCAGTGTCGGACCGCACACAGACGCCGCGGAGAGGGGACGCGACGAACACAAGATCCGTCAGCCGCCCCGGATGGGACGGACACCCGCCGAGGCGAGCGGAGGACCGTAGTTTGGCTTGTTCCCCACGGTCGTCAGAGTGCGTAGCGCACCACGACTATGCCGGAACCGCCCGCACCGGAAGTATTGGCATTGCCGGCGCCACCGCCACCTGAACCGGTGTTTGCTGTACCTGGCGAACCGTTAGACCCATC
>Ga0172372_10006798_pt1 | contig 15540 bp, 15 predicted proteins | sample LakKiv5m_2_FD_114544 | JGI IMG/M metagenome (GOLD analysis project Ga0172372, IMG submission 114544) | Freshwater microbial communities from Kabuno Bay, South-Kivu, Congo - kab_092012_9.5m | ecosystem: Environmental > Aquatic > Freshwater > Lake | place: Democratic Republic of the Congo...
TGAAGGCGACATCGCCTTCATCATCGACGCAGCTGCTGCTGGCGCTAGCGTCACCCTGACCGCCAAGATCCAGACCAGCAACACCACCACCAGCGGCGACTTTGTCGATGCAACCGGTGGCGGTTTCACCGCTGCTGCCGCCAACACCGCCTTCCAGGAGAAGATCTACCTGAACAGCAACGACCTGCGTCGTTATGTTCGCGTTCTCTTCACCGTTACTGGCGGCACCGGCACCGGCGCTGTTTCGGTTGTTGCTCTCGGCTCGAAGAAGTACAGCTGATGGCCATCACGGAAGATCTGGACATCTTCCTGGCAGACTTCGGCGTCAGCTGCACAGCTGGCGCCGTTACTGCTAATGGCATCCTTGACATGCCCAGCCAGATCCTGAGCGATGGAATGGTGCTTAGCACTGACTACACGCTGACGGCCAGGGCGTCGGACTTTGGCACCTTGACCCGCGGCAGCTCGATCACTGTGGACAGCGTGGGCTACACGGTCCGCGAGACGATGCTGATCGATGACGGCAAGTTTGTCCAGATCGCTTTGCAGAAGACATGAGTAGCCCCTTCAAGGTCAACACTCGCAGCCAGTGGACAGCACTCAACCCTGTGCTGACGGCGGGTGAGCCTGGCCTTGAGAGTGACACGGGCAACCTGAAGCTGGGCGATGGCCGATCGGCATGGGCCAAGCTGCCTTATCACGGCTGTCCTGGCTATTGGGGCTCGTTCTGGGACCCGACGTCGCAAGTAGCTGCGCAGGCCAACACGGCCTACGCGATCAAGCTCCGGCAGACAGACACCGCCAGCCGCGGCATTAAGATCATTTCAAACGAGCGGATCACGTTTGATCATCCTGGTGTCTACAGCATCACGTTCTCGATCCAGTTCACCAATACAGATAACGACATCCATGACGTGAACGTCTGGCTGCGGAAGAACGACAGCGGCAGCAGCGGCGACGTGCCGGCCAGCGACAGCCGGTTCAGCGTCATCGCCAGGCATGGCCAGACTGATGGCAACATCATTGGAACTGTGAACTACGTTCTGCCAGTGGTGGCCAACGACTACATCGAGGTTATGTGGATGACCAGCAACGTGGCGGCATACATCCACGCCGAGGCAGCTTCTGCAAGCCCAGCGCACCCCAGCATTCCAGGCATCATCTGCACCGTCGTCCAGGTAGCTAGCGCATGACAACCCGCCGCGAGTCAATCCTCACAGCCATCCGCACAGCGCTGACCAACACCGCGCAGGTGAGCACGCGCATCTATCGCAGCCGGGTCGAGCCGCTGGCTAGGGGCGAGCTGCCAGCGATTGTGGTTGAGCCTGTTGGCGATAGCGCTGAGCAGAACACCAGCCTGCCGACCCTGGACTGGACATTGACGGTGCGGATTTCGGTGATCGTGCGCGGCAACATTCCCGATCAACTGGCTGATCCAATCGTTGAAAGCCTGCATTCCAAGGTGATGGCAGATCTCACCCTGGGTGGCTATGCCTACGATGTACAACCGGTATCGGTATCCTTCGACCTGGTCGAAGCAGATCAGCCAAGCGGTGTGATCAGCTGCGACTACGCTGTCAGGTATCGGACCAAGGTGGCCGATCTTTCCCTTAGCCCGTAGTAGCTACGATGGTGGACGAATACAAAGGCCAGGGCGGCAGCTATCTGGTCAACCCCAAAACCGGCAAGCGCAAGCTCGTCCAACGGACCAAGCCGGCCCCTCATCCAACATTCGAGGTAGCCCCCGATGGCATCAGTTCTGACACGCCGGCGCCTGATCCTGGCGAAGATTGAAAGCACCTACGGCACGGATCCAACCCCTACCGGGGCCAGCAATGCCATTTTGGTTCGGAATCTTGAGATTCAACCGCTGGTTGCTGACACGGTGAACCGTGATCTTGTGCGTCCCTACATGGGCCAAGCTGATCAGCTCTTAGCTCAGACACGCGTCGAGGTCAGCTTTGAAGTTGAACTGGCTGGCTCTGGCGCTGCCGGCACGGCTCCAGCCTACGGCCCAGTCCTGCGCAGCTGCGGCCTAAGCGAGACCATTGCTGCATCCACCAGCGCAACTTACGCGCCCGAGAGCAGCGGCTTCGAGAGCTGCACGATTCACTATCACGAGGATGGCATCCGTCACAAGCTGACGGGCTGCCGCGGCACCTTTGAGCTGACTGGTGAAGTGGGCCAGATACCGGCGATCTCCTTCACGATGACCGGCATCTACAACGCCCCCACCGACGAGACGCTTCCGACTCCGACCTATGCCAACCAAGCGACCCCGCTGATCTTCAAGCAGGGCAACACCACTAACTTCACCGCGTTCTCCTACGCCGGCTGCCTGCAGTCCTACAACTTCAGCATTGCCAATGACGTGATTTACCGCGAACTGGTCGGTTGCACCAAGGAGATCATGATCACCAATCGGGCGCCCAGCGGCACCGTTGTGATTGAAGCGCCGACCATTACGGCCAAGGACTTCTTCACGATCGCGACCGGCAGCAGCACCGGCAGCATCACCTTCCAGCACGGTCTGACGGCCGGGAACATCTGCACAGTGACCACTGCGCAGTCGGACCTAGGCAACCTGACCTACAGCGACCAGGACGGTGTGCAGATGCTGAACATGCCATTCATTGCGGTTCCGACCAGCGCAGGCAATGATGAGCTGTCAATCGTTTACACCTGATTCGCGTGGCGTTCGTTCTCAAGCAGTCTGATTCGTACAGCTGGCCGGTCACCTTCGACATCCCAGTCGATGGCGGCCGGCATGAACGGCAAACCTTCGACGGTGAGTTCAAGCGGTTGTCGCAATCGCGCATCACAGAGATCGGCGAACAGATCAAGGCGGAGGAGATCACCGATTCGGCTTTGGCCGCTGAGGTTCTGATCGGCTGGTCTGGCGTCACTGACGACAGCGGCAAAGACGTGCCTTTCAGTCAGTCGGCGCTGCAGCAACTGCTGGATGTGCCCATGCTGGCGGCCGCGATCACGCTGGCCTATTTCGAAAGTCTGCAGGGAGCCAAGCGAAAAAACTAACAGAGGCCGCGGAGTATTGGGCAGGTGGCGGCGTCATTGATGACGCTGCTGCAGATGCCGCGGCCATGGGACTGGAGCTGCCAGACCTGCCGCCACCGGTCGCGGCTGAGTTCGAGGTTCACCTCGATAACTGGTCAACCGTACAGATGTTCTTGCGATTGCAAACGCAATGGCGCACCACGATGAGCGGCGTCATCGGTTTGGACTATTCAGCCGTTCAATGGCTGTTTAGACTGTATGAGGTGAAGGATCAGCGCACCATGCTGGAAGACCTGCAGACCATGGAGGTCGCCGCGATGCAAGCCATCAACAAGCAAGGGGGCTGAGCATGGCGCTGAACCTTGACGCTGCCCTGAAGATCACGGCCAACGTGGTCGGCGAGAACAACATCCGCCGACTCGGAAACTCGATGCAGGGGCTCGAGGGTCAGATCAAGAACACCAGTCAAGCGGCTGGTTTGCTGGTGATGGGCATCAAGGGCCTGGCTGCTGCTGCTGTGACCAGCGGCGTGGTGGCATTGGCGAAGAGCGCGATCGACCTGGCGGATGACATGCGCGACCTATCGCAAAGGACAGGCGTCAGCATCCAGACGCTGGGACAGTTTAAGGTCGCGGCAGAGCTGAGTGGCAGCAGCTTGGAGGGCGTGGCCAAGGGCCTGACGTTCCTGAACAAAAACATGGTGGCCGCGGCCACTGGCGCGGACGGTGCAGCGGCTGCATTCAAAACGATCGGCGTGGCGACGACCGATGCACAGGGCAATCTGCGGTCTGCTGATCAGGTGTTCCTGGACATCGCCGACCGGTTTGCTACGTTGCGGGATGGGCCTGAGAAGGCCGCGCTGGCGATCCGTGTCTTCGGCAAGGCTGGCGCGGAACTGATCCCTATCCTCAACCTTGGCAGTCAAGAGATCCAGCGGTTTGGTCTGAACATTAGTCAAGATTTCGCTGATAAAGCTGACGCATTCAACGACCAAATAGGGATTGCAAACGCTCAACTAACCAATTTGACGATTCAAATAGGATCCGCATTATTGCCTGTATTCAATGGACTGCTACAGATTTTAACGCAATCGGTCACTGAAATTGGCAAATGGATCAGCGGCATCCAAACGGCTTACAAAGAAAACACTATCTTCAAGACTTCCGTCGATGCACTTGTCGGGGCGCTGGCTGCATTTGCAACGATCCAGGTGTTCTCAACTTTTATCGCTGGCGCAAGGGCCGCGATCTTGATCACTGGATCCTTGATCAAAGCTCTTAAGGCATTAACCGCGGCGAATCTGTTGGCCGGTGCTGCTGGATTTATTAAGAGCAAGCCAGGCCTGATCGCTGCATTGGTTGCTGGTCTTGGCGTTGGCATTGACGCGGCGTTTAACCAAGGCAAAATTGTCAGCGGGATCAGCCGCGGCATTACAGGCGCAATCAATCAGGCGTTTGCTGGCCTTGGCGCGATGATGCCATCGATGCCGTCGTTGCCATCAGCAGCGCCTGGCGCGATCCCTGATCTTTCCGGTCTGAAAACAGGCAGCAAGCCCAAAGCTGCCAAGGAAATCAAGGAGCTGACCGCCGAGGAGTTGAAGCTGACCCTGCTGCTGAACAAGGCCAAGATTGATGGGAATAAGCTGCAGCAGGCAGAGCTGGAGTATGGGCTGACGCTGCTGGATCTTGACAAGCAAAAGATCGGCACACGGCAACGGCAGGCACTTGAAGCTAATGCAGCTACCACCCTGCTGCAGGCTGAGATCGAGTTTGCAAAAGAACTGGGCAGCATCATTGCGCAGGATTACATCAAGCGCCAGGACCTGCAGGACAACTACAACCGCACGGTTGAAGATCTGAAGATCAAGGCGGGACTGATTGCTGGCGAGGACTTGAAGAGGTTAGAGATTGAGCGTGAACTGACAACGCTCATTGAGCGGATGCCAGGTCTGACTGATCCGCAGATCGCCAAGCTGCGTGAGCTGATCGCGGCCAGTCAAGATGTAAAGGAGAGCTTCAAGGAGACCTTTTCCAAAAGTCTGAAGCAGTACTACGAGCAGCTCACCAACTTTGGCACGCAAGTAGCCGACTCGGTTAAGGGCGCTTTTCAAGGGCTCGAGGATCAGCTGGCGAGCTTTGTCACCACTGGCAAGGCAAACTTTACTGACTTGGCAAACAGCATCATCCAAGACATCGCCCGGATCGCGATTCGGCAGGCAATCATCGCACCGCTGGTTAAGGGCGTAGGTGACATCTTTGGATTGAAATTGAAACTTGCCAATGGCGGCGTGTTCGCCCAAAACGGAATCCAGAAGTTCGCCCGCGGTGGCATCGTTGACAAGCCAACGGTGTTCCCCTTCGCCAAAGGTGTCGGCCTGATGGGAGAGGCTGGGCCTGAGGCGATCATGCCATTGCGGCGTGGCTCCGATGGAAGACTTGGTGTTGTCGCTGCTGGCGGTGGTGCGGTCACAGTGAACGTGCAGGTTGATGCCAGCGGTTCGAGGGTGCAAAGCAACCAATCTGATGCCAATGCGTTGGGGCGTGTTGTTGGCGCAGCGGTGCAGGCAGAATTGATCAAGCAGAAGCGCCCTGGAGGATTGCTCGCCTAATGGCCACCTTCACCTATACACCTAGCTTTACGGCTACAGAGCAAAGCCAGCCGCGTGTGCGGACCATGCAATTTGGCGATGGCTATAGCCAGCGGCTGCGGTATGGATTGAACACTGACCCAAAGGAATGGCGGCTTACATTTCTGAACCGTACTGATACAGAACGCGAAAACATCCTGGCATTTTTAGAAGCTCGCGCCGGTGCTGAGTCTTTCGACTGGACTCCTCCTCGCGGCAGCGCAGGCAAATACATCTGCAGAGAGTGGGGCATGGACATGCTGAACTGCAACAACAACACGATCACGGCGACGTTCGTGGAGGTTTATGAAGCATGAGCAGCGAATTATTCCGGGAGCTGATTAGTTCAAACCCGGCAGCGATTATTGAGCTGTTTGAACTTGAGCTGATCCAGAAGATTCATGGCAGCAATGCAATCTATAGATTTCACAATGGCGTCAATGGCACGCTGACCAAAGGTGATGTCTATTGGGCTGGCTACAACTACATGGCCTTCCCGATTGAGGTGGGCGGATTTGAATACAACGGCAACGGGCAACTGCCACGGCCCAGAGTCAAGGTATCTAACCTGTTCGGGTCAATCTCGTTGATCCTGTTGGATGTCAACGCTTATACAATCGGCAATGACCTGACAGGTGCAAAGTTTACAAGGATTCGCACGCTGAGCCGTTTTCTTGATGCCAACAACTTTGAAGGTGGCGTTAATCCCTACGGCACGCCTGACCCAACTGCTGAGATGCCGCGTGAAGTTTATTACGTCGATCGCAAAGTTACTGAAACACGCGACTTTGTTGAGTTCGAGCTGACGGCTGCGTTTGATTTGGCTGGTGTGCGTGCCCCGAAACGCATTGCGCTGGCCACTGCCTGCCCGTGGGAGTATCGCGGTTCTGAATGCGGTTATACCGGCACGAACTACTTTGACGAAAACGACAATGCGCTTGCGACTACGCCTGCAACTAACTTTGCGGCTGGCACTGCAACCCTGAGTGCTGGTAGCACTCTGTTCATTGGTCAGTCGTTGACATCTGCAAATCGTTGGTTCAGAACGACGCTGCAGGCCGATTCAAATCTGGTTACATATGCCAAGGACAATCCAAGCGCTAACGCACGATGGGCGTTGAACACGGTCGGCTCTGATGCCTACAGGCTCGTGATGCAAAGCGATGGCAATCTGGTCATGTATCGCAGCAACGGTTCGGTCATCTGGGCCACCAACACGGCGTTGCTGGGTACGCCGACGGCGGTCAGACACATGGACTGGCGACTTGAAAGCACAGTCAATACAGGCCGCGCTGGTGCATTCTTTTATGAAGTGCTTGGCAATCCTGATACATATGCAGGGCAAGCACGCACGGCGACGATGTTGTTCACGGTCGGTACAAAAACTGTAACGCTGAGCTACACCGCAACTTCTGTCGAACTATCACAGCAATACAAAGATGCCTTCACCGCGCTTGGCAGGACGGTCAACTATTCATGGACGCAAGGCGCGCCAACCATCAACAATGATTATGGCGATCCGAATCTGAAGCCAATGGCCAAGGCAACCGTCAGCGCATCGACGGGCATGTGGAGGGTTGATGAATACTTCAATGCGCAGGTGACCGTCAGCGCCAACAACCCATGGCGAAATGGTGACCCAGTCGTCAACCCCGGCACCTTGGGCACCTTCACTAGCGTGGCGGCGGTCTATTACCTACGAACGGCTAGCGGCTATGCAAGCAACTATCTGACGCAGCAGAACGATGCAAACCTGGTGTTGTATCACGGCGGCACAACAACCCCATTGTGGTCATCGGGTTACAGCACTGCCATCGAACCACGCGTGATCACCGGCACCGTTGATGCTTTGGATGATGTCTGCGGGAAGCGGCTTAGCAGTTGTCGCAAAAGATTTGGGGAAAATGCAGAGCTACCGTTTGGTGGGTTCCCCGGCGTTGGAGGGTTCTACGGATGATGAAATGGCAAGAAGCTGCGGTTGAACACGCCCTGGTGGAAGCTCCTCGAGAGGCGTGCGGTTTGCTGGTGGTTGTCAAAGGGCGCAAGCGGTATTGGCCTTGCCGCAATCTGGCGCAGACGCCGCAAGACTTCTTTGTGCTGAGCACTGAAGACTACGCTGAAGCCGAGGATGCGGGCGAGGTGATTGGTGTGGTGCATAGCCATCCACGTACACCTGCAACACCAAGCGATGCTGATCGTATGGCCTGCGAACGCAGCGGTCTGCCGTGGCACATCGTCAACCCTGGCACGCTGCAATGGGAGACCTGCGAACCAAGTGGATTCAAAGCGCCGCTGATCGGACGGCAATGGGTGTGGGGCGTAAGTGATTGCTGGACGCTGGTGCGTGACTGGTATGCCGAGCAGTTTGCGTTGCACCTTCCAGATTGGGAGCGACCGGATGTGATGCAGCAGTTCAACGAGGATCCCATGTTTGATCGCTGCTGGGGTGAAGCTGGGTTTGTCGAGGTGGATGTCGAGCAGCTCCAGGTCGGTGATGCGCTGCTGATGTCATTAGATGGCGCAAGGGGACTGAATCATGTGGCGGTCTACGTTGGCGATCAGATGATCCTGCATCACATTCGCGGACGGCTTAGCTCACGCGACTTGCTCGGCAGCTATTATCTGAAGAACACCGGGCGTGCGCTCCGGCACTCGAGCAGGTGCCTGTGATGCGATTGATCAAGGTCTACGGCAGCTTGGCGAAGTTCCTAGGACAGCGCAGCTTCAGGGCAGCGGTTAGCACACCAGCAGAAGCCGTGCGTTTTCTTGTTGCCAACTTCCCTGGCCTGCAGGCGCACATGGCTGAGCATGAGTACAAGATAAGTGCAGGCAGATTTCAGCTTCCGATTGGTGATGAACCGCAGCAGTTACACATGCCGATTGGCGCTGCTGATGTGATTCGCATTGTGCCTGTGATGGCTGGCGCTGGCGATGGCTTTGGGCAGATCCTTGCTGGCATTGCGCTGGTGGCTGCGGCAATCTTTATTCCAGGCTTAGGACTTGGTCTTGCCGGTGCGACTGTGACTCAAGTTGGATTGTTTGGTGGTGCGTTGATTTTGGGTGGCATATCACAACTATTGTCGCCAGTACCGCAACTACAAGTTGGCGCAAACTCTGACAGTGATCCCAAAAAGTCATATAGCTTCTCTGGCATCCAGAACGTATCGCGCTCGGGTGTGCCTGTGCCCATCATCTATGGCGAGGTGCTTGTCGGCAGCGTGGTCATCTCGGCTGGCCTAACCAGTGACAACGTCGAGGTGGTGGATTGATGACTGACCTCATTGCTGGTGGCGGTGGCGGTGGCGGTGGTGGCAAAGGCGGCGGTGGCGGGGCTGGCTCGGCCGATGTTGCAGCAGATAATCTTGACTCAACACAGATCGCCAGGATTATTGACCTGATCGGAGAAGGCGAAATTGAAGGATTCCCATCGGCTCGCGCTTACAACAGAGATACAACAAACTACAACAGGGCGCTACTAAAGGACATCTTCTTTAATAACACGCCGCTGGTGCGTGAAAATGCCGACCCGACCCAAGAGTACGACGCAAATGACTACAACTTTCGTGATGTTGAGGTTTACACCAGATATGGCACGCAAAACCAAACTTATCTGCCGTTTACATCAACGCAAGAAGAGGTTGCAGTCAACACCAAAATCACGAAAGCCGTACCGGTCACGCGGAACATATCTGACACCAACCTAGATGCTATTCGGATCACAATTTCTGTACCTGCGCTGCAGATCTTTAGGAGCAACGGCAACGTTGATGGCGCATCGGTCGAACTGCAGGTTCAATTCTCATATGCAGGCGGTCCGTTCACGACAGTTCTTACTAATACAATCACGGGTCGCACCAGCGATCTGTACCAACGCACCTACAGGATCAACCTAAGCACACCGCCACCGCTTGATGTGCGTGTTGTCAGGGTCACAGATGATGCACCACCATCCGGCACTAACAACGAGACAGTTGTTGATGAGATCTACTGGGCTAGCTATACCGAGCTGATCTATGCCAAGACGGCATATCCGAATAGTGCTTTGGTTGGTATCAAGATCAACGCTGAGCAATTCAGCAGCATCCCTGAACGCATGTATCGCGTGCGTGGCATCAAGGTGCGGCTGCCGTCTAATGCCGTAGTTGATAGCGCAACCGGTCGGCTTTCTTATGAAGGCGTTTGGAATGGCAGCTTTCAGGCTGCGCAATGGACCACCGACCCCGTATGGATTCTGTGGGATTTGCTTGTTAGCAAACGATTTGGGTTTGGTGATTACATCAGTGCCAGTTCGCTCGACAAATGGGCATTCCTTGCCGCCAGCCAATATGCCTCTGCGCTGGTGCCTGATGGACTAACGCCAAATGGCACTGAACCACGGTTCTCCTGCAATGTCAGTGTCCAGACGCAAGAAGACGCTTACAAACTGATCAATGATCTATGTTCTGTGTTTCGAGCGATGCCATTCTGGGCGGCTGGCTCGTTGACGATCGCGCAGGACAGCCCCGCCGATGCGATCTACCTGTTCAATCAATCCAACGTTACAGAGGAAGGGTTCAGTTACAGCGGCAGCAGCTTGAAGACACGCAGCACTGTGGTAGCGGTGCGTTATTTCGACATGACCGCAAGGCAGTTTGCCTATGAGGTTGTAGAAGATGCTGAATCTATTGCGCGTTATGGGATCCTCAAAAAAGAAGTCGAGGCATTCGCCTGCACAAGTCGTGGCCAGGCCCGTCGTGTTGCTGAGTGGATCCTGTATGAAGAGCACAACACCAGCGAAATCGTCAACTTTAAGACCGGCATCACCGCTGGGCAGTATGTGCGCCCTGGCAGCATCATCAAGGTCATGGACCCAGTCCGTGCTGGTCGTGTACGCGCTGGCCGTATTGCTGAATCTATCAGCGCCACCCAGGTACGACTGGACCGCAACGCTGAGCTGATGTTCACCGACAGCGTGCCAGCTAGCTTCATCTTTCAGGTGGTGTTGCCGACAAATAACGCAACGCCACAGGTGCAAGTGATCAATAGCGCAACAATCAATGGCGACCTAGTCACTCTGCCGACGCAGCTCTATAGCTTGCCTGAGCCTGGCACGCCGTGGATGATCACGCTTCCTGAGCTGTCGGGCCAGCCGTTCCGTGTTCTTACGGTGCAAGAAGAGGAGCAGGGTGACAGCTATGTGATCACAGGTGTGAAGTATGACTTCCAAAAATATGATCATATCGAACGCGGTGTGCCGTTGTCACCTGTTGACATCAGCGACCTAAACGTACCCCCGCCAACACCGAGCGACCTGACAGCCAGCGAGGTTCTATACGAATCAAATGGACAGGTATTTTCTAAGGTATTGGTAAGCTGGCGGCCACAGTCGTCGATTGCGCGGTATGTGTTCCGGTATCGGTACAACAATGGCAACTGGACCACGGTCTTCACGCGTTCGCCTGATTATGAGATCAACAATAGCGACGTTGGTAGGTACGAGTTTGAACTGCAGGCGGAGAACGCAGGATTCAAGCGCTCAGGCATCGCCGTTGCTGACTTTGACGCATTAGGCAAAACGGCACCACCAGCCACGATTCCGGATTTATTGATTGCGCCGATAGATGACAAGAACGCTGAACTGTACTGGCCGCAGTCGGTAGACCTTGACGTGCGTGTAGGTGGTGAGGTGCGTATCCGATATACACCTGAGATTGGTGTCAACGCAACATGGGGCCGAGCCAATGACATTGTGCCAGCGGTTAATGGCAGCAGCACCCGCAAGATTGTGCCACTGCTTGAGGGTACTTACCTTATCCGAGCGGTTGACAGTCTTGGCAACGAATCGGCTGGTGTTGCTGCAGTGGTGGTTGACCTGCCAGCGCCGCAGGATACGTTCTTGGTGCAAGAGTATCGCGAGGATGATGACAGCCCGCCATTTCAAGGCACAACTAGCAGTATGGTTTACAGCACCGATGAAGGCGGTCTTGCGTTGACTGCCACGGGTTTAATTGATGACATCACCAGTTGGGATGCAATTACGACACTTGACTTTTATGGCAGCATCAGCAGCAGCGGGTCATATCAATTTCTAAATACGCTGGACTTAAATCAGGTGTATGACATCGACCTGCTGGCCACGCTCAAGACACGCGCATTTCAGCCTGGCAACGCATGGGATGAACGAACTGACCTGATCGACGCGTGGTCTGACATTGATGGCGACGACTTGAGCGCTGTCAATGCACAGCTCTATGTGCGCACCACCAACGACAACCCAAGCGGCACACCGACCTGGGGCACCTGGCAGCCGTTCGTAAACAACACAACACGTGGCAGAGGGTTCCAGTTCAAGGTTGAAGCTCGCAGCGTTAACACATCGCAAAACATCCTGATCGAGCAACTGGGCGTTGTGACCAAGCTGCAGCGCAGGACCGAGATTCAACGCAACCAGACCAATGGCTCTGTTACCTTCCCGAGTGCGTTCTACGGCACCCCAAGCGTGGGCATTACGGCGCAGGACATGCAACAGGGTGACTACTTCACAGTAAGTAGCGTCAGCAGAACTGGCTTTACAGTGACCTTCCGCAATTCTGGCGGTAGCATAGTGACCAGGACCTTTGACTACCAAGCCGTTGGCCACGGCAGGCAGATCACCTAATGGCACAGGCAACTGACTACGCATTAGCCAACCAGAGCGGCGCCAACTTCCGCGCTGAACTGAACACGATCCTGGCGGCGATCGTCAGCCAGAACAGCGGCTCAACAGCACCGACCACTACCTACGCCTATCAGCTGTGGATCGATACGGCTGCAAGCCCCAACCCCCTGCTGAAACTGCGCAATGGTGCCAACGATGCCTTTATCACGATCGGTGATGTAACGGCTGCCAACCTCGGACTGCTGACTACGGCATCAGCGGCAAGCACCTATCTGGCACTGGCAGGCGGCACGGTTACCGGCAACCTTGAGATTGGCACCGCTGGCAGCCTGACGTTTGAAGGCAGCAGCGCCGACGCTAACGAGACCACACTGACGGTGGTGAACCCCACGGCAGACCGCACGATCACGCTGCCTGATGCCTCCTTGACGGTTGCTGGCATCAACCTGAATCAGAGTTTTACCGTTGCCCAGCGCGGCACCATTACCGCACTAACGGATGGGGCGACCATCACGATTGACCTGGCTAACGCCAATAACTTCAGCGTCACGCTCGGTGGCAATCGAACATTCGCTGCACCAACCAACCAAACCGCCGGTCAGTCTGGTGTGATCGTGATTACGCAAGACGGAACTGGTGGGCGGACCGCCGCTTTTAATAGTGTGTTCAAGTTCCCCGGTGGCACGCCGCCAACGCTGACGACCACAGCCAACGCAGTTGATGTGCTGGCGTATTACTGCGAGAGTGCGACTCGCATCTCCGCCCGTCTGATCGCTGACCTGAAATGAGCGTTATCAACAACGGCCTGCTGCTGGCTAGCGGCGCTGATGCTGCAACGACCTATCAGATCAGCAGAAGCCTTAGGTTCAATAGTAGTGACAGTGCCTACGCGTCTAGGGTTCCGTCTTCTAACGGCACTTCATACACCACATGGACTTTTAGCTGCTGGGTGAAGCGTGCTGCGCTTGGCTCTCAACAGGGAATTGTTGCAGCGGGTACAAACGCTAGCGACTATTTTCACTTCAAGTTCACGTCAAGCGACACACTCAATGCCCTGACCGGAGAAAATGGAGCGACAAACCTAAATAACGCCTCAACAACAGCAGTATTTAGGGATCTGAGTGCTTGGTATCACATACTTCTGCAATGGGATTTTACAAACGCAACACAGGCCGACAGGCTGAAGATCTATGTGAACGGAGTCAGGCAGACCGTATCTGGAGCTATTGCTGCACAAAACTACGCAGGAACCACATTTAACCGCGCCAGTATTGAACATTGTATTGGACGAGTTAGATCAGGGGTGGAGCACCTTAATGCCTACCTAGCCGACATCCACTTCATCGACGGCCAAGCGCTAACCCCCAGCAGCTTTGGCGAAACCGACGCCACCACCGGTGCGTGGAACCCCAAGGCATACACCGGCAGCTACGGCACCAATGGCTTCAGACTGCCGCTGAGCGATAACTCCGGCACCACCAGCACCACGCTTGGTAAAGACAGCGCCGGCAGCAATAACTGGACGCCCAACAACTTCAGCGTTGCAAGCGGCAGCGGAAACGACAGCCTCGTAGACTCCCCCACTAATTACGGGACGGATACAGGTGTTGGCGGGGAGGTGCGGGGGAATTATTGCACTTGGAATCCGCTGAGCACAAGTTCTCAATACCTTGCCACATTGAGCAATGGCAACCTCACTACCACAAGTGCGCCAGACGGTACACATAGACGCATGTATTCCACTTTTGCTTTTGCCTCAGGAAAATGGTATTGGGAAGTTACTGCGTCATCAGGCGTGGACTCAGAAAGAGGCTGCATTTGCGGAATAACGATTGCCAATGCTCCTAAAGTATCAAATACTAATGGTTATGTTGGATTTGACACTCAGAGCTGGGGCTACGCAAGTCATAACGGCAATAAGGCCACAAACAACACTTTTGTGAGTTACGGAGCAACCTGGACAAATAATGACATTATTGGTGTTGCATACGATGCCAACAACGGGACACTCAGTTTTTACAAGAATGGAGTTTCTCAAGGCAACGCCTACACAGGGCTATCCACGGTGGATACCTACGCCCCGATCATAAGTATTGCTTCAACCGTAACGACCGTCTCGTTTGACACAAACTTCGGCCAACGCGCCTTCGCCTACACCGCCCCCAGCGGCTTCAAGGCACTCTGCACCGCCAACCTGCCGACGCCGACGATTGCCAAAGGCTCGGACTACTTTGACGTGAAGCTCTACACCGGCAATGGCTCCACGCAGACCATTAGTGGGTTGGGCTTCTCGCCTGACTTTTTATGGATCAAAAACCGTAATTTCAGCGGTTACAATCATCATTTAACCGATGTGGTACGTGGTGTTACGCAGCGTTTAAGAAGCAATACACCAGGCACTGAACTTACATCTACGGATCAGGTGACAGCTTACAACTCAAATGGATTTAGCTTGGGTCCCGATAGTGCTGGCCCAGGCGATCTTGAAGTCAATCAAAGCAGTGGGACGTACGTCGCCTGGGCGTGGGACGCCGGTTCTTCTACCGTATCCAACACACAAGGCAGCATCTCTAGTCAGGTGAGAGCTAATGCTAGTGCGGGATTCTCGGTGGTTACTTATACGGGAACTGGAGCCAATGCGACGGTGGGTCATGGCCTAGGTGTCGCCGCACAAATAGTTATCGTCAAGCGGCGGAACTCCACAGGGAATTGGGCGGTCTGGCATAAAGCGCTTGCCGGTACTGACTATTTACGCCTCAATTCCAATGCGGCTAAAGGTACAGACGCAACTTATTGGAACAGCACTATTCCGACAAGCACTGTGTTTAGCATCGGGACTTCAACAGATACCAACGCTAACACTGGCACTTATGTCGCTTATTGCTTCACTAGCGTTGCAGGCTATTCGTCAATTGGAAATTACGAAGCGGGAACAGAGCCATTTGTATTCTGCGGTTTTCGCCCTCGTTTTATCATGATCAAGAGAACAGCGAGTAGTGACGGTTGGGCAATTTTTGATACGTCGAGAACGTCTTACAACGTTGCCACTGCGCGTTTTGAGGCTGATACTTCAAACGCAGAAGGCGGTTCAGATGGCATCGACATTCTCAGCAATGGCTTCAAGATAAAAACCACATGGGGCGGCATGGGCGGTTCAACAGGAAATGGAACGATGGCCTTTATGGCCTTCGCCGAAAACCCCTTCGCCTACGCCCGCGCTAGGTGAGTAGTGAACAAGACTACTTGCCCTGCAGGTTGTCAA
>Ga0172372_10006799_pt1 | contig 15538 bp, 17 predicted proteins | sample LakKiv5m_2_FD_114544 | JGI IMG/M metagenome (GOLD analysis project Ga0172372, IMG submission 114544) | Freshwater microbial communities from Kabuno Bay, South-Kivu, Congo - kab_092012_9.5m | ecosystem: Environmental > Aquatic > Freshwater > Lake | place: Democratic Republic of the Congo...
GCTAATTTGTTAACAAATAGAAAATCACCTACCAATAATGTCTTTTCCATAGATCCAGTTGGGATTTGGAAAGGTTCGAACACGTATGTTCTGATAATGCTTGCCGCGACCAATGCAAACAATATAGAGTCTCCCCATTCTTTCACCTTTGATCTCGTCCCCGGTTTTTGACGCGTAACAGATTGAAAAGCCAGCGCAATGGCGTGACCGATAACCGGCAGAGAAAGGAACAACACGACATGATCGCCCCATTTGCGATCTTCTATCTCCTTACTATTTGCCCAGTTTGTTTCAGGAAGTAAGGCATGTTGTTCACTTCCGATCTTGTAAAACAAGTAATAGGGAAAGAATATTCCCTGTAATGTGTCTGTCAAAGAATAGTGTCCGAATCTTCTAATCAAACTTGTATTGACCACAGCAAGCATTACCAGGTGAATTCCCGGGAAAAGAAGTAAAAGTGACCAAAATGGTTTGTGACAGGTTAGTTTAAAAGCGACAAAATAATTGTACCCGGGAACGAGTGCTTGCCAAGATGGTCTGCCTGCCTGCGCGAATAATTTCCACCACATCCCAATATAGGGATGAATAAGGATAAGAAGATAAAAATAAAGTACGTTCATAAATTAAAAATTAAGCACATCGTTCATGGTATACACGCCTTTTTTCTGATAAAGCCACTCAGCTGCTACTACTGCTCCCAAAGCAAAGCCTTTTCTATTGTGCGCTTCATGCGTAATAGTGATCGAATCAATTTCAGAGTTGTAACTTATGCTGTGAGTTCCGGGAACGTCAGGTTTTCTGTGTGAAATAACTCCTAGCTGATGTTCGTTAGTGTGTGGAGCTTTTTCTTCTTCGTGCACCCACGAGATGTAATCTGAATTGTTTTCAAGAATTCCATTAGCAAGCGTGATCGCAGTTCCACTTGGTGAATCCAGCTTCTGCAAATGATGAATCTCATCCAGAGTTGCTTTGTAACCAGGTTGCCCGGACATGAGTTGAGCGAGGCGCTTATTGATCTCAAAGAAGATGTTCACACCAATGGAAAAATTGGAAGCATAAAGTAAACTCCCATTTTTTGTCAAAACAAGTTCCGAAATACGTTCTAATTCGTCTTGCCAAGCCGTGGTGCCAACAACTACGGATAACTGATTATTTATGCAGTATTCCATGTGTTCAACAGCCAGTTCCGGACGGGTGAATTCAATAGCAACATCTGCTGAAGAAAGATCTGCCTCTTTGATAGGGTTGGAAGAATTTACTTTAGCAACGATTTCATGTCCACGCTCCAATGCAATGCCTTCAATCACTTTGCCCATTTTTCCGTATCCGATCAGTGCGATTTTCATAGGTTCAAATTTGCTTAAAAAAAAGCAGAAGTCTCTTTTTTATGAAAATTAAACTGCACCTTCACTCCGGGTGATGTGAGTCCTAAAATCGTCGGGCTGATTTTCATTGAAAGATCTTCAGACACATCAAAGTCCACAAAATGTGCTTCAATACCGGCGTCAACCACCTGGATCAGGTAAACAGCTCCAACTCCAAGGATAGACAAATCTCTTTTTGTCAGGTATTGATTGTATAGCGTGAGAATACCATCATCATCAAACTGAGCCCATCTTGCGTCCGGAGTACCGCCATTTTGCCTGTTGGTGTAATCCGTTTTTAATGCCTTCTGCGTGAGTTGATTCTGAATTAGAAAATAAGATGTAGCGCCCAGTCCTGCATAGATCAAAGGTACTTTCCAGAAGGCTTTACGCTTTCCTTTTGGCATTGCGATATGATTGTAAATCTGACCTGCCCCGGGAACACATGCCGAAAGAATGACTGCTTTTTTTGGGGGATGTTTTTTTACGGAATCAACTTCTTGAGTAAGTTCATCTTGAGACCATGAGGTCAGACAACAACCCAAAAAAAACACCACTATCTTAATTCGGTGCATCAGCGATTGAGAATCTCGATGATTCTGTTGAGATCTACTTCAGAATTGAAACTGACAATGATCTTACCACCGCCAATAGTTGATTTTTTGATCTCAACTTTGGCAGAAAGCTTATCGCCTAAATGCTCTTTAAACACAAATTGCGACTCGCTGATCTGCGGTTTTGGATTACTTTTTCGTTCCGATCCGGAATCTTGTCTGGGTTCGACATAGCCTTCCTTGATGAGCGCCTCTGCATCTCTCACTGAAAGACCTTCATCCACAATTTGTTTAAAGATGGCCAGTTGCAGTGCTTCATCTCCGGCGGACACCAAGGCTCTTGCGTGTCCCATGGATACAACATTGTCACGAACGGCTGCTTGAATATCTGCAGGTAGTTTAAGCAGACGAATATGATTGGTGATGCTTGACCGGGATTTGGCTATTTTCTGACTCAATTGATCCTGTGTCAAGCTGCACTCCTCTATTAGTCGCTGGTAGGAGAGGGCTACTTCAATCGCATTCAGGTCTTCGCGCTGGATATTTTCAACCAACGCCATTTCAAGCATCGTTTGATCGTTTGCCACACGAATGTAAGCCGGAACTTCTGTTAGTCCAGCCATTTGAGACGCTCGAAAACGACGTTCTCCAGAGATGAGCTGGTATTTATCTCTGCCTAATTTGCGAACCGTGAGTGGTTGGATAATTCCGTGAACAGCAATGGATTGACTTAATTCCTCCAATGCGCTTTTCTCAAAGTTAGATCGTGGATTGAAAGGGTTGGCTTCGATGCTTTCAATGGATAGCATCGAGACAGAATTCACTACTCCCGAGTTACCGGATTTTGAGGTGATGTCTGTTTCAGTGTTTTCGAGAAGCGCACTGAGTCCTTTTCCAAGTGCAGATCGCTTTTTCGGATTAGAGTTCATCGTCGATTTGAATTATTTTATCCTCGTTGCCGATCTTGGTCAAATTGTTTTTTTGCAGGATTTCTCTTGCAAAATTGAGGTAATTGATGGATCCTTTACTTGCGGCATCATGCATGACGATCGTTTCGCCATAACTTGGCGCCTCTCCAAGCTTGGTGTTTCTATGTATTACAGTGTCAAATACGAGTTCCTGAAAATGTGTTTTAACTTCCTCAACAACTTGATTTGCAAGACGTAAACGAGTGTCATACATTGTAAGTAAAATGCCTTCGATCTCGAGGTCTAGATTTAACCTTCCCTGAACGATCTTGATCGTGTTGAGAAGTTTTCCGAGTCCTTCAAGTGCAAAATATTCACATTGAACAGGTATCATAACTGAATCGGCAGAAGTCAGTGCATTTACAGTGATCAAGCCAAGGGAAGGGGAACAATCAATGATAATGAAGTCATAATTATCCCGAACCTTATCCAACGCAAGTTTCAACATGTGTTCCCTGTTTGGCAAGTTGATCATTTCCAACTCTGCACCTACAAGATCAATGTGTGAAGGAAGAATGTCAAGATTTGGATTTTGAGTTTGAATAATGAGGTCTTTCGGATGTACTTCATTGATCAAACAATCGTAAATATTTTTTGTGTTTTTCGGGTCAAGGCCTACACCAGATGTGGCATTGGCTTGAGGGTCAGCGTCGACGATCAATGTTTTGTATTCCAATACTCCCAAACATCCACCAAGATTTATTGCTGTGGTTGTTTTTCCAACGCCTCCTTTTTGATTGGCAATCGCAATGATTTTCCCCATTCCTGTTACTTTGGATGTAAAGATACGACTAATAAGGGCTCTTGAGAAAAGAAGATATCCTCAAATTATCAACCAAAAGAATGTTGAAATGATCGAATGAATGACAGGCGATCAGGATTTAAAGATCATCGAATGATACTGCAGAATATGATCCTGAATTGGTGTTTTCAGAGTGGTCTACTCCTTCAGATCTCATGGATTCGATCTTGTTGAGCACATCATCCAAACCTTCCCTGAATTTTTCGAAATCCTCTTTGTACAGGAAGATCTTGTGTTTCTGATAGTTATCACCACTATCATTGAACGTCTTCTTACTCTCCGTTAGTGTGATATAAAGATCATTTCCTTTAGTCGCCTTAACATCAAAAAAATAGGTGCGTTTGCCAGCCCTTACCACTTTCGAATAAATCTCACTGTTTTTTTCGTTTTCCATCGTTTGAAACTAAAGGTTCAAGCAAATATGTGAATTATTTTGAACTAATCAAATTCTTAGTCGTTTTCCTCAGCGAGTTGTCGGTGATACATTTCAGCGTAAATACCTTCTTTAGATAGTAGTTCTTCATGAGAACCTTCTTCTACAATGCGACCTTCATCTAAAACGAGTATTCTGTCTGCATTTCGGGTTGAAGAAATTCTATGGCTAACAATCAACGAAGTGCGTTTCAGATGCTCATCTTTGAGGTTTTTAAGAATGACATCTTCTGTCTCCGTATCCACGGCTGAAAGACAATCATCCAGGACCAGTAGCTTCGGATTTCGAATCAGGGCTCTTGCAATGCTCACTCGTTGCTTTTGTCCACCACTCAAATTTACGCCACGTTCACCCAGCAAGGTTTCATATTTCTCCGGAAATTCAATGATGTTATGGTGGACGTGTGCTCTTTTGGCTGCTGATTCAAGTTCGGGCTGATCAGGAGCACGATCCGTTATTCCAAAACGAATGTTATTGGCAATCGTATCCGAAAAGAGAAATACATCCTGAGGCACACATCCCGTTTGTTTTCGGAAAGATTCAAGATTTAAATCTTTGAGATCTTGTCCATCTATTTCAATCTTGCCTTTCGTTGGATCAACCTGACGCATCAATAAATGAATGATCGATGATTTTCCACTTCCTGTTCGACCAACTATCGCTACAGATTTTCCAGGAGCTATACTGAAGTTCAGGTCTTTCAACGCGTTGATACCTGAGTTGGAATAGGTGAGGGAAACATTTTTGAATTCGATGTGGCCATTCAAAACGAAGTCCTCATTTGAAGTATTAACAATGGCCGGCTGCTGATGCAAAAACTCATTGATTCTACTTTGCGATGCCGCTGCACGCTGATTGATGGAGGTCACCCAGCCAATACTTGCAAACGGCCAGGTCAGTTTGTTGACGAAAATAATGAATGCAAGAATGTCTCCCCAGCTAATTTCTCCGGCATGCGACATAAGTCCACCAAGGTAAATCGTTAGGATTGTACTCAGCCCTATCAAAAACATGATCGTTGGCATAAATAACGCATTCACGATAACGAGAGCCATGGATTTTCCTTTGTAGGATGTTGCTGAGCTATTAAAGCGATCATGAACTTCTTTTTCCCTGCTATAGGCCTTTACAACTCTGATCCCGGAAAATGTTTCCTGAACTAAAGTGGACATAAAGGATTGTTCTTTTTGAACTTCCTTACTCAACAAGTTCATTTTTGATGATACCTTGTAGATCAGAAAAGACATCAGAGGGAGAGGAAGTAAAACGAACAAGGTGAGTGTTGGGCTTATCGAGATCATTTGGTAAAGCACCAACACGAACAGGGCAATGAGATTGAGCGTATACATGATGCCCGGCCCCAGATACATGCGCACCTGACTCACATCTTCCGATATCCTGTTCATCAGATCTCCTGTATTATTGCTCTTGTAGAACATGAAATCCAATTGCTGGTATTTATCAAAAATTTCGTTCTTAAGGTCGTATTCGATCAGTCGTGACATAATGATGATCGTCTGACGCATGAGAAAAAGAAAGAAACCGCTGCAAAGTGAGAGTAGCATATAGATTCCTCCCAATTTAAGAGAGAGTAAAGCAGCACCGGTTAACCAGCCACTTTCACTTGAAATGTCTCCATTTAAAAGATTGTCTATTGAAGACTTTAAATAAAGAGGCATCTGTACACCGAAGTAGTTGGAAACAACAACGAAAACGATTCCTAAAAGGAAACGCCACTTGTATTTGACGAAATATTTGTTCAGGTGGCTGAGCGACTTCATGTAATTAATTTCCTATTTTTGTGCCCGTCTTTGCAAGCGTTGCAAAAATAGACATTCAGCTTGAAATACGTTTAAACACATACCTTCTGAATATGTTTGAGTTAAAGAACCTGGAGGATACGGATCTGGTTGCCAATCCGGTGATTGCTCAAATGAGCAAATACAATCACGAACAGTTGTTGTTTTGTAATGACAATGAAACCGGACTCAAGGCCATAATTGCAGTCCATAATACGGTTCTCGGTCCTGCGTTGGGCGGGACACGTATGTGGATGTATGCGAATGAAACGGAGGCTTTGACCGATGTTTTGAGATTGTCCCGTGGAATGACCTACAAAAATTCCATTTCAGGTTTGAATCTCGGTGGAGGTAAAGCTGTGATCATTGGTGATTCCAGAAAAATAAAATCAGAAGCTCTTTTCAGAAGATTTGGAAAGTTTGTGCATAGCCTTGGTGGTAAATACATTACTGCTGAAGACGTAGGCATTTCTCCTGCTGATATGACTTGGGTCAGCATGGAAACGAATCATGTTGTTGGTTTACCGGGAAAAAGTGGCGACCCATCACCTGTAACGGCTTACGGCGTTTATGTGGGGATGAAAGCTTGTGCGAAAGAGCAGTTCGGTTCAGATTCACTTTCAGGGAAGAAAGTTGCTGTGCAAGGTGTTGGTCATGTAGGTGAATACCTCGTAGCGTCGCTGCGAAAAGAAGGTGCGGAAGTATTTATTACGGATATACATGAGCCTACACTGAAACGCGTGGCGGATCAGTACGGTGCAAAAATCGTGGGCCTTGAAGATATCTATGATCTTGATGTAGATGTTTACGCGCCGTGTGCTTTGGGTGCCACCGTCAACGACGATACACTATCCCGTTTGAAATGTTCGATCATCGCAGGTGCTGCCAACAACCAGTTGAAGCAAGAAGACGTGCATGGTAAGGTGGTGATGGATAAAGGAATTATTTATGCGCCTGATTTTGCGTTGAATGCGGGAGGAGTAATCAATTGTTATTCTGAAGTGAAAGGATATGATTCAAACTGGGCCATGACCAAAGCAGAGGAGATCTACCAAACTATTGGAAATATTGTCAGAAGGTCGCGAACGGAAGGTGTTCCGGCATACAAGATCGCAAATAAAATTGCTGAAGAACGTATTGAGTCAATCGGTAAAGTTAAACTTCCGCTATAATGTTGAATAGAAGACAACTTCGCATAAAAGTTTTACAGGCACTGTATGCCTACTTTCAGTCTGGTGAGGAGAATTTCTCCAAAGCTGAAAAGGAGTTGCTTCATGCGATTGAACGGATGTATGATCTCTACATCTATTTGTTACTGACCTTTTCCGAAGTCAAAAGCATTGCCGAGCACAGGGTAGAGGAGAACAAGAAAAAGATTCGTCCGACAGAGGAAGATCTTCATCCAAATCTGAAGTTTATCGATAACGACATTATCAGGATTTTGGAATCGAGCAATGAATTAAGACTTATTTCCGAAAACCGCAAGGTAAATTGGGTTGGTGATGAAAATCGTGAAATGTTCAGAAAAATGTTCCTGCAGATTCGTGAGAGCGAGACGTACATTGCGCATATGAATAATTCAGAAACATCATTCGAGGCAGATAAACAATTTGTACAAGATATTTTTAAAGTAGAGATTGCAAATTTTCCTTTGCTCTATAATTTCTTTGAAGAAAAGAGTATCCATTGGTTGGATGATATCGATCTTGCCTGTTCAATGGTTTTGAAAACGATCAAATCAGCAGAAGAGGGAAAAGGTTTGGAGATCATGCCGTTGTACAAAAAGGATGACGATGAAAAGGAATTCATTTTGACGCTTCTTCGAAAAACGGTTTCCATGGACAAGGAAAACGAACAGTTGATCGACGAACTTACACAAAATTGGGAGTTGGACCGCATTGCTAAAATGGATATCATTCTGTTGAAAATGGCGATTACTGAACTTCAGAATTTCAGCAGTATTCCGACAAAGGTGACGCTCAATGAGTACATTGAGATTGCTAAATTCTACAGTACACCAAAGAGTAACAGCTTTATCAATGGTATTCTTGACAAGGCCATTGATCGTTTGAAACAGGAAAAGAAGATTGTTAAAATAGGTAGAGGATTAATTAATTAGAAATGAAAAAGTTGTTTTTTGCAGTTTCGGCTGCACTCGTTTTGACAGCATGTACCAATACGGAAGTTGTTGAGGTAGGAAATAAAACATCCATGATGGTTGAACCCGTGTTTGATGCGGGCGAAGTGGTAAAAGGAGAGGTGATTCGCGCAAAATTTGAAGTTAAAAACACCGGTGAATACCCCCTGGTGATTGCTGAAGTCAAAGGATCGTGTTCATGCACGGTGGCGAGCAAGCCTGAAGATCCAATCGCACCGGGAGCATCCGGAATAATTACCGCTGAGGTAGATTCGGAAAGAACTTCAACAGGTTTGATTACAAAATCTGTAAGAATTGTAGCAAATACAGAGCCTTCCGTAACTGAGGTAGCTATCAAAGCAACAGTAAAGAACAAATAACAAACAATAAATAAATTTAAAAAATGGGTCAGTTAATTCCCTTGGTATTAGTGGTGGTCGTGTTTTATTTCTTCATGATCAGACCACAAACAAAAAAACAAAAGGAACTCAAGAAATTCCGTGAAAGCTTGAAAGCAGGGGATAAGGTAGTCACGATTGGTGGAATTCATGGGAAAATCCTGGAGGTGGCTGAATCAACTGTACTTATCAGTTCGGAAGGAACCAAGCTTCGCTTGGAAAAATCTGCTATTGCCTCTTCCACGGAAGATCAATTACAGGCATAAGAGACAATCGAATTTCTTATTGTTGATATTTCTGATTTCAGGAATGTACTTTCGTGGATGAACTTTTCTATATTTGTTCAACCACTTGAACCGACTATGAAAATATTTTCTCTACTCTTTTTATCGCTGGCACTTTATTCCTGTTCTGAAAAGAAATCAGATTGCACGGATTGTAATGATTGTGGCCTGAATCTTAACGTCAAGGAAGTGAGCATGGAAGATGCCTTGGCAGAAGCTAAAAATCCGAATAAGGTGTTAGCGGACAGCAGTGAGCTGAAAGAATCTATCGCAAAAATCGAGGAGAAATATGGTGAACAATGGGATTTCTGTCATTGTGTTGTAGTAAATGATTCAATCGACAAAGCGATTAAAGGAGGCAATACCGCGGACAAACTGATCGAGAGATGGGATTACGTTGATAAGAAATGTCAGGCTTTCAGAATTCAGGATCCTAACCGAACTCCGGAAGAGCGAGATGCTCATGAACGCAGGGTGAAAAAGTGTTTGAAAGAAGCCGGAATCAAAAGATAATAAGGGTAAAAGCAAAATAAAAACGGGGCCTTAACAAAGCCCCGTTTTTTATGTTTAAGAATTCTATTCTTAATAATAGATTGCTCTTTGCACCTTGGTAATGTGTTTCGCCAGACGGATTACTTGTTTTGTATATCCGAATTCGTTGTCATACCAAGCATACAACACTACATTTTTACCATCATTGGAAACAATTGTAGCATGTGAGTCAAATACGGAACAACAAGTGTTACCAATGATATCACTTGAAACCAACTCAGGATCGTATGAATAGTAGATTTGATTAACAAGATCGCCATTCAAGGAAGCATCGCGTAAGACCGCGTTCAATTCTTCGATCGAAGTAGTTTTGTTCAATTCCAAGCTCAAAATAGCAAGAGATCCGTTCGGCGTAGGGACACGCACTGCATTTGCAGTTAACTTATCCTTCATCTCAGGAATCACTTTAGTCACAGCACTCCCGGCACCTGTAGAGGTAATCACCATGTTGATCGCTGCCGAACGACCTCTTCTTGGCTTTTTGTGCATGTTGTCCAACAAGTTCTGGTCATTGGTGTAAGCATGTACCGTTTCGATATGTCCTTTGACAACACCAAAATGATCGTTAACCACTTTGATCACCGGAGAAATGGCATTTGTAGTACAAGACGCTGCGGAGAAAATAGTTTCATTCTCAACATCAAGGTCTTTCTGATTGATACCGTAAACAATGTTAGGAATCTCTTTCCCAGGTGCAGTAAGCAAAACTTTTGCTACACCTTTCGCTTTCAAATGACGGGATAATGCTTCACGATTTGTAAATACCCCGGTATTGTCAATAACTAAAGCGTTATTAATGCCGTATTGAGTGTAATCAATATCCTCAGGATTGTTTGCATCGATCATTCGAACGATCTGACCATTAATAACAATTGCTTTGTTTTCAAGATCCTCGATCACAGTTCCTCTGAATGCACCATGAACAGAATCATTACGTAACAAAGAAGCACGTTTGATAATGTCTGCATCAGATGATCCGCGAGTAACAATAGCTCTCAGTCGCAACTGCTGGCCTTTACCTGCTTGTTTGATCAATTCTCGTGCTGCCAAACGCCCGATACGACCAAAGCCATATAAAACGACATCACGCGGCTCAATACTGTTTCCTGAAGTAACTCCAAATCCGGCCAATTTATCTTTCAGAAATGCGGCCTTACTATCGTAAGAATTTTGTTCTGCCAACCATTCGCTGGAAAGTTTACCGATATCTAATTTTGATGGAGCAAGGTCCATTTTAGAAATTTCTTCTGCCAATTCCGAAGAAGTGAAGACATCAATTGGCTTGTTGACGACGTTCTTAGCGTATTCGTGAAGGTTAAGGAGTTCAGAAATAGTAATGTCAGTAAGGTGATGTCTGAAAAGAACCAATTCGATCCCTTTATCATAGAGTAATTCACCTACTTTACTTGCCAATTTAACAGCGGCACGTTCTTTTTGTACATGTGACTTCAGTTCCTTTTCGTAACCTACAGCAGCTTCCATTTGTTTCGTTTAATGTGTTAAAGATTAATTTATTAAAGCAGAAAAGGCTGCCCACTTACGCAGACAGCCTTTTCCATATCGTTTATCCCAAATAGGCTTTGAGTAACTTGTTTCTCGATGTGTGTCTCAATCGACGGATGGCTTTTTCCTTGATCTGTCTCACACGCTCTCTTGTCAGATTGAATTTTGCGCCAATTTCTTCGAGCGTTAATCCATGGTTCATACCGATACCGAAGAACAGACGGATGATCTCGCGTTCCTTGTCTGTAAGTGTGCTTAATGAACGTTCGATTTCTTTCTGAAGTGATTCAGCCATTAACGCATGGTCAGCTTTAGGTGCATCTGTATTGGCCATTACATCCATCAATGTACCTCCGTCTTCCGATGTGGAAAGTGGTGCATCCATGGAAACGTGACGTCCAGAAACGTTCAAGCTTTCCTTGATTTTATCTTCAGGAACTTCCAGAGCCTCAGCAAGTTCTTCTGCAGAAGGAGGTCTTTCGAACTCTTGTTCCAATCGGGAGAATGCTTTATTGATCTTGTTCAATGAACCTACCTGGTTCAATGGCAAACGAACGATACGCGCTTGTTCAGCCAAAGCTTGAAGGATCGATTGACGAATCCACCATACTGCGTAAGAAATGAATTTGAATCCACGTGTTTCATCAAATTTCTGCGCCGCTTTAATCAATCCAAGGTTTCCTTCATTGATAAGGTCAGGAAGTGTTAATCCTTGGTTTTGATACTGTTTCGCTACGGAGACTACGAATCGGAGGTTTGCTCTTGTCAACTTTTCTAATGCTCTCTGATCACCTTGTTTGATCTTTCTCGCCAGCTCTACTTCCTCTTCCGCTGTGATCAATTCTTCTTTACCAATGTCCTGAAGATACTTATCTAAGGACTGACTTTCGCGATTGGTGATCGACTTCGTAATTTTTAATTGTCTCATTCTTTCTGTTACCTAACTGTTAAATTAATACTACCGGGTAAACGGCGAAACGGATGCAAAGTTACGACCAATCGAAAATGATTTCCAAAAAAAAGTGCTACTATTTTGGAATCTTTTCTCAATCTTCCATATTAATGTCAGAATTGGCCTATAAACCAAATCCATAATAGTCCTTTTTACCGCTTGAAGAAAGCACTTCAAGCAAGACTCCACGGTTAACACCATTCAATTTGGCAGTCAGTTGTTCAGCCGTTTCAACGGGTTCATTATTGATCTTGGTAATGACCATTCCTTGTTGCAATCCGATCGATTTTAACTTTCCGGCATTCAGTGAGGTTATTTTAACGCCGTATGAAACGTTCAATTCCTTTTTCTCTTTGGCTGTTAACTCAATAAATGTAGCGCCGAGTGCGTAATTTTTTGAAATTTCCTCTTTCGATACCAAATTGGTTTCACCTTCCTTATTGCGAAGCACAAGATCCTTTATTTCTTCATCGCCTGATTTGTTTCTGATGGTAAGCGTCACTTTATCGCCAGGCCTTCGCTTTCCTATCTCTTCCTGAAGCTCCGCCACGGAGTTTACTTCTTTTGTTCCGATCTTTAGAATCACATCACCATCCTTTAATCCCGCTTTTTCTGCGGAACCGTTTTCATTTACCTTTGCAACAAATACACCTTTCGTATTTGGCAACTTGTTCGTTTCTTTAACTTCTTGGTTAATGTCAGCGATCTGAACACCCAGATAGCCTCGCTGAACAATCCCGTAATCGATCAGGTCACGCATCACTTTCTGTACCAGATTAACAGGTACTGCGAAGGAGTACCCCGCGTAACTTCCTGTTTGTGAAGCGATAGCTGTATTGATTCCTACAAGTTCTCCTTTTGTGTTTACCAATGCCCCACCGCTATTTCCGGGATTCACTGCAGCATCCGTTTGAATAAAGGACTCTATGGGAACAACATTTTCATTCGTTCTGTCAGAGAGTAAATTGATATTTCTCGCTTTTGCTGATACGATGCCTGCCGTCACTGTAGAAGTTAGATTAAAGGGATTTCCCACTGCTAAAACCCACTCGCCGATATGGAGATCATCACTGTTTCCGAGTGGAATCGGACGGAAACCAGCACCTTCAATTTTTAGTACAGCTATATCTGTTGACGGATCAGCGCCGATGAGTTTTGCTGAATACTTTGAATTATCGTTCAGAATGACTTCAATTTCACTGGCATTTTCGATGACGTGATTATTAGTTACAATATATCCCTCTGAAGAAACGATAACCCCCGAACCAGATCCGGAGCCATATTGCTTGAATTCTCTTCCGCCGGCTCCTGGACCGTAAAAGAATTCCTGAAAAAGATCACGCTGAAAGGACGTCTGAACAACCTTCGTTGTAACGTGAACCACTGAATTAATGCTATTTTCAGATGCTTCTACAAAATTCGGCGCAACAGGTGAGCTGCCGTCGAATGAAACAGCGTGCGCATTGTACAGGCGATTGCCATCAATCACTTCATCTGATAATTTTGAGAAAGGAGAACCGGAAAGCATCAGATATGCTCCAAGCGGCAACATGCCTCCCAAGATTCCCAGTGCAAAAAGTTTGATTGAACCCTTCATAATTTTTCTTTTTTGAATTGTGCAATGATAACGACCTAGCAACAAAATTAGTTCATTAGGGGCTGTTAAAGAATGTTAAGCAGAAAAGGAGTTGATTGGACTGAATAAGTTAACTTTGTTCGTCTAGCAAAATGAAGCTGCAATTCTTCAAATATCAAGGCACAGGTAACGATTTTGTTATGTTGGATAATCTGGATGGAAGGTTTGATGATATCACTATTTCGCAAATCCGTAGCTTATGTGATCGTCGTTTTGGTGTAGGCGCAGATGGACTCATTCGCTTAAATTCCAAACAGGGATTTGATTTTGAAGTTGACTATTTCAATGCCGATGGATCAAAGAGTTTTTGCGGTAATGGTGCTCGATGTTCGGTTGCCTTTGCAGAAACGTTGGGAATAGATGTCTCGGAGACCACGTTTTACGCTATCGATGGGGAGCATAAAGCTTGGAAAAGAAATGAGCTGGTTTCTCTTGAGATGAAGGATGTAAATTCGTTAGAAACCATTCAAGAAGATGTTATTTTGAATACGGGATCTCCTCACTACATTCATTTTGAGGTTGATTCTGAAAAGTTGGATATTGTTTCTTTCGGTAGATCGATCAGGTATTCTGAACCTTATTTAAAAGAAGGCATTAACGTTAATCTGGTATCAGTCATTTCAGCTGGTACTTTCTCTGTTCAGACCTATGAGCGAGGTGTAGAGGATGAGACGCTTTCCTGTGGGACAGGTGTGACAGCCAGCGCATTGGCGACTGCATTCAAAGAGAAACGATTCGGACAATGTGCATACGATGTGCAAGTCAAAGGGGGGCAATTGCGTGTTGAATTCAATAGAACAGACGAATTTCGATTTGAAGGAATTCGATTGATCGGCCCGGCTGAGTTTGTTTTTAAAGGTTCGATCGATGTCTGAATATCGCTTTGAGAATATCAGTCCCTTGAACGAGACGTCTTTGTTGCAAGATACATTTATTTGGATCTGGTATGCGGACAAGATTCCACCACATCTTGGTATCTCAGTAAATGGAGCCTATTTCAGTTTGAAATACAATGGGAAAGATGTTGCTCTGGATGTCTCTAAAACAATGAAAATCATAAAGACGCGAAATATTGCTTCCTTGTTTATTAAAGTTAACCTACAATCAAAAGTGAAACATGTGTCTGATGTTTTTGAGTCCTTTGACAAAGCGTCATCTCAAGGTGAAACCTGTTTGCAGCCAATTCAGAAAGCACTCGACATTGCCGGTTGTGAAACCTTATTCGATTTACTAAACAAACTTGCGCTGAATCAATTGATTCAAACAGTTTCTGGATTGAATTTGCCCATGAATTACAAAGGAATTCCTTTATATGGAAAAGAGGAAATCCGTTCGCGTTTATTAAAATTAGAACATGCTACGCTCGGAAAACATATTCCTACGGCCGGTTGAAACGTCTGATGCCACGCGCCTGATGTTGTGGGAAAATAATCCCGATCATTGGAAGGTGACGGATACGGAAATTCCTTTTTCGATGTCTGCGATTCTACAATTGATCGAGCAGCAACAGCAGTTTCGTTCCCATGGTCAGTTGCGCTTAATGATCTGCCTGAACAATTCCTCGGAGGATGCTATTGGTGCGCTTGATCTCTACGATGCGGATTTTAAGAATGGTAATGCCGCTGTCGGTATACTCATTGGTGAACATTCAGAAAGAGGTAAGGGTTACGCTCGTGAGAGTCTCAAGCTTCTCGTGGATTATGCGCGTGATCTTTTGGCATTACATAATCTGCATTGCTCTATTCAGGCAGATAATGCAGACAGCCTGAGATTATTTGAAAGTGTAGGTTTCGAGAAGATTGGCGTAAGGAAAGAATGGTTTTTATACAAAGGTCAGCGTATTGACGAAATAAGTTATCAGTTATGTCTAAAAAAGTAATTTTTATCATTGGTATTTCTGTTCTGGTGATTGGAGGTATCATTGCTTTTCCGAAGATCTCCTTGTTTTTGGCGAGTAGAAAAGTTTCTAATAATAAGGAAGCTAAAGAATTTTACATCAAGTCGGTCACTTCTCTAAAACGATTGACAGAAGATCTTGCCTCTCAAGGTATAATTGACGATTCTGATGCGTTTTTTTCAGTAGGAGAATACAAGGGGTTGAATGAAGCGAACATCGCCCTTGGAAAATATGTGATCGAACCGGGAACAGCATATAA
>Ga0172372_10006801_pt1 | contig 15533 bp, 10 predicted proteins | sample LakKiv5m_2_FD_114544 | JGI IMG/M metagenome (GOLD analysis project Ga0172372, IMG submission 114544) | Freshwater microbial communities from Kabuno Bay, South-Kivu, Congo - kab_092012_9.5m | ecosystem: Environmental > Aquatic > Freshwater > Lake | place: Democratic Republic of the Congo...
CCTGCGCTCCTCGCCTGGGCCGAAGCGACCGCGGGGCGCACGCCCGACGCCGCCCTGCGCGCCGCGCTGCGGGCGATGCCCGATCTCTTCACGCGCCTCGAACGAGGCGAACCGGAGGCCGCGCTCCACGCCGCCTGCGCGCTCGTCGGCATGAGCGCGACCCTCACGGAGCAGGGTGACGATGCCGCACGCGTCGAGCAGCTGCTTCACCGCGTGGAGCTCGCACTCACGGCCACCGCGCCCCTCTCGGGTCCGACGGCATGGCGTGTCGCGCGCCTCGGTCGCGTGCGCGCGGAAGCGATCGCGGCCGGGCGCGGAGACGGCGATTCCCGCGTGCTCGCGCTTCACACCGCGCTCGCCGCCGCGCTCGCAGTCGGCGTGCCCACGGTCCCCACGGACGACGGGGATCCTCACGACCTCAGCCCCCTGTCGAGCGGCCTCGAGGCCCTGCGCACCTCGCTCCGCGCGCGCTTCGCCACGCAACGCAGCGCACCGGGCGCCGTCGCGCGCATCGCTGCAGCGCTGCTCCTGCAGCGCGCCGACGATCCCGAGGCCCGCGCGATGACGGCTCTCGCCGCCGCCTCGCTCACGCGCATCGACGGCCTGCGCGTCCTCCCGCAGAGCAGCGCCGAAGGCGCACAGCCCACCGCCGATCTCGGCGGTACCTTCGCCCTCGCGACGGCCGCGCGTCAGCTCGGCGACGAAGCGCTCGTCGCCAGCCTGCAGCCCGCCCTGGCACAGCTCCTCGACCGCGCGCTCGCCGCCGGCGGCGAGACGGCCTTCCACGCCCTCGCAGCGGGCGTGAGCGGCGCGCTCGGCGTCCAGGCAGAGGACGCGCGCGCATCCATCACCGTTTTGCAGGATGAACGTGCCGTGTCGTGGAGTGCCGACACGCCCGCAGCACGCCTCGCGCTCACCGCACCTTCCCCGGGCTCCACCCTGTCCGTCACGCTGACGCCCGCGCCCGGCGCAGCGCCCCGCCTCGCGCGCCTCGTGCTCGTCACCACGCGCGCGCCCACGGCTCGCCGCGACGCCCCCCTCGCCGTGACGCTCCAAGGCGATGCAGGCCGCCTCGAAGGACGCAGTGCGTTCGAGCTCATCGTCGCGAACACCGGCGCGGCGACGCTCGACGCCGCCGTGCTCGACGTGGCCCTGCCAGCGTCCGCCGACGCCGACGCGGCGACCGAGCTCGCCCTCTCAGGCACAGCGGGCGTCCTCGCCGTGCGCGCGCCCGATCGGCGCGGCGTGCTCCGCGTGCGGCTCGCGCCCCTGCGCGGCGGCGAGCGCCGCACCCTCCCGCTCAGCCTGCGCTGGCTCGCCCACGGCGCGGTGCAGGGCATCTCCTTGACCGCGTGGGACGACGCGCACCCCGAGCGCCTCACCGTGCTTCCGCCGCAAGACCTCCACATCGCGCCGGCAGCTGAAGCTCCATGAGCTGCGCGAACGTGGGATTTCGACCTCATGCCACCTGCAGCGTGAATTCCATTCTGATCATCGCGTGAATACGCGATTCGAGCGGGCATCTCACACGCGCGAGAATGCCATTCTCGAATCCCACGCTCCTCATCCACCGCGACATCCGCGTGTGATTCTGGTACGTCTCACGCGCCATGAAGCTCTACTACACACCGACCTCTCCCTACGTTCGCAAGGTGCTCGTCACGGCGCATGAGCTCGGCCTCGCCGACCGCATCGAGACGACGCTGCTGCGCCCCTCGCCCACGCAGGCCGACCCGGTGCTCTCGCGCGAGAATCCCCTCTCCAAGATCCCAGCGCTCGTGCGGGACGACGGCCGCGCGCTCTACGACTCCCCTGTGATCTGCGAGTACCTCGACGCGCTCGCGGGCGGTGGGCGCGTGCTCCCCGCGTCGGGCGACACGCGGTGGGAGGTGTTGCGCACACAGGCCCTCGCCGACGGCATCCTCGACGCCGCCGTCCTCGTCTTCTACGAGCGCACGCAGCGGCCCGCCGCGCTGCAGTGGGAGGCGTGGCTCGAGGGCCAGGCGCAGAAGGCGCGACAGGGCCTCGACGCGCTCGACGCGCAGGCCGACACCTTCGCGGACGCCCCCGATCTCGGCCAGATCGCGGCCGCCTGCACGATCGGCTGGCTCGAGTTCCGCGCCCCGCTCGGCGAGCTCCGCGCGACACGCCCCCGCCTCTTCGCGTGGTACGACCGCTTCGCCGCCCGCCCCGCGATGCAGGCCACCGCACCGCACGTGTGAGGGGCGCCGCGGCGCTCGCGCGTGGCGCATCCCGCGCGATCCGTGACCCGGCGATTCTTGCCCGGAGGCAAATTTACTCGCGAGTAGACTTGCCCACAGGCAAATTTACTCGCATCGTCCCGACATGGAGCGTTATCTGCTGTCGGCCGTGCAGGAGGACCTTCAGCGCAAGATGGTCTTCCTCGGCGGCGCGAGGCAGGTCGGCAAGACGACGCTCGCGCGCGGCCTGCTGCAGGGCGGCCCGGGTTATCTCACCTGGGATGCCGCAGACGACCGGGCGCGGATCCTTGCACGTGAATTGCCCGTCTCAGATCTGTGGGTGTTCGACGAGCTGCACAAATACCGTTCCTGGCGTGGATATCTCAAAGGCCTCTATGACCGCCGCGCGGAGGGGCAGCGCATCCTCGTCACGGGGAGTGCGCGCCTCGATCTCTATCGGCACGGTGGGGACTCGCTGCAGGGCCGCTATCACTACCTCCGGCTCCATCCCCTCTCCGCCGCCGAGCTCTCTGCGCGCTCGTCGGAGCCGCTCGAGTCGTTGCTCGCGCTCGGGCCCTTCCCCGAGCCCTTCTTGTCTGGCTCCGCGCGGCTCGCGCGGCGCTGGTCCCGGGAGTACCGCACGCGCCTCGTCCGCGAGGATGTGCGTGACCTCGAGCGCATCGTCGAGCTCGACAAGCTCGAGCTGCTCGCGGCGCGGCTTCCCGAGCTCGTGGGCTCGCCGCTCTCGGTGAACGCACTGCGCGAAGATCTCGAGGTCGCCTTCAAGAGCGTCGAGCGTTGGATCACCGTGCTCGAGCGCCTCTATGCGGTCTTTCGCATCGCGCCCTTCGGAACACCGAAGCTCCGCGCGGTGAAGAAGGCGCGCAAGCACTACCACTTCGACTACGCGCAAGTCCCGGACGAGGCCGCCCGCTTCGAGAATCTCGTCGCCTCCCACCTGCTCAAGTGGATTCACCGCGAGGAAGACCTCGAGGGCCGCGACCTCGATTTACGCTACTTCCGCGACGTCGATGGGCGTGAGGTGGATTTCGTCGTGCTCGAGCGGCGCACGCCGATCCTCTTCGTGGAGTGCAAGCTCACGAGCGCGCCCCTCGATCCCGGGCTGCGCTACCTCGTCGAGCGCTTCCCGCGCGTACCTGCGTGGCAGATCGCGCTGCGCGGCGACCGAGACGCGAAGACCCCCGAGGGCGTGCGCCTCGCCCCCGCGTGGAAGCTGCTCACCACGCTGGCTTGAGGAGCATCACCCATCGACCTTTTGCCTCACGCGACCGCAGAGGCCTGCGTCACAGCGCGTCCGCGTGCTCAACACCCCAGCTGGCCGCGCTCGCGGCAGCACTACGCCTCGACGCCCGCACGACGCGCCTGCGCGACGAGGGCCGCATCGCAGCGCGCGAGGCTTCTCCGTACGCGTGCGACCCAGCGTGTGCCCCGCGCGGCGAGCGCTTCCCACGCGAGTGCGAGATCCCCGGGGCGGTCGGCGACGAGCACCGCGAGCAGGGCCTCGGCCTGCGCGAGGTCCTTCTGCACCTTCGCCTGCTGCACCCCGCCACGCTCGGCCGCGACGATGAGTTTGTGCAGCGCGAAGCGCGCAGGACTGGGAATCCGCACGAGCACGCCATCGCGCCCGACGAGCGCGGCGTGCAACGGATCGTCGAGGAGATAGTCGAGAAAACGCAGCGGTTGAGCGGCCGCCCCGAGCGCGGGCACGAAGACGGGCACCGTACGCGGCCTGCCGACGAGCGGGGTGAGCAGATCGAGCCGCAGCTCGGTGCCACGCACGCGAAACGAGGTCGAGGGATGGCGCCGGTCGAAAGGGGGAATCGGCGCGAAGGGCGAGGCCGCGTCCTTCATCGCGAGCTGCGCGGCGAGCGTCGGTCCCTCGGCATCCGCGACGGCGACCTCGACGTGGAGCGGATGGGCCACATCAACGTCCGCAGTACGGCCGAGCGACGCCGGCCACCGCACACCGAGCACGTTCGCGAGGGACGCGAAGGCCTGCGTCCCGACGAGCACCGCGCCGAGCTCGAAGACCCGCGCTTCGGCGAGCAGCGCGATGACCCGCGCTTCAGTCGCGGTGACGGTCGCCGCCCCACCCGCGACGAGCATCGCGGCCAACCGCTCACGCTGCCGCCGCTCCTCGTCCGCCCCCGCCCAAGCCTCTCGCCGACGCGCGATCAGCGCCCGGACCTCGGGCGTGTCGGGGCCCACGTACGTCTGCCGCGTCGCCCCCAACTCCTTGCGCTGCGCGTACCAGTACTTCTTCCCGCGGATGGTCTTCGCGACGAGGGTGCCACCCGGGCCATCGCCCGGCGCCGCATCGCCGACGCGTGCGGCGAGCAGACGCTCGAGAAGCTCGGCGTAGAGGGTTTGCGCTGCGATCGATTGGCGCTCCATGGGTGTGTTATACGCCGTTTTGGTATTTGCGGCGTATAACACGTGCTTCTCGAGCCGACGCTCCGGCGAGCCGCCCGTCGTCGTTCGCGCGATTCACCAACCGATCAAATCAGCACCACACAGCGGTCCTGCGGGCCGAGCCAGCTCAGCGCGTTGACCCAAAGCTGCGTGATTTGCGGCATCGACGACCACTCCGAATCGAATTGAATCCACTCGTCGCCCCAGATGAAGGCGCGGCCCTCGCCGAGCTCGACGGCCACGCCCGCCGCGCCATCCGGTAGACGCGCGACGGTCGTGCGCGTGCCGGGCGCGCCCGCGATCTCGCCGATGCGATAGCCCCCCGCGAACGTCACCGAACTCAAGCCCTCGGTGAGCGGATGGGCCTCGAACATCGTCACCGGGCCATTGCGCAAATCAGGCAGATATTCGACGCCCAGCCCCGCGAAGAGGCCATTGGGCCGCGTGCGATCGGCGCCGCTGCCGTCATAGCCCGTCATCGCGAGTACACCCCCGCCCGCCGCAACGAAGTCCCGCAGGAGCGCGGCCTCGTCGGCGGAATACTCGCGCACGAGCCGATCGAGAATCACCACATCGAACATCGCGAGCTGCTCGGCGGTGAGCGGCGTCGCGTCGAGACCAAAGCGCGTCACCGAGGTGCCGCGCGCCGTCAGCCACGCCGCGAAGCTCGAGGACGCGAGCGAACCGGGATTCCCCATCACGCCGATTTGCAGACAATCACAGAGCCCATCCCCGCCCACATCGATGTCGTCGATGGCGCCATTGCAGTCGTCGTCGCGGCCATTGCAGGTGCGCTCGGGCGCCTCGCTCACCATGCACATCGGCCCCTGATCGCGTGCGCCGAAGTCCTCAGGCGCCCCCGCATCGACGGGCTCCGCGCCCGCGTCCACGCCCGCATCGGCCCGACGCACACACGCGCCATCCACGCACGAGAGCCCCGCGCCGCAATCCGCCGTCGACACGCAGCCCCCGCGCGGCGTGATCTCCTCCGCGCTGCACGCGACGAGGCCCGCGACCGAGATACACAGACTGAGAGTGACGAGAATCGCGCGCATCCGGCGACTCTCGCACGCACGCCGACACCGCGTCACGCGGGGGGGGAGCGCGGTTACGCCTTCGCGTCGCCGCCCTTCACCTCACCACCCTTGGCGTCACCGCCCTTCGCCGCGCGCGTGCCGGCGACGTAGAGCAGGACGGCGATGGCCGCGAACCAGAAGAGCGCCCAGCCGTCGCGGGCGTTTTGTGCGAAGCCGGGCTCGCCCTCGACGGTGTGGCCGAGCCAGCCGATGGCGCCCGAGAGGTCGATGGCGCCCGCGACGCCGCCCGCTGCGACGGCGGCGAGCACGAGGCCCGCGATGGCGCCGCCCGCGATGTAGCCCGAAGAGAGCAGCGTGCCGGGCGAGGTCTCGCTCTCGGCCTCGCTCGCCTTCGTGCGGCGATCGACGAACCAGCGCACGAGACCCCCCGCCATGATGGGCACGCTCGTCGAGATGGGGAGATAGAGGCCGACGGCGAAGGGCAGAGAGGCGACGCCGCAGAGCTCCATCGTCAAGGCGATGAACACGCCGATGAGCACGAGCGCCCACGGCAGCTTCTGCGTGAGAATCCCGTCGATGATGAGCGAGAAGAGCTGTGCTTTCGGCGCGTCGAGCTTGGTGAGCTTCTTGCCGTCGAGCTCGCGCACCACGCCGCCGATGCCCGGATCGACGAGGAAGCGCGGGTGTCCGGCGTCATCGACGAGATAGCGGCCCTGCGGGATCGCCTCGCCGGACTCGCGCTGAAATCCGACGCGATAGCGCTGGTGATCGGGCGCCTCCTGACGCTCGTCCGTCACCACCGTCACGCGCGCATCGCCATAGGAACGCGGCACGATCGTGGTGTAGGCGTCATTGAGCATGTTGACCGTATAGCCAATCACCAACGCGCTCGTGACGACGCCGACGAGCAAGCCGATCTGCTGATGACGCGGCGTCGCGCCGACGAGGAATCCCGTCTTCAGGTCTTGCGAGGTGGTGCCGCCGTTCGAGGCTGCGACACACACGATCGCGCCGGTGACGAGCGCCATCGCGCGGTAGCCCGAGCCCGTCCAGCCGACGAGCAGGAAGAGCAGACACGTCACGAGCAGCGTCGCGACCGTCATCCCGCTGATCGGATTGGACGAAGAGCCGATCTCACCCGTGATGCGCGACGAGACGGTGGTGAAGAGGAATCCGAAGATGACGACGAGCAGCGCCGAAGCGAGGTTGATGCCGAGCGGCGGGGCGAGCCAGATGCCGAGCACGAGCACGACGCTGCCGACGATCACCCAGGTGATGGGCAGATCGCGCGCGGTGCGCGGCACCTCCGGCGCGCCGCCCGCCTGCGCGTCCTTCTTCGCGGCCTGCGCCGCGCGGAAGGTGCGCATCCCGCCGACGAAGGCCGAGGCGATGGTCGGCAGCGCGCGCGCGAGCGAGACGAGGCCGCCCGTCGCGACGGCGCCCGCGCCGATGTAGAGCACGTAGGCGCCGCGCATGTCGTGCGGGGACATGTCGCGCACGAGCAGCTCCGTCGCGGGATAGAGCGGTGTCGTGAGCTGCCCGCCGAACATCGCGATGGCCGGCATGATCACGAGATAGCCGAGCACGCCGCCCGCGAGCATCGTGGCCGCGATGCGCGGGCCGATGATGTAGCCGACGCCCAGCAATTCCGGGGAGATCTCCGCGCCGACGCTCGCGCCGCGATACCAGCTCAGCATGCGATCGGGCGCCTCGTTCCAGAGCCGCGCGCCCGAGGCGAGCAGCTTGTAGAGCACGCCGACGCCGAAGCCGGTGAAGACGGTGCGCGCGTTGGTGCCGCCCTGCTCGCCGACGACGAGCACCTCGGCGCAGGCGGTGCCCTCGGGATAGGGCAGCTTGCCGTGCTCCTTCACGATGAGGCCCTCGCGCAGCGGGATCATCATCAGCACGCCGAGCACGCCGCCGAGCAGCGCGCAGAGCAGCACCTGCACCGCGTCGACCTCGTAGCCCATGAGGAGCAGCGCAGGCAGCGTGAAGGCGATGCCCGCGGCGAGGGATTCGCCCGCCGAGCCCGTCGTCTGCACGATGTTGTTCTCGAGGATCGTCGCGCGACCGAAGGCGCGGAAGATCGTGATCGAGAGCACCGCGATGGGGATCGACGCGCTCACCGTGAGCCCGACCTTCAGCGCGAGGTAGACGCTCGACGCGGCGAAGACGACGCCGAGCGCGGCGCCGACGACGACGGCGCGCACCGTGAGCTCGCGGATGTTCGCGCTCGCGGGGATGTAGGGCTGATGCGACGGAGAGTCGGGTGCGGACATGCGGCCGTGTGTAACACGACACCTCGAAGCACTGCGTGCGGGTGCGGGCCGACGCACGACCCGGCGCCCTTCCGCGCATCGCGGCCCGCGCGTACGCTCGGCGGATGTCTTCGCTCGTCCCCGACGCCGCGCTCGCCCTCCCCGCTGCGCCCGAATCCGCCACCGGGGCTTTACGAGCTGTTTCCGATACGGAAACGGTGACATCGGCCAACACGCCACACGGCGCTGCGCAAACCGACGAAAGTGCGGTTGCCGTGGCTGAGACCAAAGTTTCCGTTTCTGCAACGATGAGCCCAACGACGCCTCCCAGCGTCGCAGCCGCGGCGGCCCCGACGCTCTCCCCGGAGATGAAGGCGGCGCTCGAGCGGGGCGCGTCGCAGCTCGCGGACGCGCTCGGCACGGGGCTGCGTGCGGCCTCGCGTTCGCTCGACGCGTCGAGCCCGGGTGCGCTCGAGGCGCTGCTCGAGGAGAGCGCGGAGTTCGACCTCGCCGCCGGCGATCCGCTCGCGGTGCTCGGCGCGCGGTTCGCGGCCGAGAGTGACTTCCAGCGGCGTCTCGCGCTGCGCTCGCTGCAGCGGGTCGTCGGCGCCGATCGCGCTGCGTATGCGGTCGTCGTCGCGGGGCTCGCGGGCGCGTTCGGGCTCGGGGCCGTCGCGGCGATCGGCGCGCTCTTCCCCGGCGCGCATCCCGGGACGCGCGCGGCGCTGCTCTTGCTCGGCGGCTTCGGACTGCTCGTCGCGGCGCTCGTCGGCTACGTGTTCACCGACACCGTGCGCCGTGCGCAGCAGGAGACCGCGCGACGCGCAGAGGAGAACGCCGCGCGTGCCGAGCAACGCCTCGCGCGGCTCGCGCTCCTCGTCGCGCAGCGGCGCGTCGACCCCGACGCGCACCGCGCCTCGCTCGCCGCATGGATCGCGGGCGACGGCGCGCGCTGAGGCGTCGACGAATCTGCGAAACGCGCCGCCTGCAGCGCCGCCTTCGTTGCGACGAGACGGTGTGCGACACGCACACCTGTCGGGGCGCGGAGTACGAGCGGGCCGCCCGCACCTCACGCTCGCCGGGGCGCACTTCGTCACCCATGACGGGATGCGCCTGACTTACCATCCGGGGCGCGTCACCCGCGAGGGCGACGCCGACGACACGGAGAGCAGTGCGTGGAACTCATCGACGAGCTGCGGCGCGAGGTCGAGCGACTGCGCCGGGACTACGAGGAGCTGCGGAGCGAGGTCACGGGCCTCGCGCGGGCGACGGGACGGGCGCGGGAGAGCGAACGGCCTCCGGCGCGCGTCGATCGCGCGGCAGCGGGAAGGGCCGCCGAGTCGGTCCTGCTCTTCGTCTATCGCAGGGAGGGGCGGCACCGCGAGGGCGCCCCGGGCGAGTCGCTCGGGCTCGACGGATTGACGACGGCCCTCCGCGACGTGCTGCCGGGGCACATCCAAGCACACGTGCGCACCGTGCAGGCGTGGCGCGACGTGGGGAATCACGCGGAGGGCGGAGACGCCGAGGGCGACGCGGTCGACGTGGAGCTCGTGACGCTCGAGGCCGTCGAGACGGCCGTCACGCGGATCGTGATGTGGTTCGTGATGGACTATTTGAGCGGGCAGATCCCGCCGCCGCCCGAGCCCTTCGCGCTGCCGGAGACACTGCCGCCCGACCTCGAGGAGTGGCGCGAGCTCTACTGGTGGGCGATGCGCAACGGCGCGCCGAAACTCCTCGAGAGGGCCGCGCTCGACGCCGCGCAGAAACGGCGCCAGCTCGACCTCGCCGCGATCGACGCCGTACGCCACGCGTACGAACGCGACGACGCGAGCCTGCGCGACGCGATCGCGCAGGCGCTCGACGAAGGCACGCTCGAGGAGCACTGGCTCGACGCACTCGAGGAGCTGCGCGTGATGGGCTGCGTCGCGGCGCGGGAGGCCGAGCGCATCGCCGCGGCTGTGATCGGCAATCTCCGGCTCCCGGTGCCGCCGCGCCCCGAGTGGCTCGTCGCCGCCGTGCGCGAGCGTACGTACAAGATCGAAGAAGAGGCGCGCCGCGTTCGCGAGGCGGAAGAAGCGGAGGCACGCGCCCGGGCAGAGGCCGAGGCACGCGCGCGCGTCGAGGCAGAAGAAGAAGCGCGGCGCCGGCGTGAAGCGGAAGAGGCCGAGGAGCGCGCGCTCGCCGAGGCTGAGGCGAGAGCCAAAGAAGAAGCCGAAGCACGCATGCGCGCGCAGGCGGAAGCCGAGCTGCGGCTGCGACTCGAGCTGGAGGCGCAGGCGAGAGCGGAGCGTGAAGCCCGCGCCGCGCGCGAGTGGGCCGCGGCCGAGGCGCGTGCGAAGGCCGAACGCGAGGCGAAGTTGAAGGCCGAAGCGGAGGCCCGCGCGCGGGCGGAGGCCGAGGAGCGCGCCAAGCGACCGCCGTGGGTGCGCCCTTGGATGATCACGTGGGGACAGGACGCGCTCGGCCCATGGGCGACCACGGCGCTCAGCGGCGTGATGATGAGGTTCCGCGGGTGCATGCCCGGGAAGTTCATGATGGGCTCACCGCTCGGTGAGGAGGGACGCTGGGACGACGAAGGCCCCGCGCACGAGGTCGAGCTGACGCAGATGTTCTGGATGGCGGAGACGCCCGTCACGCAGTCGATCTGGCAGGCGACGATGGGCAGCAATCCGAGCAAGTTCCGCGGTGGCGAGCGCCCCGTGGAGCAGGTGAGTTGGGAGGATTGTCAGCAGTTCCTCCTGCGTGTGAATGGCGCGCATCCGGGGTTGAATCTCCGGCTCCCGTCCGAAGCAGAGTGGGAATACGCCTGTCGCGCCGGCGCGCAGAGCGCGACGTGGCTCGGTCCGAGTACCACGGCAGCGCTGCACCGCATCGCCTGGTTCGACCGGAATAGCGAAAATCAGACGCGCCCCGTCCGCCAGAAGGAGAGCAATCCGTGGGGGATCCACGACATGCTCGGCAACGTCTGGGAGTGGTGCGCGGACTACACCGGTGGCTACGGCCCGAGTCGCCTCGTCGATCCGATCGGGCCCGCGACGGGCACGCTGCGCGTCTACCGGGGCGGCTCGTGGTTCTACGGTGTGCGTGACGCGCGGGCGGCCCGACGCCTCGCCCACGACCCCGGCGCCCGCTTCGACGACATCGGCTTTCGCGTCGTCCGCGGGCAGTGAACGTGGGATTCTCGACACGGAATGGCGCGTAGGCCGCGCCACCGCGAAGATGCCAGTGAGAATACGATTCTGACTGGCATGCTCCGGTGCCTCAGGGGCACGCCGTCATTCCGATCTCAACCCAAAATGGGCACGCAGACCCGGGCGACGTCCATCGACGAGACGCGCGGCGTCAGCACCGTGGTGCCGGAGGAGCGCTCGCTCTCGAGGCGCACTTCGAGCTCGAGGTAACGCGCGGGGTCGATGCCTTCGGCCATCAGCGCCGCGCGAATGTCGGCGGGGGAGGCGTCGGGCGGGACGTTGGCGACGATCACCCACGTCGCGGCCTCGAGCTCTGCGCGGGTCGCGGCGGTACGGACGCGGAAGCGTAGGTTCGTCCCGGGCGGGACATCGGCGTTCCAGATCACGTCACGCCACTCCGTCGTGGTGTTGGGGTCGGTGCATCCCTCGAAGACGTGGCGATAGAAGCCGAAGGGATCGGCGGCGAGCCGCAGCTGCTGGCCCGTCATGTCGGAGTACGTGTACCGCGTCGAGGGGCCGGGAGAGACGCCCAGCGTGACGGTGGCGTCGTCGAGGCCCGGACCCGGGACGATGACGGTCGCGTCGTTGGCGTCCCCCTGATTGATCGCCCAGATCTTGCCGTCCTGGTCGATGGCCATGCCCTTCGAGCGTGGTCCCGGCGTCCCTGCGACGATGCGATAGGTCATGTCGTCGGCCCGCACCCGGACGACGCCACTGCCGTGGCCCGCGGCCCACACGTAGCCGACACCATCCGCCGCGATGCCGTGCATGGAGAAACCCGGGCCGACGGTCGCGAAACGCGCGCCAGGCGCCGCGCGCGGGTCGTAGCGCATGATGACGTCGCCGCCGCCGTAGCCCGCCACCCAGACGCGCTGCATGAAGTCGACGGTGATGCCGTAGGTCTCGCCGGGCGCGGGGATGCGCTGCTTCACGCAGTCGTCGAAGCCGGGGCCCTGACCTTCGCAGGCGGCCACCGCGCAGCTCGCGTCGTCGACGCAGCGGAGCGTGTCGATGCGGCCGAGGGACTGCGGCGCGCCGCGACCGGAGATCCAGAGGTTGCCGATGCCGTCGAGCGCGAAACCGTAGTTGGTGGTGGGTGACTCGGTGCGGAGGACGGGGGCGCCCGTCTCGCCGTCGAGTTTCCACACGGTGCGATTCCACGCGCCGATCCACACGTAGGGGATGACCTCGCCGTCGGGGCCGAGGACGTCCTGCGCAGCCGCCGAGCGCAGGAGATCGGCGTCGGGGAGCGGCATGTGCCAGAGCACGCACTCGTCGGTGCCCCAGGGCTTCACGTCGCCCGGCCCGGTCGAGGTGTTGACCATGCCATCGCCGTTCTGATCGGGGCAGTCGGCGCCGAGCACGGAGATCTTGGTGACGCTGCGGCCCGAGCGGTTGGCGACGTAGACGTCGCCGAGCGAGTTGACGGTCGTGCGCGAGGGGTCGTTGCCGCCGCCCCCGGGCGAGCCGGAACCCGCGCCGTCCGGGCCGGTGAAGTAGCGCGCGAGCTCGGTGTAGGTGTCGGTGTCGACCTTCGACACGGTCCCTTCGACGGTGTTCGCGATCCAGATGATGCGCGTGTTGACGGCGCGGGAATCGAGGATGAGCGCGCCATCCGCGTCGAGCCCCACGCCCTCGGCCGTGTCGCCCGTGCTGCCATCGGGCGCGAAGGGCGTGGGGGTGCCGATGCCGATGCCCGCGCTCACACAGTCGGGGTTGCAGTCACCGCACGCCGTGAGGACCTCCTCGTCGACCTCGCCGTCGCAGTCGTTGTCGTTGCCGTCACAGATCTCCCGGCCGGTCTGAACTCGGTCGGAGTCGTCGCAATCGGGGCCGCGCGGGCAGCGCACGCCGTAGCCGTCGCCGTCGCGATCGACGCAGTCCGAGGGAAGCGGCGCGCAGCGGCCATCGACGCATGCGCCGGAGGGGCACATCGCGCTGGTCGTGCAGGTGCGCGGCCCGCTCGCGAGTTCGCCGCCGCCGCAGTCACAGCCCGCCGTGACGGAGAGCCCGAGGACGAAGGCGAGCAACACACGACCGACCAGCGCGCCCGACGCGTCGCTGCGTGCAGCCGTGGGTTGCGGGACGAAAGACCGACGATCGCAGGCTCGAGACATCACGCGCTCCTCTGGAGACGGCCGACCCCACCCGGAGGGTGCGCGAGGCGGCGACGGCCCCGATCATCATGGATCGTGCCAGCGCTGGCAATCGCAGCGCGCGAAGTTCAGCGACGCGGGCGCAGCGCGACGAGCGTGCCGCAGCCGCCGTTCGCCTCGATGCGCGCGGCGGAGCTCATGCGCACGAGGAGGCCGTGCATACGCAGGCGCTCGTACGCGGCTTCGTAGCGTGCGCGCGTGACGGGGCGCGCCGCGCTCGTCGGGACGGGGTTGTACGCGTAGAGGTGCACGGGTTGTGCGAGCGGGAGCGCACGTGCGGCGAAGGCGTCGAGCTCGGCGTCGGAGTCGTTCTCGTCAGCGACGAGCAGATAGGCGAGCGCGACCTTGCGGCGACGCGAGCGCGAGAGCGCGGGCAGCGCGTCGGTGAGCGTGTCGAAGAGCACCGTGAGCGCAGGCGCATGCGGGACGAGGCGCGCGCGCACGGGCTCGGTCCCCGCGTGGACGGAGAGGGTGAGGCCGTTGTGCGGCAGGGCGAGGGCACGACGCAGGCGCTCGGCGCTGCCGCCGGACGTCGTGAGGCTCGGCGGCAGGCGACGGGCGCGCATCGCATCGACGAAGGACGCGACGGAGTCGAGGTTGTGGAGCGGCTCACCGACACCGCTCACCGTGATCCGCGCGAGACGCGCGGCCTCGGGGCGCGCGTGCACGAGCGTGACCTGCGCGACGAGCTCGCCGGGCGTGAGGTGACGACCGAGGCCGTTCGCGCCGGACGCACAGAACGGGCAGCGCACCGCGCAGCCGACCTGCGACGAGATGCAGAGCGTGTCGCCGCGGTAGAGCACCGCCTCGACCTCGGCGCCGTCGTCGAGCGCGACGACGTAGCGCACGTTCTGCTCGGACTCCGCGTCGCCGGCGACGACCCGCGCGATCGAGGGCACGCGGGGCTCCTACTGCGCGCCCGCCTCGGGATCGTCGCCCACGACGACCGTGCCCGACGCCTGCCCGCGCGCTGCACGGGCCGCGCGCGCCCGCACGCTCGGTGCGCGATCGCGGACGCGGCGACCGGCGCCGACGCGCTGCGTGCCGATGGCGAAGGGCGGCGGCGCCGAGGGATTGCACTGCGGTCCGAAGCCCCCCGCGTCGAACTCGTAGGTCACGCGGCCGTACGTCTCGCCGCGCACGGCCTCGACGGTGACTTCGTGCACGCCGGCACGCGCGGGCGAGCAGTAGCTGAGCAGATAGAAGCGCTGCGTCGCCGCGACGATGCGGGCGCCGATGTCCTCGAAGGCCTGCGTGAGCGCGGCCGCGTCCTCGACACGCACCGAGCCGTCGCGCCCGATGCGCGCGAGCGTGCCCTCGTCGATCTCGTTGCCGACGCCGATCGCGAAGACGTCATGCTGCGAGTCGTCGAGACGATCGAGCATCTCGTCGTAGGAGACGCGCGAGGCGCGGTCGGTGCCGTCCGAGAAGACGACGACCGTGCCGAAGGCGAGCGGCGTGCGGGCGCGGGAGATCGCGGCGTCGAGCGTCTCGACGGCGGCGACGAGGGCGCCGTGCAGGTTCGTCGAAGGGTCACGCGGGCGGAAGTTGGAGATGCGCCCCGCACCCGCCGTGCCCGCGCCGCTCGAGCCCGTGAAGGGCGTGATCGGGTGGATCTGCGCGCTGCCGTCGAAGGCGTAGATGCCGAGCTTCTGCGTGGTGCCGAGCTTCGCGGCGAAGGCGGCCGCGGCCGACTCGATGAGCGGCACCTGATCGCTCTCGGTGACCGAGCCGCTCATGTCGACGAGCAGCAGCGTGTAGTGCTCGGCGGCGACCTCGGGGTTGATGATCGTCTGCTTCGACTCGTCGACGCTCACGAGCGCCCCGTCTTCGTAGATGCGGAAGTCGGTCGATGCGAGGCCGCCGACGGGCTCGCCGCGCGCGGTATCGACGGTGAAGTACATCGCGACGTTGCTCGGCGCGCGGTGCGCCGCATCGACGAGCGTGAGCTGCAAGCCGCCGCCACAACCCGCGACGAGCGCGCCGGACGCAAGCGCGACGAGGCGCGTGAGACGCGATGCGAGGCGCGAAGAGCGAGGCGCGGCGCGGGCGGAGAGGGGCATGAGGGCGCGACTATACGTCAGCGCCCGAGCGACCCGCGCAAGCGGTGACGCGGCGCGTACGCGCACGCACTCAAGGCGCGTCTTCCCAGGGGCGCGGCCCCTCGGCGAGCTCTTCCTCGGGCGGCGGCGGGGCCTCGAACGTGGCGACGACGTCGTCGCCGTGGCGCTCGAAGAGCTCGTGGTTGATGCGCGCG
>Ga0172372_10006802_pt1 | contig 15527 bp, 11 predicted proteins | sample LakKiv5m_2_FD_114544 | JGI IMG/M metagenome (GOLD analysis project Ga0172372, IMG submission 114544) | Freshwater microbial communities from Kabuno Bay, South-Kivu, Congo - kab_092012_9.5m | ecosystem: Environmental > Aquatic > Freshwater > Lake | place: Democratic Republic of the Congo...
CTCGCCCTCGCCACCGCCGGCAAGCCCGCGCGAACCCTCCACGACCACCTCCACGGCGAACGCGACCGCCTGACCTCGGAGGATCGCGGTATCCTCGCCCTCGCCCTCCTGGCAGCCGATCGCAAGGACGCACGAATCCGCGAACTCCTGACACTCCCGTCGTCCAGCACCGAACCCGTCCAACTCTTCGGCGGAAAGGCCCGCCATCTCGCCATCCGACTCCTTGCCGAGGCAGATCTGGATCCCACCTCAGCAGCAACCCTCGCACTCACCTCGAAGCTGCTCGCCGAACAGAAGCACGGCCACTGGCAAACCACTCAGGGCAACGCGTGGGCGTTCCTCGCGCTCGCCACGCAATCCCTCCGCAGCAACCCCAGCGTCGCCATCCACGGACGGATGGAGTTCGCCGGCGTTCCCGCCCCCTTTGAGCTGAACGCCTTCCTCCCCGTCGCCCGATTTGAACGTTCCCTCGCCACCAACGGAACCGTGCGACTCGCCCATCACGACGCCGCTCAACCGCTCTTCGTCGAGGTCACCCTCGTCGCACGGCCAATGCCACCCCGCGACGCCGCCGTCGCCGTGAACTCAGGATTCCAGATCCAACGCACCTTCCAGCGTCTCGACGCCCGCAACCAACCCGGGCCCGCCACCGATCTCCACGTCGGCGACCGCGTCCTGGTCACCCTCCGGATCGACACCCCCGACGCCGCCACATGGATCGCCATCGAGGATCCCATCGCGTCGATCCTCGAACCCGTCCAAGGGGTCTTCCGCACCGAAGGCTCCCGCAACGCACTGCCCGACCTGACGTTCGATCACCGCGAGGTCCGCAGCGACCGGATGCTCTTCTTCCAGAACTTCCTCGGCGAAGGGCGACACACCCTCCAATACCTTGCCCGCGTCCGCGCCGCCGGAAACGCCGTCGCCGCGCCTGCGCGGATCGAGGCGATGTACGAACCGGATCGCCACGGTCTCTCGACCTCCACCCGCCTGCGCGCCGAGGCTCTGCCATGACGGAGCCTTGCGATCCCCCTCATCCTCCATGCCGTCGGTGGCGAACCCTCGGGCGAGGGATCGTTGGCTCCCTCCTTGCCGTGTGCGCGGTCGGGATCGTGGGGCGATTGTGCCTGTCGCTTGTCCCGCTCCCCACCGGGCTCGCCGACCCCGCACGCACACACCCACCCCTCGAGATCCTCGACCGGCACGGGCAATCCCTCCGACTTGCACCCGCCACCAACGGCCTCATCACGCGCCCACTCGCGGAAGCCGATGTCCCGCGCACCGTCGTCCTCGCCACGCTGGCCGCCGAAGACGCACGCTTCTTTCGTCACCCGGGCGTGGATCCGCTCGCCACCGTGCGCGCTCTCGAACAATGGGTCCGCAACCGCCGCATCATCAGCGGGGCCTCCACCGTCAGCCAGCAACTCATCAAGCTCGCCCAACCCCGCCCGCGCACCCTCCGGACAAAACTCATCGAAGCCGTCCTCGCCCTCCGGCTCGAAATCGAATGGGACAAGGAGCGCATCCTGCGCGCCTACCTCGCCCGCATCGATTATGGCAACCGCTGTGCCGGACTCACCGCCGCGGCCGATCATTACTTCGCCAAGGCCCCGACCGAACTGAGCCTCGCCGAGGCGGCCTTCCTCGCCGGTCTCCCACAGGCTCCCTCGAGGCTCAACCCACGCCTGCGCTTCAACCGCGCCAAGGCCCGACAGGAATGGATCCTCCGACGTTGCCGAGACCTCGACTGGATTGACGACGCCACCCTGGCACAGGCCCTCGCGGAAACCGTCCACCTGGCCCCCGCCCGCATCCAGTCCGTCGCCCCGCACTTCGTCGAGTTCGTCCTCGCATCCCACCGTTCCCTCGCCGCGCAGGGGCCTCTCCGCACCTCGCTCGACCCCACCTTGCAACGGGAGTGCGAGGACATCGTACGCACCCAACTCGCCGCCATCCGCGACAGGAACGCCAACGAGGCCTCCGTCGTCGTCCTCCACAATCCCACCGGCGAACTGCTCGCCATGGTCGGTTCCCCCGACTGGTCGCATCCGGCCCACGGCCAGGTCAACGGAGCCCTCGCTCGACGCTCGCCCGGGTCCACCCTCAAGCCCTTCACCTATCTGTTGGCCTTCATGGACGGCGCCCACGCCGGCGACATCACCCCGGATGTTCCCACCACCTTCCCAACGCCCACCGGCCTCTTCCAACCTGCGAATTACGACCGCCACTGTCGCGGCCCGGTCAGCCTCCGCCGTGCCCTCGCCAACTCCCTCAACATCCCCGCCGTCCGTGTCCTCGACGACCACGGCGGTGCGCCCAGACTTCTCCAACTCCTCCACGATCTCGGGCTGTCGACCCTCGACCGCGGCCCCGAATACTACGGCCTGGGTCTGACCCTCGGGGACGGCGAAGTCCGTCTGCTCGATCTCGCCAACGCCTACGCCACCCTCGCCCGCCGTGGTCTCCATCGGCCCGTCCAGGTCCGCCACCCCACGCCGCCCTCCGCGGGAGAGGCCCGTCAGGTCCTGCCCTCCGACGAATGTTGGCTGATCGCCGACATCCTCGCCGACCCCACCGCACGCGCGGACGCGTTCGGGCTTTCGAGCCCCTTGCGCACGTCCTTCCCTCTCGCCTGCAAGACGGGAACCAGCTCCGCCTTCCGTGACAACTGGGCCTTCGGGTTCACTCCCGAATTCACCGTCGGCGTCTGGGTCGGCAACTTCGATGGGTCGCCGATGATGGAAATTACCGGCGTCACAGGCGCCGCCCCCATCCTCCGACAGGTCTTCGAGTTCCTCCACGAACGCGTTGGAACCACCACCTTCACGCCCCCCGCCAACCTTGTTCGTGCCGAGGTCGATCCCCTCACCGGGCGCATCCCCCATCCGACCGGGACTCGACAGACCGAAGCATTCCTTCACGGCACAAGGCCGTCCCCGGCACAGGCCCTCGACCACACAGCCGACGGCACCATCCGCCTTCCACCACTTTATCGGGATTGGTTCCACTCAGCGGACAACCGCCTCGGGAACCGCGTCCAACTCGCCAACACAAGCACCGTTGGAACTGCCGAAGCCGCCGGCCTGCGGATCCTGACGCCACAACCCGGTTCGGTGTACTTCCTCGATCCCGACCTCCCTGCCGAATCGCAGCGGATCCGCCTGACTGCGTCCGAGTCCGCCACCTGGGCTTGCCCCACGCTGAAGCTGGATGCCGGCACGACACCAACCTTCGCCTTCCTCCGAATCGGCCGACACAAACTCCACGCCGTCGACGCCACCGGCACCCTCTCTGCCGAGACCTGGATCGACGTCCGCCGGAGATGATCCGCAACGTAGCAGCCGAGGTCACGAGGCTGTGGTCGAGGCATTCGCCTCCTCACGTCGGCAACCACACCTCAGACGTAGCAGACGAGGTCACGAGGCTGTGGACCTTGGGCTCGCAATTACCCCAAACCGCAAACCCTCACACCCCCAGCCAAACCCACCAGCAACCCACCCCGATCGCCGCCAGCGCGGATCCCCGCACCAACCCACGGTAAACCCGTTGGTGACCGTCCACGAACCACCGACCCAGCATCCCCAGGAACGCCGAGAAACCAGCCATCGCCATCACCGTGCCTACGGCAAAGCCCAGGAGATAGCCACCCGCCGACATCCAATCCGGCAGCGCCAGCGTGGGCAACACGCCGAGGAAGTGAGAACTGCCCGCCAAACCATGGAGCGTCCCGATGCCAAACGCCGCGTGCGGATGTCCCTTGCCAGCCCCATGGGCCGCGGGTGCCGCGTGCTCGTGACCGGGTCCATGGAAGTGCACGTGGTCGTGCTCCGATCCATCATGCGCATGGCGATGCGCATGCACCTCCACCTGGAGGACGCGGCGCAGCGCCCACAACCCGATCCCGATCAGCATCACCCCCACCAACCGCTCGCTCCACGCGGAAATCCGATCCACGGGAAGCGTCTCCCGCAAGGCAAAGCCCATCACCCCCACCAAGGCCACCCCGGCGCTATGGCCCACGCCCCAGCGCGCTCCGCTCCGCCAGGACTCCCGATGCTCCCGCACCGCGAGGGGTGCCACCGCGGCGAGGTGGTCCGGCCCGGAAACCACATGCACCAGACCCGCCACCATTCCCGTGAGTACGACAAGCATCGTGGCTTCGGAGTCTGCGGGGTTCCCTCCCCAGCGCAAGCCGCGGTTCCCTCAAGTTCCCGGATTCCGCCGCCCCGCCAAATCCTGACGCTGCAGGCCGGGTCGCTTCTGGAGGCCGGGTGCCCCCACCCGGCGTTCTCCCAAAGCCTCCACCGGAACGGAGAGGCGACGTCCCCGTCGCCGTTCCAAAGCCATTCCCCGAGGGACCGATGTCGAGATGCCCCCAGATTCCAGCGACCCCTGAACCAAACCTTCATTCCCTCCCGCCCTTCCCATATGCTTCCTCCCATGCGTTCTGGAATCGCCCTGACGTGCTCGCTCCTCATTGCCACTGCGGCCCTCGCCCTGCTTCCCGGCTGCGCCTCGCTCCGTCCCGAGACCGAGGACTTTGACGTCACGCTCGTGAACCTCGCCTCCGAAGGCGGCGGTGCCGGCGTCGGCGAGGCCGCCCTGCGCTTCACCATCCGACTCCAGAACGCCACGCCGGAACCCGTCACGCTCACGGGGTCCGCCCACAAGATCTACCTCAACGACGTCTACGTCGGACAGGCCCTCGACGGCGGTCGGGTGGAGGTTCCGCGACTGGGCACGGTGACGCAGGATGTGACGGTCCACCTGAGCACCTTCAAGCTCGCCCGCGCCTTCTACGGCGTCTACCGCACCCAACGGGCTTCCTACCGGGTTTCCTCCACACTCTATGGCACCCGTTCCACGATGCGCACCCGCAAGGAAGGCTCGATCGACCTGCAAGGCCTCCAACTCCCGCCCCCGCAACCCCAGGGCATATAGGTCAGGAGGCTGTGGATGAGGAGTTCGAACTTTGAAGACCCAAGTTGGAAGCCCTCCACCACTGCCTCGTGACCTCGTCAGCTACCCTCCCCCACGTAGCAGTCGACGTCAGGAGGCTGTGGATGAGCAGCAGCGGCCCGGCCCTCACGACCGGATCCATCGTATATCAATTTCCCGGTCGACGTACTTCCACTCCTCCGTGGCGCGCAACGCAGCCGACAGATCGTCGAAGGCGGCCGAATCCTCCTTCGCGTAATCAAAAAGGGTGAGGAAATCGAACGGTTCACTGCCTTCGAGGTCACGGCAATGATGCAGCCGCCGCGCGATCGCAGGCAGATACTTCAAGCCGATCGCCGTATGATGGGACCGATCCTCGAAGAGGGCCCGTCGCTCGTTCTGGGTCAGGGCCCACCACTTCGCGTTCTTCCGCGTCTTGAAACTTGAAACTGAAAACTTCGAACTCCCCCGCCGTCCCTCCTCAACCCTTGCCCGTTCCACCGACTGCGGCCACTGTTCACCCAATGCATCGCCTGAACATCACGCTCCTCGCCGGAAGCCTGCTCGTTCCCTGCTCCGGCCTCGTGGCGGCACCGGGAGACACCGCCCGTGCCATCCTTGCCCCCGTCGCGCCCGGGATGGTCCGCGTCGAACTGGATCTCCAGTTCGACAAGGGCGAACCGCCCAGCGGCGTGATGGACGTCGACGCCGGCTCCCGCCAGAACAGCATGAACTCCCTGGCGGAACTCGTGGAACAGGAGCGTCCCCTCGAAACGAGCGGATTCCTCGTGGCCCCCGGCCGCGTCGTGGCCATGGACTGGACCGTCCATCCCCGGTTCGTGAAGGCCATCCATGTCCGGACGGCCACCGCCGAGACCACCGCCACCGTCGAATCCTACGCCCTCGAACAATGGGGCGTGACGCTCAAGCTCGACGGCCCACTGGCAGACGCCAAGCCCATCGACTTCACCAGGGGCACCGCCGCCTTCATCGCCAACCAATACCGGTTCGAAGGCGGGATCATCCGCGACCTGCTCCCGTTCCCCAGCCGCGTCATGGAAACCGAGGGCCAACGCCTCTGGCGGATCGCCGAACACCAGGGACTCGCGGTCAGCACCAACGGCCAGGCGCTCGGCATCGTCCTGACCCGTCGCCTGCCCATCGACGATTCCTGGCAGGTTCCGCCCTCCGCCTGGGCGCAGGTCTCCCAGGCCGACTACGAGCGCCGCCTGGAAGACGTCCGCAAGCTCTCCGACACCTCCCTCGTCCGCACACGCCTCAGCTTCCGCAGCCCGAAACCCAATCCAGCCGCAGCACGCCGTCGCTTCCAGATGGACGAGGAGGACGGGGATGACGGCGGCACCGAACGCGACGTCGTCGGCGTCGTCCTCGCCCCGAATCGCGTTGCTGTCCTCGCCGCGCTCCGTCCATCGACAACGGCCCGCCTCCAGCGCATCCAGCTGCACCCGGCCAAGGGTCCGGCCGTGGGAGCCAAATTCATCGCCTCCCTCAAGGACCACGGAATCCTCGTCGTGGAACCGGAGCAACCCATCACCCCCGCCATCCAGGTCACGACCCGTTCCACGGCGGACTTCATGGAGAAGCTCACCTATCGCCTCGACCTCACCCTCCAGGGCGAGAACCGCGTCCAGTACCTGCACCATGCCCGCATCGGATCCGTCCATCTGGGAGCGCGCATGGAGGTGTTCCCGGAACTGGCCGACATGAGCGACACCGATGGTGCCTTCCTCTTCAGCAAGGATCTGGAACTCGTCAGCCTCCCCGTCGAATCGCGCCAACGTTCCGGTCCTCAGCGCCGCCGCCGTTTCGATGACGGCACCGAACTGACCCCCGCACGCCTCATCGCCCGGGCCATCGCCGGGCTTCCCGGCACCGCCGACCCCGCCAACGTCCCGGTCAGCGAAGCCGACGAGAACCGTCTCGCGTGGCTCGGCACCGAGCTCCAGCCCATGAGCCGCGAACTCGCCCGTGCCAACCAGGTCTCCGAATACACCCAGGACGGAGATTCCGGCGCGATGGTCACCTTCGTCCATCCCGGTTCCCCCGCAGCGAAGGCCGGCATCACCGCCGGGGCCGTCCTGCTCCGCCTCCGCGTGCCCGGCGAACCCGTTCCCGTCGAAGTCGAGGTCGAGGAAGATCCCATGCGCTCGCAGGCCTTCCCCTGGGAACGCCTCGATGAAATCCGCGAGCAGGTCTTCGACCGCATCCCCACGCCCTGGGCCCCTGTCGAGAACGCCTTCAACCGCGCCCTCACCGACCTTGGATTCGGACGCAAGTTCACCCTCGAGTACGTCGTCGACGGCAAGCTCGCCACGCTCGAACTCGAAGTCACCGCCAGCCCGGAACACTACGAATCCGCCCCGCGCTACAAGGCCGAGGGCATCGGCCTCACCGTGCGCGACCTGACCTACGACGTCCGCCGGTACACCCAGCGCAAGGCCGACGAACCGGGTGTCGTCATTTCCAAGATCGAGGCGGGCAGCAAGGCCTCGGTCGCCGGCGTGAAGCCCTTCGAGATCATCACCCACGTGAACGACCAACCCGTCGCCAACGTGAAGGAATTCGAGGCCCAGATCGGCAAGGGCGGCGAACTCCGTCTCTCCATCAAGCGCATGACCAAGGGCCGCATCGTCACGCTCAAGGCGGATTGAGCAAAGCCCCCTCCGCAACACGGGGCGTCGACGAACTGGCCCTGAACAAGCTGACCCCATTGCTCCGGCTCAAATACCACGACGCCATCGCCGATGCCGTTGCCGACCTCGGACCCGCGGAAGAAATCCGGTCCCTGTTCACCGGATTCCAACGCCACCTGTACGCAGACACCGCCAGCGGGGCGACCCACGCGGCGTGAGGGGTGGCAGTGGTCCCGGTCCACGTCCATCCGTGGAATTCGTGAAATCCGTGGTCAAAACAACCACCACTCTCAGGTCCAGCCCAACCGCAGAGATTGTTGTAAAATGACCCTGCTTCGGTTCAATTTGCCACAATAACAAGCGCAGCGTGACCATCATTGCAGGGTTTTGGCCCGCGCAAGGGACGTCATGCAACAAATACAACGCAACGGAATCGTTCAAGATATCCTCCGACGGCTGGGAAATTCACCCGCCGTCGCCGTCCTCGGGGCTCGTCAGGTCGGCAGGACAGCGAAGATCACCGCCCTCCCACTTCAGGACCTCGGCTCTCTCGAGCTGAAATCTCCCGCGTAAACACCCGCACCGAGGCCGATGCCTCGCGGCATCGCCCACGGCACCTGCATCCTCCGGAGGTTGACGCAAAGTTCGCACTTCCCCGCCGGTCCTCCTCCACCCCACCCTTGCCGGCCGGTGCGGAAACCGTCGCTTGTCATCATCTTCCTGACCGTCTTCGTCGACCTGATCGGGTTCGGGCTCGTCCTGCCGTTGCTGCCGAATTACTCGCGCTCCTTCGGTGCCACGGCGTTCCAGGTCGGTTGCATCATGGCCTCGTATTCCCTGATGCAGTTCCTGTTCGCCCCAGCCTGGGGCGCACTGTCGGACCGTATCGGCCGTCGGCCCGTCCTTCTCGCCAGCACGCTGGTGGCGACGCTGTCCTATGGCACGTTCGCGTTTGGATCCACGCTGGTGGGTACGCCGGCCCTGCTCGTCATCCTCGGATCCCGGATCGTCGCGGGGATCTGCGGGGCGAACATCACCGTGGCGCAGGCCTACATCGCGGACATCACTCCGCCGGAGGATCGCTCGCGCCGGATGGGTCTCATCGGGATGGCCTTCGGGCTCGGGTTCATCGTCGGGCCGGCGCTGGCGGTCGGTTCCCAGTGGCTCGCCCGTCGGACCGATGGAAGCGCGGCGCTGGTCGCGGCGGCGCCAGGGGTGCTGGCCTCCGGGCTGTGCCTGCTCAACTTCCTGTCGGCCTTCCTCCGGCTGCCGGAAAGCTGGAAGCCCGGAACGACGCCCTCGGTGCGGCGCACGCGGTGGATCCAGTTCCAATCGACCATCCGCCGCCCCTCGGTCGGGTTCCTGATCCTGACCTTCTTCCTGGCGACGTTTGGGTTCACCTGCTTCGAGAGCACGCTGGGGCTCATGATCCAGCAGAACTTCGGCCTGACCAATGAAGACGCAGCACGCACGAACGCGGTGCTGTTCTGCTACGCGGGCCTGATCGGCGCGATCGTCCAGGCGGGTCCCGTGGGACGCCTCGTGAAGAAGCTGGGGGAATCCCGGCTGATCGCGGGAAGCCTGCTGGTGTTCGGGGTGGCCATGCTGCCGCTGCCGTTCATCCACGGCTCACAGCCCCTGGACTGGGGAGTCTTCCTGAAGCCCGACGGCACCCGCTGGCTGCTCCTCCTGCTCACCGTGGCCGGGCTCGCGGTCGGGTCGGGGCTCACGCGTCCGCCGCTGTTCGGCATGCTTTCCCGCCTGACGCCGGCTGATGAGCAGGGAGCCACGCTGGGCGTTGCCCAGAGTGCGGGGGCGCTGGCCCGGGTGTTTGGACCGCCGTTTGCGGGACTCCTGTTCGATCGCCATCCATCGTGGCCCTACCTGCTCTGTGGTGCCCTCGCCGTGCTGACCGGTGCCCTCGCGTGGCAACGCCTCGTCCATCGGGGTTCGGATCCTGTTCCCGCCCATTCCTGACAAGCATCCTCCGGCTTTGCCCTTTGATGCGGGGCTGGTAGTCTCCGGCGCACATGACCGCCATGCTGGAAACGGGACTGCCCGTTGATTCACTGAGCCGCGAGATCCTCGACCTCAAGAAGCGCCTCAATGCCGTGATCCTGGCCCACAATTACCAGATCCCGGAGATTCAGGACGTCGCTGACTTCGTCGGCGATTCCCTCGGCCTTTCCCAGCAGGCGGCGCGGACCGACGCCGACGTGATCGTGTTCTGCGGCGTCCACTTCATGGCCGAGACGGCCAAGATCCTGAATCCCTCCAAGGTCGTGCTCCTGCCCGACCTCGATGCCGGCTGCTCGCTGGAGGAAAGCTGCCCGGCGCCGAAGCTCAAGGCCCTGCAGGACACCAACCCCAACTTCTACACCATCGCCTACATCAATTGCTCGGCCGAGGTGAAGGCGCTGTGCGACGTCATCTGTACCTCGGGCAACGCCGCGAAGATCGTACGCCACGCCCCCAAGGACCGGGACCTGCTCTTCGTTCCCGACGAAAACCTTGGCGCGTGGGTGATGGAACAGACTGGACGCCCGATGACCCTGTGGAAGGGCAACTGCTACGTGCACGTGGAGTGGACCCACAACGCCATCACCCGCATCCGTCGCGAACATCCGGACGCCCCGCTCATCGCGCATCCGGAGTGCACCAAGGCGGTGCGCATGCTCGCCGACGAGGTCTGTTCCACGGAGAAGATGGTCACGTGGTGCCGGAGCCATCCCTCGCCCGCGATCATCGTCGCCACCGAGGCGGGAATGCTGCACCGCCTCCAGAAGGAGTGCCCGGGCAAGACGTTCATCCCCGCGCCGACGGAAAACTGCCGGTGCAACGAATGCCGGTTCATGAAGATGAACACGCTCGAGAAGCTCCTCGCGTGCATGCAGAACCTCGCGCCCCGACTCGAACTTCCCCAACACATCCTCGACCGCGCCCGGGCGCCCATCGAACGGATGCTGGACATCTCCGCCCTGCCCGAGGACAACGCGGGCTGATTCCTCCTAATGACTTCCCGCGCGCTTTCCCGTCGTGACCTGCTCCGCGGTTCCGTGGCACTGGCCGCGTACGGACTCGCCAGCCGTCCCCTGACCGCCTTCGGTCTGGAGCCCGCCGCCGGTGAAGAGTTGATCCCGTGGCTGGACGTGCAGCCCAAGGGACGCGCCATGCTGTACTGGCAGGATCTCACCTCCTGGGTCACGCCCAGCGAATCGGTCTACGAGGTGTCCCATTACGGCAAGCCGAAGGTCGACCTCGCCCAGTGGCGACTGGATCTCACCGGCTTCGTCCGCAAGCCCCGTTCCTATACCCTCGCGGATCTCCAGAAACTCCCGCGCCGCGACATCCACGCCACCCTCGAATGCGGCGGCAACGGCGCCGGGATCGGATTCATGGGGGCCATCGGGAACGTCAAGTGGACCGGCACGCCCCTCGCCCCGATCCTGCGCGAGGCCGGCCTCCTCAAGCGCGCCCGTGAGGTCGTGTTCTACGGCGCCGACGAAAAGACCGAGAAGATCCGCGAACAGGAAGTCCTGCAGCGCTTCGCCCGTTCCTTGACGGTGGAACACGCCCAGCAGTCCGAGGTGATGCTCGCGTGGGCGATGAACGACCAACCCCTGAACGATGTCCACGGCGCACCGGTACGCCTCGTCGTCCCCGGATGGTTCGGCATCGCCTGGGTGAAATGGCTGACCCGCATCGATCTCATCGACCGGCGGTTCATGGGCAAGTGGATGGCCCGCGAGTACGTCACCCTCCGCGGCGAGGAACGTCCCGATGGCTCCACCAATTGGCGCGAGACCTCCGTCTGCAACATCAACGTCAAGTCCATCGCCGCCCGTGCCGTGCGCCTTCCCAACCAATCGGTGCGCATCAGCGGCGCGGCGTGGTCGGACGGCACCCCGCTGAAATCGGTCGAGGTCCGCATCGATGACGGTCCATGGCAACCGGTCCGCCTCGTCCGCAAGCCCTCCTCCGCGAAGTACACGTGGACGCTGTGGCAGTTCGACTGGGCAAACCCCACGCCGGGCGAACACACCGTGGTTTCGCGGGCCGTGGACGCCGACGGTCGCGAGCAACCCCCGGCCGATTCCCCGGTCATCAAGAACAAGAAGACCTATTGGGAGGCGAACCAGCAGTGGCTCCGCCGGATCCGCATCGCGGGCTGATCCGTCAAAGCCGCAGGGGTTGAAGCATCCACAGGCTCCTCGCCGCACGCGTCGGTATCGCCATCGGGATCGGGATCGGTATCGAAAACTCACGGGGAAGAACCGGGTTCGCTCCCGATACACCTCGGCAACTTCGGGTCTTCCCAAGCCGTGGCCCCAGGCCCGGAGGGCCGCCAGATAGTAGCCCAGCGCATGAGCGCTGGGTTCCGTCCTCCCATGAATACCAGCCCCTAAGGGTCGACAGAACCCCTCCCCCACACGAACACCAACAACCGCTCCCTTCTCCAACGCCCGACAACGCCCCGGAACACGAACCGGATAAGCCGCAAAGCCTCGAAGCCGCCAAGGAGTCCGTCGTCGCAGATCTGGAATACACCGACTTCCACCGGTTCTGAAATTCACCCGGACTCATTTCACCGGGGACATCTTCGCGTCTTCGCGTGAGTTATTTGCGCATTGGAGCCTTCCGCGTCGCAAACGTTGGACTTCCAAATCTCCCTGCGCGCCGCACACACTCCATGGACATGCGCCCCTCCTTTGATTCCACCCGACGCGGATTCCTGCGCTCTCTGGTCGGAGGTTCGCTCCTGTACCCGGCGATGGTGTCCCAGCTCATGGCGGAGGAAGCGGCGCGCTCCGGGAGTGAGGATCCGCTGGCACCGCGTGCTCCTCATTTCGCCGCCAAGGCAAAGCGCGTCATCTTCCTGTACATGAGCGGTGGCGTGTCCCATGTCGATTCGTGGGATCCCAAGCCACGCCTGTTCACCGATGCCGGCAAGACCGTTTCGGTGGATGAGTTCCAGGGCCGAAAGGGCGACTTCAAGATGTTCGCCAAGCGCCCTCAATGGGAGTTCACGCGCCACGGCCGCTGCGGCACCGAGGTTTCATCCCTCTTCCCCCACATGGCGGGATGCGTGGATGACCTCTGCGTCATCCGCTCGATGACCTCGGACCACACCAACCACTATGAGGCCACGCTGGGCATCCATACGGGGTCGTTCACGTTTGCCCGGCCTTCGATCGGCTCATGGGTCAGCTATGGGCTGGGCACGGAGAACCGCAACCTGCCCTCGTTCGTTGTCATCGCCCCGAAGACGCCGTATGCCGGCGGTCAGGTCTGGGACAGCGATTTCCTGCCGGGCGCGCATCAGGGGACGCTGGTGGTCCCGGGGGCGGAACCTGTGGCCAACCTGCGCCGCCGCGTGGCCACCCGACGCCTTCAGGAACTTGAACTCGACGCGCTCGCCCGACTCAATCGTCAACACCTGACCCCGCGCGCCACAGACCCCTTGCTGGCGGCCCGGATGCGTTCGTTCGAGACCGCCTTCGGCATGCAGATGGAACTGCCCGACGTGTTCGATCTGTCCCGGGAATCCGAAGCCACACACGCGCTTTACGGCCTGGAGCGGGGCAGCACGCAGGGCTTCGCCTGGCAATGCCTCGTGGCACGTCGCCTCGCAGAGCGGGGCGTGCGGTTCATCGAACTCATCGACGTGGGTTCGTCGGATAATTGGGACGCCCACGGCGACATGCTCACCCACACGCCGCTCGCACGGAATGTCGATCGTCCGATCGCAGGCCTGCTCCAGGATCTCAAGGCCCGCGGGATGCTCGACGACACCCTCGTCGTCTGGACCACCGAGTTCGGCCGGACCCCATTCAACGCGGCTACCGATGCGCGCGGCCGCGAGCATCATCACTGGGTGTTTTCCTCATGGCTCGCCGGCGCCGGGATCCAGCCCGGAACGGTGTACGGGGAATCCGACGACCACGGGATCCGGGTAGGTCGGAACGGGGTTCATGTGAATGACTTCCACGCCACCATCCTCCACCTGCTTGGGTTCGACCATGAACGGCTCACGTTCCGGCATTCCGGGCGTGACTTCCGCCTGACGGACGTCGCGGGAGAGGTCGTGCGCGGCATCCTGGCGTGACAGGCAGCACGGCCTGATTTTCCTCGATGGCTGTTGCCGCTGGGAGAAAACCCGCACGAATCGTGGTGATTCTGCAATAGTGCGACATTTTTTCGCCGATTCGGGAGCATTTCACGGAGTTTTTCCTTGCTCGTCGGGGGTGCGTTGTTTGAATCGCGCCGCAGTTGGCATTGCACGCCAACGACAATCGCAAAATCAACTCCACGTCATACCATGGCCAAAGCACTCACCAAGTCCCAGCTCGCTGCTGCCATCGCCGATCAGGCCGAGATTCCCAAGAAGCAGGCCGCTGAGATCCTCGATCACATCGCCGCCCTCGCCTACAAGCATGCCAAGAACACCTTCACCCTCCCGGGTCTCGGCAAGCTCGTCCTCGTGAACCGCAAGGCCCGTGTCGGCCGCAACCCTGCGACCGGCGCCGAGATCAAGATCCCGGCCAAGAAGGTCGTGAAGTTCCGCGTCGCGAAGGCCGCCAAGGAAGCCATCCTCGGCACCAAGTAATCCCTTTCCGGATTCTCATCGGCACCCGGGTTTCCCGGGTGCCGTTTTCGTTTCAGCAGTTCCCTTCGTCCGTTCCGCGTCCTGCTTTCCCGCCATGAAGATTGGAATCGTCGGCTGCGGTGCCCTCGGCTCCTACTACGGGGCCTGCCTCACCCGTGCCGGAAATGACGTCCATTTCCTTCTCCGCTCCGACCTGGAGGCGGTCCGTTCCCACGGCATCCAGATCCTCAGTCCCAATGGCGATTTCCACGTGCGTCCCACGCCCGCGGCATCCCCGCAGGAAATTGGCGTCTGCGACCTGGTGGTGATCGGGCTCAAGACCACCGCCAACGGAGAATTCCCCTCCCTGATCCCGCCGTTGGTGGGACCCAACACCGCCGTGCTCACGCTGCAGAATGGGCTGGGCAGCGAGGAAGCCCTCGCGACGTTGATTCCCACGGAACAGATCCTCGGCGGCCTCTGCTTCGTCTGCATCAACCGGGTCCAACCCGGAGTCATCCGCCACATCGCCCACGGCCGAATCGTCCTCGGCCAGTTCCAACGTCCGCCGGACGCGCGCACCCATCAGGTCGCCCAGGCCTTTCGCGACGCTGGCGTGCCCTGCGAGGTGGCCGCAGACCTGGGCCACGCGCACTGGCAAAAGCTGGTATGGAACGTCCCCTTCAACGGCCTGGGCGTGGCCAGCGCCGCCGGCCTTGCCGCGCTCGACGCCGGACTGCTGCCCCCGCACCAACCCCTCGCCACGTGCCTCTCTTCGGACCAACTCCTCGCCCATCCAGCCTGGGAAGCCCGCGTCCGGCAATTGATGCACGAGGTCATCCTCACCGGCCGAACCCTCGGACACCCCATTCCCGACGATTACGCGCAGTTCCAGATCGACCGCACCCTCGAGATGGGACCGTACTTTGCCTCCACGATCCTGGACTTCATCGAAGGCCGACCGCTTGAGATCCAGACCCTGTTCGTCGAACCGTGGCTGGCCGCCACCCGGGCCGGCGTCCCTGTTCCCGGCCTGACCGCCTTGTGTCGCGTCCTGCGGGATCTCGCGGCCCGCCACGGCCAGATTGTCCCCCTGCCCGCTTCAACGTAGCAACCGACGTCAGGAGGTTGTGGAAGGCGAGTTTCAAGCCCCAAGATTCAAGTTTGAAGCCAACGACTCGGCCTCGTTACCTCGTCCGCTACAACCCGAGCGTAGCAACCGACGTGAGGAGGTTGTGGAAGGCGAGTTTCAAGTCCCAAGATTCAAGTTTGAAGCCAACGACTCGGCCTCGTTACCTCGTCCGCTACAACCCGAGCGTAGCAACCGACGTGAGGAGGTTGTGGAAGGC